>Ga0315331_10000709_pt1 | contig 23645 bp, 18 predicted proteins | sample M160m34915metaG_FD_203456 | JGI IMG/M metagenome (GOLD analysis project Ga0315331, IMG submission 203456) | Ammonia-oxidizing marine archaeal communities from Monterey Bay, California, United States - M1 60m 34915 | ecosystem: Environmental > Aquatic > Marine > Intertidal zone | place: USA...
TTATTTCCAAACAGAACTTGTCTATTAAGATTGGTGACTATATAAAAAGAATCAGAATGGAATTACCCTAAGGATAATTCCATTCAAGAATAAACCTATAAAATTGAGTCTTTACATGCTTTAGCAATTCTGAATTTTACAACTTTTTTGGCAGGAATCTGAATTACTTCGCCAGTTTGAGGATTCCTTCCTTGTCTTGCCTTACGATCAACTAAAACAAGTTTTCCTAATCCGGGTACTGTAAAAGTTCCGCTTGCCTTAGCCTCTGTACATGCTAATTCTGCAAAAGACTCCATAAAACGAGTTGCATCAGCTTTAGAGATACCTAATTTCTCAGCTAGTGCACTAGAAATCTGTGATTTTGTTAATGCCATAATGATAAGCCTCCTAAGTACTAAATATTAACTAAAGTACCTTTTTTCCTTATAATAGTTTTTTAATCCTAAAAATGCAAATTTTATCTTTTAAAATCATGTATATTAATTTGCATAATGTTGCCAAAGAAAAGAAGTCTTTTTTTGTTCTTTTTAGTATTTTCCATAATAATAGCCTCTATTTATTATTTTAGATTTGGAAATAAGGTTTCGATGGACCCTGAGCCCTCTAGTCCAAAAGTAGAAGTCATAGAAAGAAAAGTTAAAAATTTTGCAAAAAAAACATTCTTCCTAGCTAAATTACATAGTAATAAGAGCATTATGTTGATTTCAGAGACAGAGGGAACCATCAAAAGCAGGGAATTCCAAATTGGTGATTTTGTTAAGAAAGGGCAGATTATATTACAAATGACTGATACAAGAAAAGTTCTTGAGCTAAAAGAACTCGAAGATTTGCTAGAAGCATCAAAAGCTAGGCTTGACGAAGCTTCATCAAACTATAAAAACAGCTTAAAACTTCATGAAAAAAATATAATTTCAGATAAAGAAAAAGAAACGCAGTGGAACTTGTACCGTTCCTATAAGTTTGAATATGAAGCTCAAAAAATGAGATATAAAAAAGTACTTTGGGAGTTTGATAGTTTAAGCGTGAGAGCACCTTTTGATGGATACGTAAATAAGTACTTCTTTGATGTAGGACAAAAAATTTCTCGAGGTTCAACGTTAATTCAGTTCTTGGATAATAATTTGTTGATTGGTAAAGCAAATTTGAGCTCTGAGAATGCAGAAAAAATACGAGGTTCAAAAAATCCATTAATTGTCAAAAATAAAAAATTCTCAGTCAAAGCGAAGCTCCTAGGAGTTGGAAGACAAATGAGTAATGATGCACCCTCTTACAAACTAGAATTTCTTATTAGTAACAATGAAAAAGGGTTTTTGCCCGGAGAAGTTGTGGAAGTAGAAATTATCATATCAGAATATAAAAATCACATATCATTTCCATCAAGTGCTATTGTAATGGAAGAAGATAATCATTACTTGTTTATTGTTAAGGATTTAAAGGTGAAAAGAATACAGATTTACCCTATCCAGCTAGATAACAAATCCTTTATTGTTCCCGAAACTATAATTCCGCCATTATATAAAATTATCACTAACGGGCAAGCTAAGCTTCAGAATAATGATAAAGTAAGGATTAAAAAATAATAAATGCGATTAATTGAATTCTCAGTTAAGAATCCTGTTTTTTCAAATCTTTTAATGGCAACAATTATAATTTTTGGCTTATATATTGGTAATAATTTACCTAAAGAATTGTTTCCCTCTATAGGATTTGAGAAAGTCACAATTGTAACGATATATGAGAACTCAACTGCAGAAGATGTAGAAAAGCTAATAACGATTCCAATAGAAGACCAAATATCAGGAATTTCCGGAATAAAAAAAATAACTTCTACATCATCTGAGTCTAGATCTTTTATAGTAGCTGAGTTATTACCTAATGAAGATATAAAAGAGATAGCCCAAGAAATTAGATCCGAAGTCTCACAGATTAGGAATGACCTACCCGACGATATTGATGATCCCATAACCAAGGAAGTTGAAGCCAGTGCTCCCTTAATTAATGTATCAATCGGCAGTAAGGGGGATGAAAATGAATTAAGGCTTTATGCCACTAAGTTAAAAGATAGGCTTGAAAAACTAGATGAGATTGATGGTCTTATTGAGTCAGGGTATGGGGATTTAGTTTTCTGGATCAATATCGACCAAAGAAAACTATTACAATATGAATTAAGTTTAAATGAAATTATTTCAACAATAAAATCAAAAAATATTGACCTACCAGCAGGGGCCATTGAGACTGGTGATCAGGAATATACTATTAGAACTAAAGGAAAAATTGAAAGCGTTTACGAACTAGAAAATGTTCCGTTGAATAAAAGATTCAACAAGATACCCCTAATCTTGGGAGATATTGCCGATATCCAATTAGGTCAAGAAAAAGATCTCTCCCTATCCAGAATAAATGGATTCAAATCTGTTTCTTTCTGGATAGAAAAACAAAAAAACAAAGATGCAATAAAGTCTGTAGAGAAAATAAAAGAAACTGTATCAGTATTCGAACAGAACCTACCAGATGACGTTAAAATTTTTATATCAAATGATTCATCATACTGGGTTGAAGGTAGGTTTCAATCTATGGTAAAGACAGGAGTTTATGGAATATTAGCTGTCTTAATTATTCTGGCATTATTTCTTGATTTTAGATCAGCTTTTTTGGCAGCCTTGGGTCTCCCTGTTGCTTTCTTTGGCGCATTCATAGTTATGCAATACACAGGAGCGAGTCTTAATGTTATTACAATGTTCGGACTAATAATGGTATTGGGAATTGTTGTCGATGACGCCATAATTGTAGTCGAAAATGTAAAACGTCATATTCAAAAAGGACTGAATCCTAAAGATGCAGCTATAGTAGGAACTAAAGAAGTAGCTTGGCCAGTAATCGCTACTATTTTAACTAACATAGCCTCCCTATTTCCGATTCTACTTGCCCAAGGGACGCTAGGTATTTTCTTGTCTATTATTCCTCAAGTTGCGATTTTTGCTCTTGTATTCTCTTTGATAGAAGCTTTAGCTATTCTACCCTCTCATTGTGCGGATTTTGTAAAAATAACCAAAGAAACTGGTTTTATTTCTAGGATTTTTAATTCTTTTAGGAAAAAATATCTCAGTACATTAATTACCGCATTACGGTATAGATATTTTGTCATTGGAATGTCTTCAACCCTACTAGCTTTGAGCTTTTTCATTTTATTTAAAATCCCTTTTGTTCTGCTTTATGTATCTGATGTAAATCAATATCTAATAAAAATTCAAAATCCAACCAACTACAGCTTAGAATTGACGGATAAAAAGTCTGAAGAAATAGAGAAAATAGTCATAGATAATACTTCTGAAAACTTATTAAAAAATTCATTAACAACTTTGGGTATTGATTTTTCAAAGAAACCTCCAGTATACGGTGATCATGTATCCAACATATTAATTCAGTTCCAAGATTTTGAAAAAAGAAAGGAAAATGGTTTGGATTCAATGAAGGAAGTTCAATCTATTGTTGAGGAAAAAGTGATTGGACCTGAAAGTATAAGTTTCGTTCAAACTGCTGGTCCCCCTAAGGGAAAGGACCTTGATATTAGAATTATTGGAAATGATATTGAAGTGCTATCGGAAATAAGTACGAAGATTAAGCAATTTCTTAAGAAAAAAGAAGGGGTTTACGGCGTCAACGATAACTTATCTTACGGAAAAACAAAATTAAGTATTAATGTCGATGAGCAAAAAGCAGCTTTATATGGACTTAGCACCTTAGAGCTAGGAAGAGAGATAAGGGCAATAGTAGATGGCTTAACTATAGATGAAACTAGGGTTAATGATGAAAAAGCATACATAAAGATAAAGATAACAAATTCATTTAATAGGGATGGGCCATTGAATCTCTCTGACCACTTAGTAAGAACCTACAATGGGTCCTACGTTCCTATATCTAATTTCACTTCTACTTCTACTGACTCATCTTTAGTTAGTATTTCAAGATACAACAGGGAAAGGGCTGCCAGTATTACTGCAGAAATTGATTCCGATATCACAACACCAAGACAAACAATTAAAAGTGTTATCAACTTTTTTGGTAAAATAAAGGATGACTACCCTGGATATAAACTAGCCCTAGATGGAGAAGAGCAGGATACAAGAGAGTCACTGGAAAGCGTTAAAAGAGCATCTATAATATCAATTTTAATAATCTATCTAATATTGGCAACGATATTGAGGTCTTATTTTCAACCGTTACTAATAATGTCAATCCTACCTTTTACTTTAGTAGGTATTACTGTTGGAGTTTTACTTAGAGGGGATCCTATTTCCATTACAGGTCTTATAGGAATAGTTGCGCTTCTAGGTGTTGTAATTAATGATAGTTTAATATTGATGAATTTCATCAACAAAGGTATCAGGAACAATAACTTTATATATTCAATTTTTTATTCTGCAAAAAATAGGTTTAGAGCGATTATTCTAACTACTTTAACAACCTTTGCCGGATTATTCACTTTAATGTTTGAAACAAGAGGAGAGGCAGCATTCTTGGCACCTATGGCTATCTCCTTAGGCCTTGGGCTTGTATTCGCAACATTCATAACACTTTTCTTAATTCCATGCCTATATTTATCCTTTATAGACTTAAAGAAAAAGTTAACAAAATCTTTAGCCTAAATTAATTCAGAAATTGTAAAGATTGGAATATATTCTATATCTTTCTTAGCAAATTTTTCCACAGCTCCCATCTCACGATCAACAATCGAGAGGATTAGAGTAACTTTCGAACCCTGCTTTTCAATCTCCTCAATTGCGGATAATATTGACCCTCCAGTGGAGACAACATCTTCTACAATAACAACATTTGAATTTCCTAAATCGGGGCCTTCAATTACTTTTTTGGTTCCATGTTTCTTTTCACCTGATCTTACTAAAAAACCTTTTAAAAAAGTACCTTCTGAATGTGACTTGTTCAATATAGCACCAACTATCGGATCAGCTCCAATAGTTGGACCGCCTACATGCGAAATATTCTTATTTATAATTTCTTTATAAAAAATTTCGGCAATCACACTCAAGGAATCAGAAGAAAGAGTACTGATTCTAGCGTCAATATAATAAGAGCTTTTTTCTCCAGATGAAAGAGTAAAATCACCTTTTAAAATCGAATGCTTTTTTAAATATTCTAATAAAAAGTTTTTCATTTTTAACAGTTCTTATTATTTTGAGTTAAAATAAAGATATGTCAAAGTTTCCACCTGGTTTAGAAAATGCAATTAATCATTCTTATTTAGATGCCCTTTATGAAAGGCGTTCAAGAAGATTCCCAATTGGTGGCGAGATTGATGATGGCCCTCTAAAATATAAATCAAAACATTCGCCAATCCCGCTAAGCGAATTAGAGGAAGCCATACTTGCTTGGAATGGTTTGGGAATAAAAAATATAAACTTATCTGACTTTCCCCCACACAAAGGATTAGATTTAGAAGTTAAGTTTATGAGTAAAACAATTCCCTCGCTAGGTGATATTCACAGAACGGAACTTTTTTATACAAACGATGAAGGCTTATATCTTCTTAAATTGAACGATAAAGATGCTCCAGACTTAAAGGGCATAGAGGGACTAAGCAAAGAGGCCAAAATAGAGAAGATACTAGAGCTCTTTAGAGAATCAAGAATTAAAATACATAATGGACGTGCAAAAATACCTGACGTACCTCCAGGGCTTGCGATTCATAATACATGGAGTGTAAACAAACCCGGGACCACTCTATTTATGCCTGTCACAGATTTATCGGCTGGTCTAATCAATATCCTATTCTTTTATATGAGAGAAGGGCACAGGTTTAACTTTGTTGATGAGCTAAATAAAATGAAGCCTGCTGGAACTCAAAAATGGATTAGCAATGGATTCATAAAAGATTCAAACCCAATACCACTAATCGAGGCTGAATTACGATTTGCAAATGGCTATATTGCTGAACAGCCTTTGTTTTGCCAAAATGTCGTTTTAACTCAACAAATTTTAGGTCTTGGTGGATGGATGTTTAGTGGTTTTCAAAGTCGGCATATACTTGGCGCTGATAAAAGCTTTAAAGGTTTAGGTTTTAGGTGTATTGACGCTAAAGATCAGGGTGAGGAATGGGGTTCGGCTGTCTCAAGTGCCCCTGTAGGATTAGACGGTCACTTTGAATCTTTTTGTCCACCTTACTTTGAAAATATGTCTGAAGCAGTTGATGCATTTAATGAGATGAAATGGGGAAATTGGAATTCAAAATTTATGCCATACAAAGACCCTTCGGGTGTTCTAGATGCAACCCCTAAGCCTAGCAAAGAAGAGATTCAAATTGTTAAAGATATATGTAATTACATATACGATACTTACGGGAAATTTCCAGGTTTTTCTGATCCTATGTATTGCCGTATGATGGTTCAAAATCACCATATCGACTTAGATTTTTATGATAAATTTTATCCTGAGGGTGCATACACAGAGGCGCATAAAAATCATTTTGCACTTTGGCATCCAGATATAGAAGACCCATTTAAAAAGTAACTGCTTATGCCACAAATATAAATATTGGAACTAATAGAAGCAGAATTAAATTCAAAAGACAACCATAAGGTAAAAAAGAAAACATAACTAATTGAAAAGAAACCTATTCGGAAACAAGATTCTATATAAAATGTTCACTATAACAAGCTATTTAGTCCCAGTCTAAAGAACCTGCAGTTTGATATTCTGTAACCCTTGTCTCAAAGAAGTTTTTCTCTTTTGACAAATCAACAGACTGTGACATCCATGGAAAAGGATTATCTGTTCCATAAACTTTCTCTAGCCCTATCCTTTCTAGCCTTCTATCGGCAATATATTCTACATATTCACAAAACTGCTCTGGATTGATTCCCAGCAGGCCGTTAGGACAAGCATCGAAAGCATACTTCTTCTCATGGTCGACAGCTTTTACTATTAAATCGGTAATATTTTTCTGGACTTCGTCTGTCCAAACACCTTTGTTTTCCTCTTTAATTGTGTTTATCAAATCACAACCAAAAGCTAAATGAATACTTTCATCTCTCATTATATACTCAAACTGCTCGCCTATGCCAACCATTTTGTTCTGCCTCTTAAGAGCCAACATCATTGCGAATCCAGCATAAAAGAAAATCCCTTCCATTATCACATAATAACCCACTACATCTTGAAGAAAAATCTTAATATCCTCATCAGTCTTAAGTTCAAAGTTAGGATCCATGATTGACTTTGTTAGCCCTACCACATAATCATCTTTCTCTTTTATAGAAGGAATTGTTTCATACATGTTGTAAATATATTCGGGATCCAAGCCCAGAGTGTCACAGCAGTAAATAAATGTATCTGTATGAACTGCCTCTTCGTACGCTTGCCTTAGTAGATATTGTCTTGCCTCAGGATTGGTAACGTGCTTATAGACCGTGAGAACTATATTATTAGCTGTCAAAGATTCAGCAGTAGAAAAAAAGCCTAAGTTCCAAAGAATCATTCTCTTTTCAATATCTGATAAAACATCTGGAGACTTCCACTGTTCTACATCTTTCTGCATTGAAATCTCTTCAGGTGTCCAGTTATTAGCTACACCATCCTTGTAATGCTCTCTAGCCCACATATATGTCATAGGTAGAATTTTATTTGGATCTGTCTTTGAATCATTACTTAATATAGTCATTTTTGCACTCCTTAATAAATCATTTTTTACTGACAAGCTTCACAGTCAGGGTCCATTATGCTGCACGCACTCGTAACCTCAGATGCAGGTCTTTCGGCTTGTGACTGTTGTTCAACATTCTCATCAGCAACCTCTTTGTACTCTCTTTTTTGAGTATAACCAAATTTATTAGCATCAAGTGTAGATTTCTCTATCTGCGTTGCAGCCAGCGTCCTAAGATAATAAGTTGTCTTTAAGCCCAATTTCCAAGCGGCTATATATATCTCACTTAACAACTTCCCAGATACGCCCTGCATAAAAATATTATGTGATTGACTTTGATCAATCCACTTGCCTCTAACTGAAGTATGTTTCAACAGTGTATGAGGACTTATTCCGAAAGCCTCCTTATGTTTCTCTCGAAGGTTTTCAGGAATTTCAACAATCTGATCTAAGTTTCCATCAAAATACTTTATCTTGTCCAACATATCTTTTGACCAAAGATTGAGCTCTTTAAGATCATTGACCAAATATGAATTAACTACGGTAAATTCTCCACTTATATTTGATTTAACATAGATATTTTTATAAATTGGCTCTATACAAGGATAACAGCCTGCAATATTAGAAATTGTTGCCGTTGGAGCGATAGCCATAGTGTTTGAGTTTCTCATACCATGCTTTTTAACTTTATCTTTTAATCCATCCCAGTCCATCGACGTTATTTTGTTAACATCAATATGATCCCCTCTCTCTTCCTCTAAAACAGTTAATGTATCGAGCGGGAATATTCCCCTGTCCCACTTAGAACCTGGAAATGTTTCATATGAACCTCTTTCCTTTGCTAACTCGGAGGAGGAATCAATAGCATTATACGAAATAAACTCCATCAGTTGATCAGAGAAATTTAGTGCTTTAGGTGACTCAAAAGGAAGATCACATTTAAACAAAGCATCTTGAAGACCCATTATTCCCATTCCTATAGGTCTATGTTTAAAGTTTGAATTTTCAGCTTCAATAGTAGGATAGAAGTTTAGGTCTATAACATTATCAAGCATTCGTATTCCTATTTGAACAGATTCTTTTAGTAAATCTTTATCTAACTTACCATTTACAATATGCTTAGAGAGGTTAATAGAGCCTAAGTTGCAAACTGCTGTTTCATCAGCAGAAGTATTTAGTGTAATCTCAGTACATAAATTTGAACTATGTACAACACCCACATGGTCTTGAGGGGACCTAACATTACACGCATCTTTAAAAGTTATCCACGGATGACCTGTTTCAAAGATTCTTGTGAGCATCTTCTTCCACAAATCGGGAGCGTGAATTTTCTTGTGCTTCTTAATTTTTCCTTTTAATACTGCTGCCTCATATCCTAAATAAGCTTCTTCAAATTTGCTTCCAAATAAATCATGCAAATCTGGAACCTCTTCAGGAGAAAAAAGAGTCCAATCTTCTTTATTCACAACCCTCTTCATAAATAAGTCTGGAATCCAGTTTGATGTATTCATATCATGCGTTCTTCTTCTATCATCCCCAGTATTCCTTCTTAAATCTAGGAAATCTTCGATATCAAGGTGCCATGTCTCAAGATAAGCACATGTAGCGCCCCTTCTTTTCCCACTTCTATTGATAGCTACAGTTACATCATTAGCAATCTTTAAAAAAGGGACAACCCCTTGACTCTCAACATTGGTACTTTTTATTTGTGAACCAGTAGCCCTAATGTTGGTCCAGTCGTTACCTAGTCCACCGGACCATTTAGACAATTGTGCATTATCTCCTACACATTTAAATATATGAGAAAGATCGTCAGATACTGTGGTTAAATAACAAGAGCTAAGTTGTGGGTGAGGAGTACCAGAATGAAATAGTGTTGGAGTAGAAGATACAAACTCCATTGAGGATAGTTTATTATAAAACTCTAAAGCCCTTGAGTCTTTGTTTTTCTCATTAATCGACACTCCCATTGCAACTCTCATCCAAAAAGCTTGAGGTAGCTCAAACTTCCTTCCTTCATGAGAGAGCAAATATCTTTCATATAAAGTCTGAATTCCAATAAATTCAAATAGACCATCTCTCTTTAAATCAAGGGAGCTAGACAACTTATCCAAGTCAAAGTCCAATAGTTCTTCGCTTAGATATCCGTGTTTTACTCCTAGCCTTATGCCATTTATAAAAGTCTCCCTATATTGTGACTCCAAGGTCTCTAGGCTTACAGAAACTTCCATACCTTCTTTATAAAGCCTTTGTAGGAAAAGGTTTGCTGAAACTTTGCTATAATCAGGGTCTCTCTCTATAAATGCAGTTGAAGACAAAATCAATGCTCTTTCTAGGTCTTGAGTAGTGGCACCATCAAAAATATTTCTTGTTAGCTCTTTAACTATAGAATCTACAGATGTAGTATCTGGATACTTTTCGCAGGCTCTTGAAACTGTTTTTCTAATCTTTTGAGGATTAAATAGGACGTTTATCCCGTCTTTTTTTCTAATCTTCAGCTTACCCAATTCTGCTTTCTGAGAAATCTTCTCTTTCTGCTTTTCCCTTTCTTTTGCTCTTTCGGCTCTATATATAATATATCGACGAGCAACAGTAAATAAATCAGCCCTTATTAGATGCTTTTCTACAATATCTTGAATGTTTTCTACATTGGGGTAGAACTCAGTAAACCTTGAAAAGACCTCTTCTTCGATATTATCTACAATCTCTTTTGAATTGACCTGGGAAAGTTCGGCTTCATTTCCAGCGTTTATAGCTGCATTTATTGCATTGAGGATTCTTACTGAATCAAAATCAACTAATTCACCAGACCTTTTAACTACTAATAACTGCTCAATTTGATTCATTTTGTATCCTCCCTATTTAATAATAGAATTTAGAGGCAAGGAAAAGCTTAACGGGGTGCAAAAGGGGAATTTAAACTTAATCCTTGCCCCGGTAGTCCATAATCACTCTAAATACCTATCTACCCTTTATTTACACAATTAACCATATATTGTGACTACAATTTCATTAAACCACTATATATAGTATCAGTCAAGCAAATCTTATACCATTTTTATTTTTAATTAAAAAGCTAATATTTTAGCAAGTTTAGGCAAACAAAAAATATAGATTATTCTGCTTTAGAAATAATTGCAGTAGCCAAATCTCTAAATATATACTTATGAAAAGGAAATATAGAGTACCAATACAAATATCCCCATGTACCTTTGGGTTCAAAAATTGCAGTAATAACCAAAAAAGTCTTAGATTTATGAGGGATTGATTCTAGCTTAAGCCAGGCATCTCCTGGTGACTTTAGGGTCATTTTTAGCAGTATCTTCCTATTGTTTTCTATTTTTTCAATTCTCCAACAATCCATTAAGTCTCCAACCTTAAGATTCCTTCTATCACTATCAATAATCTTTCTTCCACCAACCAAACGATCGACGAACTTACGAATAGTCCATAAGAAATTCCATGCGAGCCAACCATTTTTGTCGCCTAAATTTTTCAGCACAGAAAACAAACGTTCTGGACTAGAATCTGTTTCTCTAATCCTTACTTCTTCAAAGCGTCCCCTTCTTTGAAACATTTGATAATCGGGGTAAATATCTTGCTTATTCCAAGAAGTCTCAACAAATTCACTTTTTGTTTTTTCAAATGAAGACTTAATTGAATCTTTAAAACTTAATAATCTGACTTCAGGAAAAACTTCCCTAGCTCTACTAGTATCTCCAACAATATTATTAACTATTCCCTTCACGATTGGAACTGCAAGAAGATTCGTTATAGGCGTCATTAAACCAATCCATCTGGCGGCTAATCCTGGAGCTAATATTGGAATTGGAACTATAAATCTTTTCAAACCTCTAAATCCACAATAAGAAAGCATCATATCCTTAAAAGTAATAGGCTTTGTCCCAATATCCATTTTAGTTAAAGGCATTTTATCGATTGCTAATATTAAATATTTCAATACGTCTCTAATGCTAATTGGACGAACAAGATGATTAATCCATTTTGGCGCAATCATAACAGGCAACTTCTCACATAAATGCCTTAGCATCTCATAGGATGCCGAACCCGAACCAATTATAGGGCCAGCGCAAAATTGCGTAGTAGGTAAGCTTTCTGATAAAATCTTTCCGACCTCAACCCTACTATTTAAATGATCCGAAATCTTTGTACCATCAGGAGAAATACCACCCAAGTAAATCACATGCTTGATGTTTTTAAATAAGGCTACAAAATTTTCTGCTACTAATCTATCTAGAGCAATATAATCCTGAGAATCAGACATCGAGTGAATTAGATAATATGCTTGGTCTACTCCATCTGGAAGCCCCACCAATGTTTCTGGCTTAGTTAAATCTCCTTCGAATACCTCAACGTCAGAAAACCAGGACTTTTTTTTAATTTTCTCTTTATCTCTAACCAAAACTCTGACTTTAAATTTATTACTTAACAATCTTGGAATCAGCCTTCCTCCAATATAACCAGTCGCACCTGTAACAAGGATTCGAGCATTTTTTGTACTAATTTTGATGGGATTATAAAATTCTTTCATAATATATCTTAACTAATTATTTAAAATACCTAATTTTAGAATATAATTAAAATACTATGGACTTTCTTTATAATCGGGCGAATTTATTTTTTTTAGATAACTATCTTTGGGAATGGGTTCTCTCAATAATTGCCATCATTTTCCTCTTCACAATACTAGTTTTTATAAAAAAATATGCTGAAAATAAATTAAGATTATTTGCTGAAAAAACCGCAAATAACTTCGATGATTACCTACTAGAAATGCTATCTTCTACATCTAAAATTTTTATTTTAGTTAGTTCAATTAATATAGGAAGTAGCATAGTAAATTTATCTAACGAAATAAATACCATTTTATATCAAATATTTGTCTTAATACTTTTTTGGCAGATTACAAAATGGGTAATTCTTATTTCAAACATAGTTTTTACAAAATATAAAAAGAAAAAAGAGCTAAGCAATGATATGCATGGAGTAACTGCAATCAATGGCCTTACTGCTATATCCAAATTTATAATATGGGTCATCTTCTTAATGCTAGCCCTAGATAATCTTGGAGTTGATATAACTGCCTTGGTTGCAGGACTTGGAATTGGTGGCCTAGCTATTGCTCTTGCTGCGCAGAGCATTTTAGGCGATCTTTTTGCATCGCTTACAATAATGATAGACAAGCCAATTGCAATTGGAGACTATGTTGTCGTAGACAACTTTATGGGGAATGTTAAGGCAATTGGGATTAAAAGTACTAAGCTTGAAAGCTTAACTGGTGAAGAAATAATAATATCTAATTCAGATTTATTAAACTCAAGGCTTAGGAATTATCATCAATCACGGATGAAAAAAAGAAGGAGTACTATGAAAATTGGAATAGTATATGAGACAGATTTTAAAAAATTAAAAAAAGTTCAAGACATACTTAAAGAGATAGTAAAATCAAATCCTAAAACAGAATATATAAGAGCAATTTTTACTAATTTTGGCGACTTCTCACTAGACTTTGAATTAACGTATAATGTTCTTAGTCCTGATTATGAGACTTTAACGGAAATCAACCATGAAGTTAGGTTGATGATTTTTGAAACATTTGAAAAAGAAAATCTCCAATTTGCCTATCCTACAAGAACAATTCATATAAACAAAGCAAACAATATGGACTCCTCTTTCTAATAGGATAGTAAAAAATAAAAAATTATAATTTGTTTTAAAAGTATATATATTTTATTATTTTTTATGACTAAAAAAATTTGGGGTGGAAGATTCCTTAACGCAACTAATAACGAAGCTGAGAATTTCACATCTTCTATTGATTTAGATAAAAATCTTTATAATTTTGACATTCTAGGATCAATTGCGCATGTTGAAATGCTTTCAAAGCAAAAGATTATAACCTCATCAGAAAAAAATAAGATTATATCTGGATTGAAAAAAATTTTAAAAGAGATTGATTCACAAAAATTTACCTTTTCTCACGAACTCGAAGATATTCATATGAATATTGAGAATTCCTTAACAAATAAAATAGGTGTTACGGGCAAGAAAGTTCATACTGCTAGAAGTAGGAATGATCAAGTTGCAACTGATATTAAGCTCTATATAAAAGATATGACCAATAGCTTAAAAGCAGACTTAATAAAACTTCAAAAAACAATCATTAAAAAGTCGGAAAAGAATATAGAAGTGATAATACCTTTTTATACTCACCTACAAAGAGCTCAACCTATACTAGCTTCGCATTACTTATTAGCTTTCTTTGAAATGTTTTTAAGAGACATTGAAAGAATTAATGAAACAATTAATAGGCTTGACCAAAGCCCTCTTGGAGCTTGTGCGGGATCAGGCACTTCTTTTAATATTGATAGATTTTATACCTCTAAAAAATTAGGGTTTAAAGAGCCAACAAGGAACAGTATTGATTCCGTGAGTGATAGAGATTATGTTGCAGATACTATCTATACCTGTTCAATTATAATGATGCACCTTTCTAGATTTTGTGAAGACTTAATAATTTGGAACAGTGCAGAGTTTAATTTTATAAAAATTGGCGATAGCTTTACTACTGGATCAAGTATAATGCCGCAGAAAAAGAACCCGGACATATTAGAGCTCATAAGAGGAAAATGTAGTACTGTCTATGGGAACCTTGTATCTATCCTTACAAACTTGAAAGGTCTACCTCTAAGTTACAACAGAGACTTACAAGAAGATAAGGAGCCATTATTCTCGGCCCTAGAAACTTCTTTAGACTGTGTAAGAATTTTTACAAAGAATTTAGATTCTATTGAATTTAACTCCAAGCATATAATGAAGGGTTTGAATATAGGTTTTTTGACTGCAACAGATTTAGCAGATTATTTAGCAAAAAAGAATGTTCCTTTTAGAAAAGCTCATCATATCACTGGAAATATTGTTGCTTATTGTGAAAAAGAAAATATAGATCTTAACTCATTGACTCTCGCGGAATTCAGAAAATTCTCTAAATTCATAGAAAAGGATATTTTCAATTTTCTATCAATCGAAAAGTCTGTATCATCAAAGAAATCATATGGCGGTACCTCTAGTGCTAATGTTAAGAAGATGATTATTAATTACAAGAAAAATTTATCAAAGTTAAAAAATTGAGCCCATCCATAGCTTGAGCTAAAAATTTATTTGTTTACACTATTTTTATGAGTACTTTAGAAACATTCAACAACAAAGCAAAAAAAAGAGACTATGAAATAAATATCTCGTGTCCTGAGTTTACTTCTCTTTGTCCTGCTACTGGGCAGCCCGACTTTGCTGAAATAAAAATATCATATATCCCGGATCAAAAATGTATAGAACTCAAGTCTTTAAAGCTATATATTAATTCATATAGAAACGTCGGTGAGTTTCATGAACATGTGACGAACAAAATATTAGATGATATTGTGTCTGCATGTAAACCAAGATACGCAAAAGTAATTGGAGATTTTAATATAAGAGGAGGAATCAAGACAGTTGTTCATGCAGAATATAAAAAGAGGTCTAAAAACAAAAAATCTTAGCTACTTCTTCTTCGTTTCTATTTTAATTTCTCTATCTTTATTTTCCTTTTTCCCAGAAATCTTCGCACCCTATTCTCCACTAGAATCAAATTACGACCAGCTCCTTAAAAAGCCTTCTAGCGTTAATTTTTTTGGGACAGATGAGCTAGGTCGAGATATATTTAGCCGGACAATATATGGGGCCAGGGTTTCTCTTTCGGTTGCTTTATTCACATCAATTATATCTTTAGTTTTTGGAACGATTTATGGTCTTTTCTCTGGAATCAAAGGAGGGATAATTGATGAGGTTTTAATGAAAGTTGTTGATATCTTCTACTCGATACCAGATCTATTATTAATTTCTATATTTATTCTATTATTTGGTAGAGGCATAACAGGCATTATTATAGCTTTGTCACTTCTAAGTTGGATGAGGATAGCTAGGATTACAAGAGCAAACGTCATAGAGCTCAAGAACAGACCCTTTGTTATCAGCGCAAAAGTCATGGGTTTTAGTGATACAAGAATCGCATTTAAAGAAATTCTCCCAAACATATTGGCACCTATAATCGTTACTTTCAGTTTTACTATTCCATCTTCAATACTCGCCGAATCAACCTTAAGCTTCTTGGGGCTTGGAATATCTCCGCCTGATGTAAGTTGGGGGCTAATGGCAAACAATGGTTGGCAGGGTATTCGTAGTTATCCTCATTTGATAATTTTCCCATGTTTGGCTATTTTTATCTCCACAATTACTTTCATGAAAATAGGGGAGTACTTAAAAGAAAAGGTAAAATGAGAATATTATTTGCTTTCTTTTTCATCATAATTTTAACTAATCAGTCTTTTTCTAATCAAAAATGTAGCAGCATCGATAATCTGCTGATATCTTCTGAGTGCTACATAGCCAAAAGGAATATAGAATTGGCCTTAAAAGCTTTAAGTAAATTCAAAGAATCTTCCGATGAGGAAATATATGATTTTATCGATTTCAAAAAAATTCAAATACTTCAAAATTCCAAAAGATTCGAAACAGAAATTAAAAAGTTCGCTACAAAGTATCCAAAATCTAACTTATTAAAAAAAGTGGACTTCATGCACCTGGAATTTCTTTCAGAGAATAATTTAAACCTTAAGTTAGAACAAAAAATAAAATTTATAGAAGAGAAATATCCTCTAAAAGAAAGAGATAGGCTAAAAATTAAATTTTACAAAGGCCTATACTTTTATAAAATTGAGAAATTCAAAAAGGCTTTTTCCTTTATTAAATCAGTATCAATCAGAAATCCGTCAATTAAAACTAAAGAAGTTAATCAGCTTATTGATATTTTTAGGAACAAGCATTCTTTTGTCCTTAATAAAAAGGAAAAAATTAAAAGACTTAATAAACTTTATTTAAAAAGACAATATTTAACGTTTATGAGTGAATATGAAAATAATTTATCATTACAATTACTAGTAAAGAAGTCCTTAATAGAATTAAAGTCTAAAAAAGAAAAAAAAGGTCTTAACACTTTAAAGGGTATATCTATAGGCAAATTTACTAGCTCTGGTTCACAGGCAAAAGATTTAGAGGCAATAGCAGAATCAAAATACCAAATTATTTTGTATGAGTTAAAGACATCTAAAGATAATTCAGCTCTTGCAATTAGATTAAGTTCTATCCTAACTAATTACCCGAATTTCTCCAAAAATACTGAGGCTGGACATCTATCTGCAAGGCTCTTTACTCTTGACAAGAAATATAAAGAGGCAATCAAAATATATAATTGGTTGATTAAGACCAAGTCTGAAGGGTATATAAATAAATCGTTTTACGGTCTTGGGTTCTCGGAATACATGCTAGGTAACTACAAGGATGCAGTAGGATATTTTAGGTTACTCAAGGAGTCTGATGAAATATATTATCGTCAACTTGGGACTTACTGGACAGGCAAATGTCTTATAAAATTAAATGATAAGAATTTAGCTATGGAAGAATTCAAAGGATTGGTCAACAAGTATGAGATGGGATATTACACTTATCTTGCTTCAAAAAAATTCCATAAAAAAAACAGTAGCTCAGTTTTTAAAGAAGCTAAAAAATCCGCTAAGCATAAAGATGATATTATGCTTTTAAAAATATCAAAAAATAATAAGAAGCTTAGAAAAGAAGTTGAAAATTATATAAGAAATAAGATTAATTCTTCAAATTTCTCCACTTATCTAAGTGAACTTAATCAAGCAAAAGAATTTAACTTATCAATAAAAATATCGTATAGCTATAACGCAGACAAAAAACATAAGTTCCCTAGAGGATATGAGTCGATTGTTCTAAAAAGTGCCCAGAAGTATGGTGTAGATCCCAATCTAATATTTGCATTAATTAGAGAGGAAAGCCTCTATGATTCCAACGCTGTCTCCTGGGTAGGAGCCAAAGGTCTTATGCAAATCATGGATAAAACAGCAAAATCATTAGATAAAGAGTTAAAAACAAAATCAAACCTCTTTAACCCAGAAGATAACGTCAACCTGGGCAGTTACTATTTAATGAAATTATTAAGAAAATTTGATAACAATATTCCAAATGCTTTGGCTGCCTATAATGGAGGTCCAAATAATGTAATATTATGGAGAGAGAGGTTTAAAGGATTGGATGATGATGAATTTGTTGAGAACATCCCATTCAAAGAAACACACGGGTATGTTAAAAGAGTCCTAAGAAGCTATCAATACTATAAGAATAATAATTAAGAAAGCTTCGAAAAATTTTCCAAAACTTTTAATCCATATGTACTACTTTTTTCAGGATGAAATTGTGTAGCGTAAATATTATCTGAACTAATAGAAGAAGAAAAATTTATGCCATAATTAGAGGTAGAATCAGTTAACTCATCTTTTACTGAAGTTTTATAAGAGTGGACAAAATAAAACCAACTTTTATCTGGTATACCTTCAAAAAGAGGAGATTTTTTCTTATACTCAATTTGGTTCCATCCCATATGAGGAACTTTCAATTTTTTAGACTCAAATTCAATTCTGTCAACAGTTCCTCTAAGCAACGAAAAACCATTTGAACCAGGGCTTTCCTCACTATTCTCAAATAAAATTTGTAGCCCTAGACATATACCAAGAAAAGGTTTCCCACTTATAATTGATTTTTTAATTGGCTCTAAAATATTTTTATCGTCCAGATTCTTAATGCAATCTCCAAAAGAACCAACACCAGGAAAAATTATTGACTCAGAATCTTCTATCACTTTTACAGAATCTGTGATTTTTGAATCTATAGACAATAAACTAAGAGCTTTGGAAACAGACTTTAAGTTTCCGAAACCATAATCCACAATCGCGATCATTAGAGATTGCCCTTAGTTGAGGGTATAGAATTTGATCTTGTATCAATTAAAGTTGCGAAATCCAGAGACTTGCCAACGGACTTAAAGATTGACTCTATAATGTGATGATTATTTGCTCCATATTTTAATTCTATATGAATATTGGCCTTAATATTACTTGTGAAGGACTGAAAGAACTCTTTTGTAAGCTCGACATCGAATTCCCCAACTTTTGATGGAGGTAGCTCAACATTAAAAACAAAAAAAGGCCTATTACACAAATCTACAACTGAAGCGGACAATGTTTCATCGAAAGGTATTGAAGATGAGCCGTACCTTCTTATCGACTTTTTATCTCCTAGAGCCTGGTCGAAGGCTTGTCCTAAGCTAATTCCTACGTCCTCTACTGTATGATGGAAATCAATTTCTGTATCACCCTTAGCTTTGATTGTTATATCAAAATAACCATGTTTAGATAATTGCTCCAACATATGATCAAAGAAAGGGATGCCGGTATCAATTGAGTACTTTCCTGTACCATCAATATTTAACTCAACATCTACCTTTACCTCGCTAGTTTCTCTGTTAACTTTTGCTATTCTATCCATTCTTTGATGTTAAACCAAAAAATATTATTATTCAATTTGGTATTAATAATCATGTTCGTCCTCAATTTCTCCCAAGATTTCTTCAAATATGTCTTCCAAAGTTACAAGTCCTATAGCTTTTTTAGCATCTCCAACTATTGCCATATGTGAACGAGCATTCTTCATCTCATCAAGTAGTTTAGATACCAATGTTTCCTCATTAACGAAGAAGCATTTATCTAAGAAGGGTCTGATATTTGAAGAGTCTTCTTCGTCCAAGAAATAGCATGCATGAATTGTCCCCTTTATCTTAGATTGATCTAAATCAAATACAGGAAATCTAGAATGTCCTGTCTTCCTAACTAATTCCCTAACATCTTTTGCATTTTTATCTAAGGAAATCAAGACGATGTCCTGAATTGGTATCATGATATCTCGAACTGTTACTTTATCGAATAATAGAATTTTATTCAGAATTTTGTCTCTAAATTGCTGAGATGAGCTTTCAATAGCTGACTGAATTTCTAGCTCGTGAATTAATTCCTCACGGGTTATCAATTTATTTTTAGTCCCAATTATACTAACGATAAAATTAGTTAGAAAATCAATCAAAAACAAAAAAGGTTTGAATACTACGCTAAAAAATCTAGAGAAATAGATAGTTTTCAAAACAAGAGAATTACTTTGGCTTTGAAAAATTGATTTAGGAACAACCTGACCAAAGATAACTATAAGGGGGGTTAAGATTAATACTGATATTAAGTGTGGGTCGTATTCAGTGTATGTATCTTCAATAAAAGTAGAGACAAGAACAGTATTTATTACTATGCAAAGATTCTCCCCGACTAAGCTAGTTGCCACGTATTCCTCAATTTTGTCAATTGAGCTCATTACAAGTTTAGCCGAACTATCTCCTTTGTCTGCTCTAGACTTTATGGTTCCCTTGTCACACGACAACAATGAGATTTCAGATCCAGCAAAAATTGCTTGAACACAAAGTAAAACAAGAGTGATTAAAGGAAGAGTAAAGATGTTAATTTTTAAACCTCACAACTTTAATTCTCGTTATTCTATTATTCTCAACTTTTAATACAATTAATTTAATGTTTCCATTTGTTATACTTTCACCTTCAATTGGGAGCCTACCAATATTTGTAAATATATATCCTCCCACAGTCTCTATGTCTAAATCTTCGGGTATTAGGGATTTTGAAATTTCTTCTCCCAAAGCTTTTAGACCACCACTTCTCAATGCTGTATATAGACAAGACTCATTAAAATCATTAATTCTAAGGCCCCCACCTATTTCCAGAATACCTTTTCTATAGTCTATTAGATTCATATCAACTTCTCTTTCATTCTCAATTTGCCCAAAAATTTCTTCCAGAATATCTTCTAATGTAACAATTCCTTCTAACCTTCCATATTCATCTAAAACAACAGCAATATGAGTTTTTTTAACTTGAAATTCTTGCAACAATTCAAAAACATTCTTTTTATCTGGAACAAAATAAGGTTCGTGTAAAATAGAAGATATGTCCTCGGACTTATTATTAAGTAAGTCTTTAGAATGAAGAATCCCAATTACATTATCAGTTTCTCCTTTGTATACAGGTATTCTCGAAAGTCTTCTTTTTTTTATTTCTATTAAAGCATTTGTTCTACTGGTTTCAACTGGAATAATTAATAAATCAGGCTCGGGTGTTAGCACTTTAATTAAATTTATTTTCTGTAAATTTAATAGATTATCTATAATTTTGCTTTCACTTTTTTTAACAGATCCCTCGTCTTCTCCAATATCAATTAAACTTGTTACTTTAGATTCATTCTCAATATCTGATGCTTCATCTGGAACTAAAGGTCTAGTTAGCCTAATCAAATATCTAGATAATGAATTAAATACAAAAGTAACAGGAAACATAATTTTATTTATGTAATAAATAATTGGAGCAATATTTATTGAAAGTTTCCTAGAAAACTTCACGCCAATGGTTTTGGGTATAATTTCACAAAAAACCAGTATAAAAATAAAAGTAACGAGGATTGCTATAACAGAAATAATTTCGGGGGATAGCCTGCCTATGAACAAATTGTTTAACTTAGATGATATTAAACTTGTAATGGCAACATTAAGTATTTCATCAAGTAACAATATAGTTGCAATTATTGTCCCGGGGTTATTTATAAAGCTCTCCAAGAGTTTTCCTGATGAAGATTTTTTTTTAATCAAGTTAACCTGATACCTTTGCAAAGAGAAAATTGAGCTTTCAGTAATAGAAAAAAAAGCTGATAATATAGCTAAAAAGAAAATTAATAGAAAAAATAAATACTGATCATTCATTTAAAATTTATGTATAAAGCCCTTTACCTGTAAGTCTAAGACTCTTCCTCCTTTGGCTAAAGAAAGTTTTCCTTGAGAATTTACAATTCCAATTTTATAGACTTTGAAATTCTTCTTTTTACACAAATTTTCAAAAAACTTAGCCTTATTTTTTTTAACAGTGAATAAAAGTTCGTAATCATCACCACCATTTAGAACACATCTCATTAAAGTATTAGTAGTTAAAGATTCGTTTTTTATATTAAGCACAGGTATGTCTTCCCAAACTATAGTAGCACCTTTACTAGAAGAAGGCCCTAGCAATCTTCTTAAATCGAGAGCTAGGCTATCTGTTATATCAATCATAGAAGTTACATCTTTTTGTTGGCCCAAGAATATTCCTAAAGCAACTTTAGCTTTAGGTGATTTGTATTTGGCTATCAATCTTCTTTCTCCTACGCTAAAAGTAGTTTTATTCTTAAGAATATTCAGGCCTCTGGAGGCATCTCCAATGTTACCGCTAACATAAATAAAATCACCCTCCTTAGACTTAAATCTTTCTTTAAATTTATTTTCTACAACTTCTCCAATTACTGTTATATCTAAAACCAAAGACTTTGATTTTGATACATTTCCGCCTATAAGATTTATATTATAAAATTTACAGCCTCTCTTAAAACCGTTAAATAGCTTATTTAAGAAGCTCGCCTTTGTGTTTTTGGGCACTAGAAGAGAATTTATAAAATATTTGGGCCTTGCCCCCATTGCGCTCAAATCACTTATTGCAACTGATAGGGCTCTAAATGCTACTTCTTCTGGACTTAAATAATTAAGGTTAAAATGAACATCTTCAACCTGTGAGTCACAGGAGACAACTAGCTTATTAGAATTAACCTTTACAACTGCAGCGTCATCGCCAATTCCAGTAGGAAAAAAGGGATGTTTTGAGGGAAACTTTTTTTTAATTATTTGTTCAATATAAAATTCATCAAGCATTTTCAGTAATATTTTAAATGATAAATCAATTTAAAAGTTATTCAAATAGTTAATTAAGACATATAGATAATTTGCTAAATAAATCATCAATCAGTTCTTTCCTAGAATTGAATCCCATTATACCAATTCTCCAAATCTTTCCTTTTGTTGCTCCCAAGCCACCTCCAATCTCAATTCCATGATCAGACAATAAACACGTTCTTATTTTTGAGTCATCAACTCCTTCAGGTATAACTACAGATTTGAGCATAGGAAGTGATTTAAACTTCTGTTCATCTACGAAGCTTTTAAGTCCTGCTTCTTCTAATTTAGTTCCGAAATGATAGCTATTATTCTGATGCCTTAAAAATCGCTCTTCTAAGCCTTCCTCTAAACATATATTAAGACCCTCATTTAGTGCAAACAGCATGTTTACCGGTGCTGTATGGTGATAAACTCTACTATCACCCCAATAGTTCACAAGCATTTTTAAATCAAAATACCATGAGGTATTAGAGTTTTTCCTTTTATTTATCTTTTCAATGGCCTTTTCGCTAAAGGTTATAGGGGATAAACCAGGAGGGACACTTATACATTTCTGTGTTCCGGAGAAACAACAATCAATGCCCCAGCTATCTACCTCCAAATTTATACCTGTAAGTGAAGTAACAGCATCAACTAAAAAAATTATATCCTTACTCTTTATGTAATCTCCTATTAAATCTATTTCTTGGAGAATGCCTGTTGAAGTTTCTGCTTGAACAACACAGACTAATTTCAAATTTGGCATTGACTTAATTTTTTCAATTACTATATTCTGATCAAATGAATGCCCCCATGGTACGCTCATAGTGGCAACTTTCCCACTAAGCCTCAGCGCGAGGTTTTCCATTCTTTCTCCAAACACACCTTTCTTTAATATTAATACTTCGTCACCAGACTCTATTAAGTTTGTCATTGCCATCTCCATTCCGGAACTACCAGTTCCTGAAACGGCAAAAGTTACCTTATTTTTTGTTTTAAAAACCTTTCTGAGTGAAGAGGAAATATTATCTAAAATTTCAAAGAACTCAGAATCAAGATGGCTTATTGGCTCACTAGATAAGGCTTTTTTAACCTTATTGTCAACATTGGTTGGTCCAGGTCCCATTAGAACCTTATGCTCATATTTAAAAGAATTTTTACTCATAATAGAATTATAATAAATTTTAATAACTCTTGGTATAATAATATTATGAAAACACTTTTTCT
>Ga0315331_10000712_pt1 | contig 23615 bp, 24 predicted proteins | sample M160m34915metaG_FD_203456 | JGI IMG/M metagenome (GOLD analysis project Ga0315331, IMG submission 203456) | Ammonia-oxidizing marine archaeal communities from Monterey Bay, California, United States - M1 60m 34915 | ecosystem: Environmental > Aquatic > Marine > Intertidal zone | place: USA...
GGGAACAGTTACTGAGTATAGTTCTCGTATTGTGATGCCCGGATCTCAAGATAGTTCTAAGAAAAAATACTCAGTAGACTATAATATATCCAATGTTCTTAGTTTTGATTCAACTCATAATTTAGAAAATGGAGAATCAATTCGTATATTTGGCAAAACAGGTCAATTGCCAGATGGACTTAAAAATAATAGAGTTTATTTTGCTATTACTAATTCAAATGATGTTGGAATTGGAAATACTCAGATAAAAATTGCAAAGAATTTGTCAGATGCACTATCTCACACTATATCAACTCCAAGAAACTTGCCATTTAATGCAGTTGGAGAGGGATTGCGTGTTGTAAGTAGAGTTAGTGATAAAACATCGGGTGATATTGGTCACCCAATCCAGTTTGATTCTATTGAGGGCCAATGGTTTGTTCAAGTTTCAGTAGCATCGACAGATAACACCATTTATCCAGCAATAACTTTGTTGGGAACTACAACTTTAGGATCTGCAACTGCAAGAACATTTTTCAATCGTAGATTGGACAATAGAAATGCAGTAGATACACTTTATAGATATAGGTATGTAATTCCTAGAAATAATGGTGGTCTTGTAGCAAGACCGCCAGTTGAAGGATTTATTTTACAGGAATCCAATACTACGATTGCATCTGAAAATTCTGAGATTCAAACATACTTTGGGTCTGGATCTTTGTCCAATGAAAATCAACAAAGAAACTTTAGATTTGTTGGTACTGCTAATTGGACGGGAGGAACAGCAAATATAACTTCAGAACTTCCTCACAACCTTACAAACGGATCTGAGGTTCAACTTAATCAAATTACTAGTACAAATAATACTACTGGTGCTGATAATTCTGGTTTTAATGGAGAATTTGTTGTTACTGGTATTACAAGCACCAGAACATTTACTGTTGGAATTGCAACAGATCCTGGTGATTTTACAAACAATATTCATGCTAGAAATACTGATCTTCCATATTTCCAAAGAAAGAGATATGAAAACACCTATTATGTTTATAGGGAGTCTGAAGTTCAAAAATATATTGCGGGAGAACAGGATGGTGTTTATTATCTAACTCCAGTTAATGCATCAAACTCTCCAAAAATATCCCCATTTACAGAAGAAAAATTCTCACAACCAGTTAAAGAACTTTATCCCCAAACAGATAGGGATAATCCACAATCTGATCCAGATTCTTCAATAACTCATGCATCATCCGAATTAATTGGAGAAACTCAGATTGATGATGTTCGTAAGAGTCTTACTAGAGAAACTATCGATAAAAACTACCTTGATTCTAGAAGGGTATCTGTTGGTATAACCGACATCACTTCTTCATCTTCAACGAATCATGTTATTCATACTGATATTGATCATGGATTAAACAGAATTACTAAGTTGTCTGTTATTGATGGTGGTGTTGGTTATGGGGCAGGTTCTGCAGCAGATCTTTACAATGCACAATTAGTTTCTATTGGTGCATCGATCACTGGAGATGGAGCAACTGCAAAAGTCGTTGTTGATCTAAGTGGTACGATTACTGATGTTTTTGTAATGAATGGAGGTAGTGGATATGGAATTGGCAATACATTACACGTTAAGGGAATTCCTACTTTTGGTTCTACTAGTGATGCTGTTGTTGAGGTTACTAAGATTTATGATAATGTTGGTGAAGTTGTAAAAGTTGGGGGCATTACATCAGAAACGTACAAACCATACAATGATCTTTATAGGATCACGGAAGTACCTGTTGGTGTAGCAAAATCATTTAAAGCTGTCTCCACTAACAATATAGGTGTAGCTACTGTAACTGGGTTAGTAGATTTAGAATTAACGAACGCATTATTATATTCTACTGGTGAAGCAATACGTATTAATTCTATTGATTATGATAGATTAAGTGGTATTGCTACAGTTGAAACATCAAACTATCATGGATTAACAGTTGATAATGTCATACGACTTACAGGTGCAAACGAAGAAATTTATAATGGAGATTTTGTAGTCAATAACATTGTTGGTACTAGCGGAACATACTTTACTCTTAATTTGGGAATTGGAACTTATTCTCCTACTGCAACAGGAACAATTTTTGGTTATAGAACTGGTGGATCAAATGATGGTAATGTAACTACAAACAATGAAAATATAGATGGAAGAATGACTACAATGTATGCTGGTATTACCACTACATTGGGAAGCACTATTGCTGATATTACAAGTGATGTTGTTGCCATTACTAATCTTCCGTCTCTAGACTTTAAGATTGGAGATTACTTCACTATTGATCAGGAGATCTTCAGAATTAAAGGAACAGTTGCTCCTGCAGATGTTTCTGTTGATGTATTCCGTGGTGTGCTTGGATCTGGCATTGGAACACATCCTACAAACTCTGTGATTAGAAAGATTGATCCAACTCCAATAGAATTCAGAAGACACTCTATTGCCCGTGCTTCTAGTCACACATTTGAATATGTTGGTTTTGGTCCTGGTAACTATTCAACAGCTCTGCCTGATAGGCAAGATCGTCAAATTTCAGATCAAGAAGAACTTTTAGCACAATCTTATAGGAGAGATGGTGGAATTAACTTCTACACTGGAATGAATGATAAGGGTATTTCCTATAATGGAAATAAGAAGATGAGTACCATTACTGGTCAGGAAGAAATCTTCGATACTCCAATTCAAACTGTGACTGGTGAAGACATTAGTAATTCTGAAGGTATTAATGTTATTAACCCGATTGAAGCTCTCTTTAATCGTTCTATTAAAGTTGAAGGTGGATCTGATGGAAATGCTACTTCCGAATTTAGTGGTCCAGTTATCTTTAGTAATAAGATTACATCCACTTCAATAAAGGGAATGGAATCAAACTCTTTATTCTTACAGGGCAATACTACAGTTTCTAGAAAATATACTGTAGGAATTGCAACTCCTGCTCTTGCTGGCAACCCTGGTGATGTTGTATATAATGCAAACCCGAATGATGGTGGATATGTTGGTTGGATTTATAGTGTAAATAACAACTGGCGTCGTTTTGGTAATGTAAGTCTTTCACAAGATAATGATATATACCTCTTTGATCAGGTTGGCATTGCTACTACTACACCAGGAACTTTACAACTCCAGGTTGGTGGAGGGTCAAGTATTTTTGCTGTTGATGGTGATGGAGTTGGTATTGGAACCACTGCAAATGGTGAGAAACTTCGCGTTATTGGTAATGTTGAGATTTCTGGACAAATCATAGCTGGTATTGTTACGACAACAGATCTTGTGGTTGGAACCTCTGGAACTATAATAACTACTAGTAGTTCAAATATTGGTGTTGGAACTGTAACTGCTAGAGCAAAACTTGACGTTGAGGGTCTATCGAGATTTAAGACAACAAGTGCTAATTATGTAGATGTAACAAGTTCTTCTGGAGTTGTTACTCTTGATCTTGCAGCATCTCAAGTCTTCAACTTAACTACAAGTGAAAATGTAACGCAGTTTACTGTACAAAACATTCCTTCTGATTGTAGTTCCTTTACTTTGAAGATTGTCCAAGGGGCATCAGGTTCTCCATTCCATACAGTTGATTTTGGTGATGTTAAAGATAATGGAGGTAGTGCTCTTGCGATTAAATGGTCTGGCGGAGGATCACTCCCAACTCTATCTCCATCTGTAAGTGCTGTTGATATTTACACTTATAAGACCTTTGATGGTGGAATTACGTGGTATGCAGTTGTTACTGGACAAAACTTCACCTAGTCGCCAGGTTAAATGCAAAACATTTATTGTTGGTATAAATTAGATACTAAATAGAATAAACACACGGGGGATAGTGAACCCATGGGGGTAAATAAAAATTTTGTAGTAAAGAATGGTCTTGAGGTTAATGATAACCTCATCCTAGCGAATGCTTCTACAAAAAATGTTGGTATTGGTTCTACCATACCTTCACGCACTCTTGATGTTTCTGGTGGAATTGGCGTAACATATGTCTATTCATCTGGAATCTCTACTTTTGCTGATGATGTAGAAGTATCAAAAGATTTAGCAGTTGGATTGAGCGGAACCACTTTCACCGCTTTGGGTGTGGGTGGTTCTGTTGGTGTCGGAACAAATTTGCCAGGATATTTACTGGAAGTTCGTTCTCCTGTAAGTACAGGACAAACAGCACTATATGTTTATGGTGATGTAAGGATTAGTGGGGATATTAACGCAGATGATCTTTTCTTTGATGATCTTGTAGCCTCAGATTTGCATGTTAGTGGCATTGGTACGATTGTCACTTTAAACTCTACTGAAGCAGATATTACTAGTCTTAGAACCACTAATCTTAGTGGTACGATTGGAACGATTACCAATATTCTTGGTTCAAGTGGTATTATTACTGCACTTTCTGTAGACAGTCTGAATGTGACTGGTTTTTCTACATTTGGTAATGATGTCTACGTTGTAGGAGTTGTAACAGCAACATCATTCCATGGTAGTGGAGCTGCACTGACTGGATTACCAGCAGCAGGTGTAGGACTTCAAACTGCAGGTGGATTTATTGGTGCAGGAGTAACAATTCTTGACTTTAGAGGAGCAGGAATTTCAAGTGTTACTATTTCCTCTGGAATTGGAACTCTCTTTATAACTGGTGGTGGTGGTGGTGGAAGTGGTTCTATTAGTATCAGTACAGCAGCACCTTCTACACCAACTTCTGGTGATCTTTGGTATAGTCCTGATTATGCAAGAACCTTCATCTGGTATGATGAATCCACAGTTGGATATGGAACAAGTTCAAATTGGGTCGATGCTGCACCAAGTAATGGTGGATCTGGATCAGGTGGGGCAAGAGTTAGTATCAGTACTGATTCTCCAACTTCTCCCAATAATGGAGATCTTTGGTTTAGTGTAGATTTGGGAAGAACATTTATATACTATGATGAACCAACAGTCGGAGTAGGATTGACATCAGTATGGGTTGATGCTGCACCTAATCAACCAGCAGGTAAGTCTCTTACTGTTGGTAGAAGATCTCAAGCTGTAGAATTGAATATTATTGGTATAGGTCTAACATTATCTCTTCGTTCCGGTATTGGAACCGCTAGTTTCTAAATAAATTCATAAGGTAAAAAAACAATGGCAAACCGCTTTCCTTTAATCTTCAATAGTACTGCAAATCAGATTCAGGAGTTGGCAGTATCTGATAATCTAGATTTGACCTCTTGTGGTATCAGTAGCGTCAATGACGTTTATTCTGCTGGTATCATCACAGCAACTGGTGGATTTAATCTTGGTATCAGTTCTGCAGGAACTTCAATTACATCTGGTCCTTTAAAAACACTTAATTTTGTTGGAACAGGACATACTTTTGTAGTAACTGGAACAACTATTGACATCAGCATCTCCGGAGGAGGTGGTGGTGGTGGCGGTGGATCTGGGCAATTCAATACTGGCATTTCAAGTGCCATTGGATATCCTGTTACCAATTCCATGGCAACTGCATATACAGCAACTGATGCTGTTGTTGTACATTCAGTTCATATAACGAATATTGATGGGACATCGAGTGCAGATGTTAGTGGTCAAATGTATGCAGGTGGATATTCAATAGCACATACAGTACCAGTTCCTGCAGGATCTTCTGTTGAAATGCTGAAGCAACCAAAGGTTCTCAATACAGGAGAAACATTGCAACTTGAAGCAAGTGCTTCTAGTGATTTGCATGCAACAATTTCATTAGAACCGCATGATGGAAGTTCTGCATTTATTGGTGTAGGTACTGACATTACTGCTGCAGCAACTTACACTGACTTATATACCGCTGCTGCTGATACTGTTCTTCAGGGTATTCTTCTTGCAAATGATGATGGAAGTGATGATGTAAAAGCAACTGTTGTTTGGACTGATTCTGGCAATACTATTGTTGGTTATTTTGCATATGAGATGATAATTCCTGCTGATGCCACTGTTGAGATTCTTGAGCAACCAAAGTTCTTACCAAGTGGATATAAAGTGAGGGTTCAAGGAAACGCAGCTGATAGATTGGAAGCAATTCTATCTGCCAAAACAACCTGATTAGGAGGATAGAATCATGACACAGAAAGGGGTATGGGGATTACAAGATGTAAGGGATGAATACCTTGAGGGAAATTGGGATTATACTAGTTCTGATGGACCTTTTTCGTTATATACATCAGGGTTCAACGTCAATGGTAATTTAGGTCTAGGTAATGATGTACATCGTTCATCACCATCTCAAATTGTAGGAACGTGGTCATTTCTTTCTAGTGGTGTTTATGGTAATGTGCTGGCAACCAAATTTGATGGATCATTATGGATGTGGGGAGTTAATACTGCTGGACAGTTAGGTCAAAATAGTATAGTACAGTATTCATCACCAGTTCAAGTTGGTTTAGATTCAACTTGGTCCGGCGCTATGACAGGTGAATACAATGGTTCTGTTTTAGCAATAAAAACTGATGGTACATTATGGGCATGGGGAGATAATGCCGAGGGACAGTTAGGTCAAGGTGATACATTAAAATGTTCATCACCAGTTCAAGTTCCAGGAACACAATGGAGTCTGGTTGTTGCTGGTGCTGGTTCTATACTTTCAACCCAAACTGATGGTACATTATGGTCATGGGGGAAGAATGCTTATGGAGAACTGGGTCAAGGTGATAAAATAAAGTATTCATCGCCAAGGCAGATTGGTTCAGATACAACTTGGAATAAAATAGATTGTGGGTGGCAGGGTCGTGCAACCAAAACTGATGGTACATTATGGTCATGGGGATATAATGGCGCTGGAGAATTAGGTCAAAGTGATCTAATATTTAAGTCATCACCAGTTCAAATTCCAGGAACAGATTGGAATATTGTTTCTGGGCATTGGTCAAGCGGTATGGGAATCAAAACTGATGGATCATTATGGGTGTGGGGGTATAACAGTTCTGGACATCTGGGGTTAGGGGATACACTGCAACGTTCATCACCAGTTCAAGTTCCAGGAACATGGACTAATATAGCTGGTGGTAATACTAATAGTGCTGGAATCAAAGATGATGGATCATTATTTGTATGGGGATATAATGGTTATGGTCCGTTAGGTCTAAATGATACAGTAACACGTTCATCACCAACTCAAGTTGGTTCAGATACAACGTGGTTTGGAGCGAGTGGATATGGCAATGGACTAAATTTTTCCTTCCTACAAAAACAGTAATATGGTTAACCATATTACTGATAAATAATAATAACTTATAAATATTCATAAATACGGGAATAGCAATGAAATTCTTTAAGTTCCAAAAAGTAGATTCAGTAACTGGAAAATCAATTGCATTGGAAAGATCGATAGTTGGTCCAAGTAATCCAGATTTGGACAATATTGGACAAGTTTATCAATTTAATGGTTGGGACTATGCAACTGCTGATGATACAGCATCTGCTGATACTGATAATTATATCTTTGAAATCACTGAAGCAGAATATATTCAAGTTTTTAAAGAAGCATTTGATTCGTTAAAAATTAGAAATACCTCTGAGGCATATGCTCAAGAGAAAGCACTTCGTATTACTCAATTTAGTAAGTATGGAGATACTGCTAGTATTGCCGGTGTTTATAAGTATGACCTAGCAAAGGCATATGTTGCAGATAATAGTGCCGATGCTGGTGCAGTTGCAACAGAAGCAACTGCAAGAGGATTATCTACCCTTGCAATGGCAACCAAGATTGTAACTAATCACGAAGCATTCAGAACAACTGAAGCAAAAATTGCTGGTTTACGTGGTAAAATTGTTGATAGAAATGCAGGTTTAACTTTTAATGATTCTAGTCTTGCTGATGCATTAGCTAGTTGGACAGAAATCGTCAAACAGGAAAAGATTGGTGAACGAACTGGTCCTGGAGTAGGAATAGTAGAAGATATTAATATCGAATATTATTCCTCTTCATTATCTCAACGTTGGGAAAACCTAAGTTAAGAGTAGAAAATGATTACTACAGAAAAAAGTGGTGTGTGGATTTTATCTGACGCATACCATAAGGATAATGCCGGGTATTGGGATTATAAATCGACTCCCTCATATGAATTATATGCATGGGCATCCAATATGTATGCAGGAACTTTATCGCAAGGGCATTGGAACCCAGCGTCATCACCAATACAAATTCCAGGAACAAATTGGTCTGGTGAAGCTTCATCCAACCGGACAACCTTGGCAATGAAAAATGATGGATCATTATGGATATGGGGTGGTAATCTTTATGGTTCTTTAGGTATTAGCCATGGATTCGTCACAGGATACGAATCAAGATCCTCGCCAGTTCAACTTCCAGGAACACAGTGGAATAAAATAGCGGAAAATGGCGCCGGTTATAGTGATGGACCAATTGTAGTTACCAAAACTGATGGTACATTATGGGTATGGGGAAATAATACTACCAGTAATGGTGGTGGGTTGGGTCAAGGTGATACACTACCACGTTCATCACCAACTCAAATTCCAGGAAATCAATGGGGTGTCCCGACTGTAGGTGGATACTTTGTACAATCTCTCAAAACTGATGGTACATTATGGTCATGGGGTAATAACCAAAGAGGACAATGTGGTTACGGTGATGCAATACCTCGTTCATCACCACATCAACTTCCAGGAACCTGGAGCAAAACTTCATCTACTTATTATAATAGTTTTGGAATTAAAGAAGATGGGACATTATGGTCATGGGGGGGGAATGACAGTGGAGAATTAGGTCAAAATGATGTAATATATCGTTCATCACCAACTCAAGTTGGTTTAGATTCAACTTGGTCTGAAATTGCTAGTGGGTCCTATTACAATGCAATGGCAACAAAAACTGATGGTACATTATGGGTATGGGGATACCCAAACCATGGAACACTAGGTGATAATCAGCAAGTGACCATGTATTCATCACCAATTCAACTTCCAGGAACTGATTGGTCAAATCCGACATTTTTTGGTGGTTATACTGCTTCATGTAAAAAATCTGATGGATCATTATGGGTGTGGGGATATAATGGCGCTGGAGAATTTGGTCTTAATTATACTACACCTATCTCTCGTTCATCACCAGTTCAAATTCCAGGATCAGACAAGTGGACGTTCAAGTCGTCGATGGCCACATCAAATACTGTGGTAGGTATAAAAGAAATTTTGAGTTAAATTATCAAATTTGAATTAAATTATTAAAAATGTAATAAATATGAATCCATTTGATCAAATTATTATTCAACCAAATGTGATACCTGAATATCACATTCATGAATTGATGAAACTGACAAATCAAGAAACATCATATGCGACTGTTGGGTCGAGTGATGATCAAGATGTGGAACATACCACAAGAAAAACCTTGTGGTATCCTATCCCACATGAAGTGCTGTTGAATCTTAATTCAGCAGTCATGTCTTGTTATGATCAATTCATACACAAGAAATATAATTCAAAAGTTAAAAATATAGAACCAGTTCAGTTTTTAGGCTATCCTGTTGGAGGTCACTATATAGAACACAATGATTCTGAACAGTTTGAAGACGACAAGTGGAAGAGAATTTCTCCTAGAGATATTTCTATTCTTTACTATCTTAATGATGACTATATGGGTGGAGAACTTGAGTTTACTCAATTGGGATTGACTATCAGACCAAAGAAAGGTATGATGATAGCATTCCCTTCTTCTCATGAATTTGCACATAAAGTGCATCCAGTTAAGTATGGATTCAGATATACATTGGTTTCATGGTTAGAGACAGAGCAACGACTTTATGACACAATACGAACAGAAAGGATTTGATATAAGACAAGGTTTTATCCCACAGTATCTTACTCAATACCTAAGAAACTACTTTGAACTTTTGAGAAGGAATGATCAAGTTCCAAATAAAGGTGATGATCAGGTAGAAAAATCTCTTGGTATCTATGGAGATCCTGCATTTGATATGCTGATGTTAATGTGTCTGCCTATGGTAGAGGAGAGTGTTGGAAAGAAATTGCTACCAACATACACATATGCAAGGATCTACTTCAATGGAGCAGATCTACTTCCTCATAAGGATCGTCCAGAGTGTCAGCATTCTGTCTCTGTATCATTAGGTGGAGAGTATGATGCACTATGGCCACTTTCATTTCAAGATGAAAATCGTGCAGTTCATGCAAATCTAAGTGAAGGTGATGCTGTAGTTTATAATGGAAATAAAGTTGTTCATTGGCGAGAACCATTCCAAGGAACAACACAGTATCAGATCTTCATGCATTATGTTGAAGCAAATGGACCGTATCAAGATAAATTATATGATACTAGACCAAATATTGGATTAGAAGCAGGAACAAAGAGAGTTTATTGATTATGATTAGACAACTTATTCTTGAATTGATTGAAAAGAGGGAACCAGGAGCAGCAAAAGGACTTGCAATTGCATATCTTAACCATGAAAATGATGAAGAAGTTGCAAATTCTCTTGCAAAGATTCATCATGATGATAAAGAATTTGATAAAGCACTTGCAGTTCTTGAAAATATTAAAAATCCAACTCTACAAGTTAAAATAAACAAAGCAAAGTGTTTGTATTATCTGCGTCGTGCTCCTGAAGCAGAAAAGTTAATCAAATCACTACCAAAAAAAGTTCGTGAAGAACCTATGACTCAAATCGATCTCTCTTTGTATACAACTGCACAGGGTAAGTTTGATGAGAGTGTTCGTATTTTGAAACCACTTGCAGATATAATTCCACAGGCTTCTTTTAATTATGGATGGTTTCTTATGGAGGAAGATTTTTATAAAGGATATGAATATATTCGTACAGGTGCTAATCTTCGTGTGTGGGGTCATGAATGGTTGTTGAAACTAAAGTATAATATTGGTGAAGAAAGTCGTTGGAATGGTGAAACAGTAGATACTATTGCATACTACCTTGAAGGTGGTATGGGTGATGAAATGATCTTCATTCGATATGCAAATCATTTCAAGAAGTATTGCAATACACTTAAGATCTTTGCAACACCAAAAACAAAATCTTTGTTTGAATCATGTGGTTATGAGAATGTGTATCTAACTGAAGATATCGTAAGAACTAAGTGGAATAAGTTTGTTCCTGCAATGTCATCTCCATATCTTTTGAAACTAGATCACCCTTGTGAAGGTGTGGAGTTTCCTTATCTTAAAATGGAAGCAAAACCAGTTCCTGAGATGAATGAAGTTGCAAAGGGTCGAAAGAAGATTTGTGTTCGATGGAAAGGTAATCCAGAATTTGAACATGATCAGTTTCGTAGTATTCCAGTTGAAGAAATTCTCAAACTGGATAAGTATGGTCAGTTATTCTCGATTCAAATGGAAGGATGTGACCTTCCAAAGAATGCCCCAGTATGGGATATAACTCATCTCATCAATGATTGGACTGATACCTATAATATTTTTGAAGAAAGTGATCTAATCATCACATCATGTACTGCAACTGCACACCTTGCAGGTGCAATGGGTAAGAGAGTTATTGTGATGCCGCCACTTGTTTCTTACATCACTTGGGCCTCAAATAAGTATGATTGGTATGGAGATAATGTAACAGTGATTAAACAATCCCAATATAATTGTTGGGATGATGCAATTAAAGTTCTACATGAGGTTTTAGAACGTGAGATTTCATAGTTTCTATACTGACAATCTTCCTAAACAAATCGTTGAAGATCATAAAAAATGTTCTGAAAGAGTAGGACTTGAAGTTCACTATCATGAGTATCCTGCATTTGATACTTTTGATGAGGCATTCTTTGCTCATGGTGAATTTGAAACCAAGATGATGGAGCATGAAGATGATGACGTTGTATGTTTTATTGACATTGATTGTCTTCCTACAAGTGAAGAGGTATTATATTCTGCATATTCATGGGCTAAGGCAAATGATTCTTTCGTAGGTAATGCTCAGAATATTGGGCACATGCCACACAAAAACTATTTGTATGCAGCACCTGGACTAATTCTGGTTTCAAAAAAAGCATGGGATAAATTGGGAAAACCTAGCTTTAAGGCATATCATATTCCATTGGATAATGGTGGAGAATTGTTAATTGATACTGCACAAGAAATTACAAATCGTGCAAATCAAGTTGGTATGGACTATCGTTTAATCTATCCTACTGGATTTGATAGTCATCGTTCCACTCTTGCCCATTATGGGTATATGGGTAAAGGTACACTATATCCTGGATCATGGCACTACTTTAGAATTAGTGATTTTATTGGCAAAGAACAACCTGAGTTGTGGAATAGGAGAGTCAATGATATAATGTCCGGTAGAGAGATTAAACCAAACTATTCATCTAAATTTTATTAAACATGAAGGTAGAAACTTATAATCTATTTCCAACAGCTGTTGTAAGAACCGATTGCAGTGACTTTATCTATCCTCAAGATCATCAGGATATGATGGATAGTACTGATATGTTGATTGAACATGGCGTCTATACTCAGAATGAGTTGACTCCAAAGTATCAGACATCACTGGTAATTTTTAAGGATAATGCTCCTGCAGTATGGCAAAAGTTAAAAAGAACTTTTGTAAGAGCATGTGAAAACTATCTTGAAGCAATACCACAGTTCTGTTCGCAACAACAAAATATTGAATTTACAGGATGTAGTGCATGGGTGTATAAGTCATTGAAATCTATGGAAGAAGGACAACAAAACCCATGGCATCATCATAACCCTACATTTCTTTCTGGAGTTTATTACATCAAAGTTCCTGGCGATCCTGGATTGGGTGGAACAGAATTTCATGATCCACGAACAGCTCCTGCACTCAATAATCAGTTTCAATCAATTGCAGGATACGAATATAGTTGGATTATTTTCCCTGGATGGTTATCTCATAAGAGTGTTCTACCAGATTCTGAAGAACCTAGATATGTTGTCGCAGCAAATATGTATGCAAAGGTGAATGGAGCATCATGAAAAGAGCAATATTTACATTTTATAATCTTTCTATCGATGAGGAGATTGTACGTCTTCAAAGTGAGGTTCTTAAAAAACTAAACAAAACAGCAGACTTTCTTCCTTTATGTTCTCAAACACATGGAGAAGAAGTCATTCATCCTCAGGGTGTTGAGTATGGATTCAATGAACTATTCAATAAAGGATATGATACTGTCATGCTCCTTGATGTTGACTGCATTCCATTAAATCAGTATGCGCTTGAGTATACGTTTGATCAAGCAGAGAATGGTAAACTAGTTGGCAATGCACAGATTGGAGCTCATCTTCAGAATCCTGAGCACATGTATGCTGCTCCATCAACATTCTGTCTAAGTCGTCAGATGTTTGAAGAGTTTGATAAGATGACATTTATGCCAGATCATCGTAATGCTGATACTTGTGGTTTCTATACACTTGAAGCAGAGAAACGTGGTAAAGAAGTAGAATTTTATATGCCAACTCATTTTCAACGTCGCCCAAGAAATCATGTATGGGATCTTGGTCAAGGACGTGGTGAGTATGGTATTGGAACAACATACTCAAATCATCTTGGTGTGAATATGTTCTATCATCTATTTGAGACTCGATTAAATATATACAATAGTCTTTTCTATGACAAGTGTGATGAGTTACTGAAATGAATAATACTTACTTAGATGCAGTAGTAGAAAATCCCAAGACATGGGATCTTGGAAATGATATGTATGCTGTTGAGTTCTGGAAACCAGAATTCTGCGAGGCATTGATCAATATTGCAGAGAACATTGAAGGTGGGTTTCAGAACCAACCAGGAGATCCTGTATATGGTCAAGAGATACGTATTAATAGGATTAGTGATTTATTCTATTTAAACTACTGTGAGCACTGGAAGCGTGTCATCTCTCCTTTCTTGGAACAAAAGATTGGTTTGCCAAGTGATCAATGGTTTGTTGGTTGGAAAGTACCTTTTATTATTAAGTATACAATGGAAGGTCAGAGAGGTCTTCGTCCACATGCTGATGATAGTTTGTATACTGGCACAATTAAACTCAACCATGGTTATAGTGGAGGGGAACTAGTCTATCCTCGTCAGCAGTTTACGAATAAAGATATACTTGTTGGTACAATGATTCTTGCTCCATCAGCAATTACTCATGTTCATTATAGTTCAGAACTTCAAAGTGGGACTAAATATTCTTTCGTGAGTTGGACTAAACTAAATAAATCAGATAGTGGAATCAATTACTCTGAGGTACAATGAGTAGCATAAGAAAAAACATCTGGGATCTAGATAATCATTATGATCTAACTAAGAGTGGACAGAACACTTATTATGATCCAGCTGGACCTTTTGAATTATGGACTGTTGGAAGTGGTGTAATGGGAGCATTAGGTAATAGTAGCTTAATACCTCGTTCATCACCAGTACAAATTCCAGGAACAAATTGGGAATATGTTTCTGGAAATTATAATGCAGCACTGGCAATCAAAAATGATGAGGGGGAACGTACATTATGGTCATGGGGATATAATGCGTATGGTGATTTAGGTCAAAATGATGCAATACCTCGTTCATCACCAGTTCAAATTGGTTCAGATACAACATGGAGTGTCATTCAGGGTGGAGACACATTCCAATTAGCAATAAAAACTGATGGTTCATTATGGGCATGGGGAAATAATGACAAGGGAATGTTGGGTCAAAATAATGTAATCACGTATTCATCACCAAGGCAAGTTGGTTCAGATTCAACTTGGTCTAAAATTGCTGGCAATCGCACCGGTGCAGTTGCAATCAAAACTGATGGGACATTATGGGTATGGGGTAATAACTCATGGGCAGACCTAGGAATAAGTAAAAATCCGGCCGAATTAACGTCTGTTTCATCGCCAGTTCAACTTCCAGGAAATCAATGGAATAGTGTTTGTCATGCCTACTATAATAAGATGGCAACAAAAACTGATGGTACATTATGGGCATGGGGTAAGAACTCCTATGGACAACTAGGTCTAGGTGATATACTAACACGTTCATCACCAACTCAAATTCCAGGATCAATATGGAGTCATGTTCCCCAATCTCAATCTTATAACACTTATGCCTTTCAAACTGATGGAACCTTATGGAGTATGGGTGGATATGCTTGGTATGGGCGAAACGGGAACAGCTTGCCTACTCTAAACAATTCATCACCAGTTCAACTTCCAGGAACACAATGGTCTTCTATGTCATCATGCTATTATGTGCCGATTGCACTAAAAAATGATGGAACGGCATGGAGTTGGGGATACAATAGTTATGGTGCGTTGGGTCTAGGTGATAGAGTAGCACGTTCATCACCAACTCAAATTCCAGGAACGTTATGGCAACGCAGCGGCGCCATGGGATATACATTAAACACAGTTTTATTATTAAAAACTCCAACCTAAAAAACATTTAAATTATGCAACAACTTCATTATTGTCTAGGACTTCCTAGAACTTGCTCATCAGTGATCATGAACATATTGAATGAGAATCCAAGATTTTTTACAACTGGTACATGTCCACTTCCTTATTTTGTAGATTCCTGTAGGAGTATTTCAAGTCAGGTTAGTGAATTTATTGCACTTGATAAAGATGTACTTAACGATGCATATCTAAACTTCCTACGACAAGGTTTTCGTGGATGGTTTGAGAGTATGACAGACAAACCAGTTGTTGTATCGAAGTCAAGGGTATGGTCTGAATACTTGAATCATACTCTTGCACTCAATCCAAATTCAAAATACATTTATATTGTCAGAGATCTGAGAGATATTATTTGTTCTTTTGAAACTCTTCTTAATAAGTATCCAAATATTCAAATTGGAGGTGAAGGAACTCATTTCCAACACCTACCATTTGAAAAAAGAATTGAATTGTATTGTACTGATAGTATGGCAAATCTTGGTCGTCCATTGCATATGATTCCACATGTAACGGAAATGGCACAAAAACATCCAAATAATTTCTTTTTCTTAAGACACGAAGACTTCAACGAAAATCCAAGACAAACATTTCAGCAACTCTATCAGTTCTTTGGTGAGGAATACTTTGAGCACGACTTTGACAATATCCCACCTTCCGATTATTATGAACATGATACTGTGTATCGTTCAATGGTCACGCACAAGACTGGAACTAAACTTCGTAAGTTAGAACCGCGTTGGCCAAAAGTAATGACGCCAGAGCAATCACAACTTGTGATTAAAAATAATATTGATTATTATAAGACATTTTATCCGAAATTTGTATGAATTATTTGGCATCATATGACACTAGTGTGGAAAGTGCTTATATCATTACACTTCCTGAAGATGAAACATCTCAAAAATTAACTCAGCAATGCGTTCAATCATGTGAAGCAGTAGGACAACCATATAAACTTTTTGAAGCATTCAATGGTAGGTCTGGAGAAATTAAGGTTCCTGAAGGTCTGAAAGATCAGGCATTTATTAATTTCTTGCGTGTTCATACCTCATGGATTACTCCAACTCAGATCGCAACTTTCTATAGTCACTTTGCATTGTGGTGTCACTGTTTAAGTATTGATAGTCCAATTGTAATTCTTGAACATGATGCAGTTATGGAACGTCCTTATAGGTTTCATAAGTATTTTAATAATATTGTATATCTGGGATCATCAGAGCAGAAACGTGGTGCAGAAGTAATTTCGATTCCTCCTCATGGAACAGATCATAATGGTCTTTATCGTTTTATGTGTCGTGCTCATGCATATGCCATTGATCCACAAATTGCAAAGAATATGATTTCTTATGTTTTGCAGCAAGGAATTACTACAACACTTGATGTTATTCTTCGTGCAGATATCTTTCCAATTGTTCAGGAAGGAATCTATGCATATGACAATAATCATGGACTTTCGACTATCCACAAAACCTGGTTATGATGAACACTGTAGAAATCAAAACGATTAAAAAGACACTACCTATATTCACAACTATCCTTCATAACAAGGATGAAATGAATGCCTATCTGAAGGAAGTTATCTTTGAGCATCGTAATAACAATCCAAAATCTAATGAGAGTAATGTCAATGCATGGCACTCAAATTACGGAACACATAATGATAATCCAAAGTTCAAACCAATCATTGATTTAATACTGAACTTTTGTAAGTTTGTATCAAAGGATTATTTTAATTGTGAAGTTGACTTTATTTGTTTCAACTTCTGGGTCATGATGTATGAGAAGGGTGATTATACTAAGAGACACTCACACTTTCCAAGCGATTTTGCTGCTGTCTATTATGTTGATGTTGAACCTGGATGTGCTCCAATTATTTTTGAGGATGAAATACAAGTTCAACCTGAAACTGGTATGTTGGTTATTTTCCCTGCATTGTTACACCATGAAGTTCCTAAGACTGATGCACGAAGAATTGCAGTTTCTATGAATATTGATAAGAAATATGTTTTTGACCAATAATCTTCATATTGTAATCAGAACTTGTGATAGAGGTTCTATTCAAAGTAAAAGAATTGTAAATAAGACAGAGTGTACATTGCGCTGTCTTAATTCTGTATTCCGAAATATCAAAGACTTTGAGAATGTTGATGTAACGATATTTGATGATCGTTCTAGTCAACATTTAAAGAATGGAATCCATGGGATGTCAGAGAAGTCTGGCAAGAAAGTAAATATTCAATTTATTGGAGAAAGAAATACTGAAGGGCAAAGTCCTCATGTTCAATCTAGGTATAGTGTTAAGTTGGCCTATGACTATATCTACACACTACCTGATGAGGATTATGTCTATATCATGGATGATGATCAATTGCATCATGATAATGCAATCATGAGAATGATAAACGCATGGGAATATTTAAGTAGTATTTCACCTGAGCATGATATTGGGATTTTTCCTCAATGCTTTGTTCAGTTATTTCCATATCCAGGTAATCGTTTTGCTCATGCATATGTTCGTCCATGTCATGTAATACCAACACCAGTTGGTTTTTATTGCACAACATGGTATACTCAAGAGACGTTCATGCTTAAGTCCAAGGTTTTCAAAAAATACAAAGAGATTTTTGATACCCTCCAAACAACAGGTAGTGATCCTGCTATCTGGGAAGGTAATACAATCTCTGAAGTATGGCAAAAACCAGATTTTATGATGCTTATGCCTCTTCAACCAGATCTTATGCATATGTCTGTTGCTGAAGATAAACCTTTCTATTGGTCAAATAAAGACGTAATTAATCTTTGGGAAAGAAATAAAAATCCTTGGTCATTATCTGAAAACTCTTATCTTAAATTAGATGTTTAATCACGTTCACTTAAAAAATCCTGGTCTTACGATTAGTAGTCTTCCTCCTGATGTCTTTCAGGCAGTGATGCAAGAGATTAAAGAAGTAGAAGCAAATCCTTCTGGATATGTCAGAATGAATAAGACTCTTGCAGGACAAATTGAACATGAATATGAGTTAAAGAAAACTAATCATCTACTCTGCCCCTTTGTTGAAGCAATGGCAAAGTTATATGCTGAGAACTGGGATTATTATCCTGGACATGACTATAGGGCAGAAGAACCATGGGTTAATTTCCAAAAGAAAACAGAGTACAATCCACTCCATAACCATACAGGAAAACTAAGTTATGTTTGTTGGATGCAAATTCCATATCGTCTTCAGGATGAATTTGAATTAGAACGATCTAAGCATTCTAACTATAATGTTGCATCTACATTTGAATTCGTGTATACTACCGTTATTGGAAAGATCACAAAACAAAAACTTGACATTGATCAAGACTGGGCTGGAAGAATTATCATGTTCCCTAATGAACTAGCACATACAGTCTATCCTTTCTTTACTAGTGATGAACATCGTATCTCTGTTGCAGGTAATATTGTATGAAAAAGATTCTACATATTGTTAATATCAATAACTTTTTTCCTGAGTTATTTGAAATGACTTTTCCTACTGTGCAAGCATATGCACAGAGATATGATTATGAGATTAATTTAATTACTGAGAGAAAGTTTCCTGGGTTTCATATTAACTATGAAAAGATGCAGGTATGGGAAGCAGGGAAAGATGCTGATGTAAACCTTCTTGTGGATGCAGATGTTCTGATTCATCCACAGTTTCCTGATGCTGCCGAACTTGTTTTCCCTCATCATATTGGATTTAATGATAACTATAATGCTAGTGGTAAGTTTCATTTAAACCACTATTTTATGCGTGATGGGCGTGATGTTGGTATTGCATCAAACTTTGTTATATCATATCGTTCCACTCATGACTTGTGGAGACCTTTGGAAATTACTCCAGAGGAAGGTAGAAGTATCACTTTTGTTCGTGAGGGTGATATTGATGAGTATTGTATCTCCCAAAACATGGCCAAGTATGGTCTCAGGTATACTGGAATTACATGGGAACCATGGCAGAGAGAATACCTTATACATACAGGAACGGGTGATAAACCACTAGCATTGCAAATGGCAAGAGAAGCATTGAATAAATGGAAAAATCTTTCAGAAAGAATTTAATTGTAGTTGATAATTTCTACAAAGATCCAGATGCAGTTCGTAACTTTGCATTAGGTGTAGAATATCAAGAAGATAAGGTAAGAAACTGGCCTGGTCGTGATAGTGAATATGAACATGGTAAAGAAGATCTTACCAGACTGTGTTCAGAAATTGTAGGTGAAGAACTCACAACAAAACCATGTAATAAGTGTTCCTATTTTAGAAGAACTAAGATAGGGCAACATGGAACGCAAGATATTCATTTCGATCCCAATCCAGGATTAGTATGGGCAGGAATCATTTATCTTACTCCAACATTTCATCCAACAGGTGGTACAAAGTTTTGGAAACATAAAAGAACTGGATGGGAGTTTGCACCAGATATGGTAGAATCTGAGCATCATGGTATACAATCCCATGATGATATGATAAACTTCTTTAATATTGAAGGAAAAGATCGTAGTAAATGGATTGAGACGGATAATATTTCATTTAAGTATAATCGTCTTGTGATGTTTAATCCATTCATGTGGCACTCTAATGGTGAGTGGTTTGGTACTGATGATCAATCAGCAAGATTAGTTCAATTATTGTTTTTTCATGAAAAATAAAACTCATTTACTTGTCATACTCCAATCTCATTCTGAGAGTAACGCACTAAAGTGCAACGAAAAGAGTCTCAGATACTCAGGAACTTCAAAGGTAGAAGTATCAAAGAGATCTATTCTATCTTTAATTCATTCTATTAACTATGCAAAGTGTAGGGATTCTAATTTAGAAGTAGAACTCAAAATTATCGATGACCATTCTTGCGAAGAGTTTTTAAGTGATCTCAATCAAATTACTGGTCTTGCACAATTTCCAGTAACCATGATGTACACTGCAGAAAAAGGTATCATGCAATCAATTGCGACTTGCTATAAGGTTGCAAAGGAACATGTGAAAGAGTATGTGTATTTTATTCAGGATGACTATATTCATTCTGAACATGCTATTCATTACATGTTGAAGAACTATAAGCATATCTCTCATAGAGTCAATAATGATATAGTTCTATCTGGATGGCACAATACTCAATATCTGCTACCAGACACCATTAGAATGGGATGTATAGTTGTTCCTGGTATTGAAGGATATTGGAGAACAACGTTAGGTAGTCAGTTTGTAATGATGGTAACTGCAGATCTTTTCTTAAAGAATTTTGATTTATTTGAAAACTTTGGAAAAGAGAAGTATCATGATAATTGTGAGAACAATACAATCAATTGGTTACATGCAAACAGAGGATATCTTTCTTTTTGTCCTATTATCTCTCTTGCGATTCAAATACAATGGGAAGTACATAAAGATCCTTACTTGGATTGGGAATCCTGGTGGAAGAAATATGATTTAAAGAACTTCTTCTCTGATCAATTCAGACTCCCTACAGATGACTTTTACGAAAATAACAATTCATGAAACTAGCAATTTTCTATCATCTATTGATCAATCAGCAAGATTAGTTCAATTATTATTTTTCCATGGAAAATAAAACTCACTTATTTGTAATTCTTCAGGTACACAACGTAAAAATAAAATGACAAATTGGTTTTTGATTACATCTGGTATTAATGTTGATTATGGATTTTTTAATTCAGATCAAAGATTTGAGCAGACATTGGAAACAATATCAAGTATAAGAAAAAAATGTAATGATTCTAAAATAGTTCTTATTGAAGGAGCAGCTAAACCTTTAACAGAAGAACAAAAAAGAGTTCTTTTATCTTCATGTGATATAGTTCTTGACTGTTATAGCGATGACTTTATTAAATTTGCACATGCTAACCATAAACCCAATGTTTTCAAACATCCATGCGAGTTATATCTATTATATTTGTTTTTGAATCAACAAGATTTTTTAAAGGAAAACGATAGAATATATAAAATTTCCGGTAGATATTATCTAAATGATAATTTTAATTACCTTATTCATGAGTCAGCAAAAGGAAAATTAATTTTTGGACCTAAACTAAATGCATCTCCATATTATGGAGATTCGGGTTTATTTGAACCTGTTTCAAAATTTAAGTATAGAACCAGACTATACTCTTTTGATGGGACTCTTATAGAGTACATGAAAATTAAGTATAAAGATATGTTTGACTTAATAATTAGCAAATATAAATCTGGAGAATTTACTGATATTGAACATGTCATGTATGCTGTTTTAGATCAAGAAAAAGTTTTAGAATTGAGTCCTATTGGACTAAGTGGTTATTTTGCAGACCATAATGCTACACCTGGATTGTCATCAGAAGTTCCATTAGGAGAAGATAAAGTTTATGAGTAAAATCGCAATTTTCTATCATCTATATCAAACTAATACTGCAGGGTTTATCTATCAACAACAGATGCATCGTTTGTATACATCTGGATTAGTTGATGCTGCAGAGTTTATTCATATTGGAGTTAGTGGCCAATATGAGATGTTCTCCAAACCAAGAAATGCAATTGTTCAATACAATGATTTTACTGGTGATGAAGGTGGTACAATGGTTTCGATGATGGATTTTATCATGAAGAATCCTGACTATAAAGTTCTATTCTTCCATGGTAAAGGTGCGAGTAAGAATGACTCATACCATCCACAACTTCAGGCATGGAGATTGTTCATGGAATACTATGTCATTGATAAATGGAAGCAGTGTCTCCATCATCTAGATGAATATAATTGCGTTGGTGTCAAAGTGAGACAGAAACCATTACCACATTTCAGTGGTAACTTCTGGTGGGCTAATGCAGATTATCTACAAACACTTGACCATAATTTCTTATTCACTAGAGGATTTGAACGTAAGGTTGATAGAGAACTTTGGATTGGAACAGGAAAAGATTTCAAACCCAAAGACTTGCATATTGTAGAAGAAGATGTTAGTATGCATTCTACAATCTATACTGAAGACTATTATCTATGATCAATAAACTTGATTACTTGAATCTTCAGGAACAATTTTTGAATGCAAAACCTTATAATCATGTAATCATTGATAATTTCTTTGATGAGGAAACTGCATTGGCAATCAGTCATGAATTTCCTGATTATAATTCAGACGTTTGGCACATATATAATAATCCATTAGAGAAGAAGAGAGCATGTAATTCTTGGAATATCTTCCAAAAAAATGCATACTCTACTTTTTGCTACTTAAATTCACAACAGTTTATTTCTAAATTAAAAAAACTTACTGGTATTAAAAAGTTATATCCTGATGTAGGTTTACATGGAGGTGGTATGCATCTTCATGGTCAAGGCGATAAATTAAATATACATCTAGATTATTCAATTCATCCAAAGTTAAAACTTCAAAGAAAATTAAATCTGATTATCTATCTTGGAGAAGGTTGGGATCCTTCATGGGGTGGTCAGTTACATTTACAATCAAAAACAAATACTACAAAAATTGATACCTTATTTAATCGTGCGATTATTTTTGACACAACTCAAAACTCATATCATGGATTGCCAGATCCAATTCAATGTCCAGAAGATAAGTATAGAAAAAGTATTGCAGTTTACTATCTAACTGATCCGCCAAAGAATTGTGCAACACATTCAAAGGCAATTTATCTACCAACAAAAGAACAGGAGAATGATCCTACGATCAAAGAGTTGATTCGTAAACGTTCAAGTATTATCACCGCTGAAGAAGTTTATAAATATAAAAAGCAATAGTAATAGTGTAGAGCATAATGAGTCAGCAGAAGGCACAACTAATTAATGCTACTGAAAATGTAAATGTCATTGGAGGAATATTGGTATCTGGAGTAACGACTGCTGGAAATTTTATTGGTAGTTTTTCTGGAACAGCAACAGGTCTTTCGGGAACGCCAAATGTTAGTCTTGGTATTGTAACAGCAACGTCATATTATGGTGATGGAAGTAATTTGACTGGTATTGGTTCATCAGCATTTATTGGTGTTGTAACTGCAGCACAATCAGGTACAACAACGATTGACTTATCTTTAGGTAATATAATTTACTTTACACAAGATACTGATACAACAGTTGCATTTGCGAATACTGAAGCAGTAGAAAAGTTAAAATTCATTCGTGTCAAGGATGATACAACCACCGCAAGAACTATTGCATGGCCAAGTAG
>Ga0315331_10000713_pt1 | contig 23550 bp, 8 predicted proteins | sample M160m34915metaG_FD_203456 | JGI IMG/M metagenome (GOLD analysis project Ga0315331, IMG submission 203456) | Ammonia-oxidizing marine archaeal communities from Monterey Bay, California, United States - M1 60m 34915 | ecosystem: Environmental > Aquatic > Marine > Intertidal zone | place: USA...
TCATAATCCTACCCGCCATTGGGAGCATCATTGGCGCAGTGGGCACCGTAGCTGGTGCTGCCGGTACTGCGGCTACCACACTTGGAGCAACTTCTTTGGGCGCAGGGCTTGGTAGCGCGGGAACGGCTATTGGCGCTGCGGGAACGGCAGTAGGTACTGCCGGAACCAGTGCTTTAGGTTCCCTTGGCGCAGGGCTGGGCCTTGGTCAAGCAGCTTCTGTGGCAGGAACTGGGGCGCAAGTTGGCGGCAGCACCGCCAGTACGCTGTTACCTAGCACTACATCTTTTGCTGGAGCAGTTCCGGCTACCCCAGCGGCAGCGGCTACCCCCACCAGTCTTGGGGCAGAGTTTGCGGCGATGTCGTCTACGCCTGCTTCGGGCACTGCTCAAGCGGGAGCTTTTGCCCCCAGTGCGGCACCGGGCACCTTGGGGCCAACTACGACTGCTGGCGGAACCACACCCGCCTCCGGGTGGCCGTCCATGGCGGAAGGTCAAGCGTGGTGGGATGCAAACGTAGGCGCAAACTCCGAGTTTGGACAAGGACTGGGCAAAGCCAGAGAAGGCGTAAACAGTGCCAGTAAAATCTATGGCGCAGGACAAGCCGCAGCAGGGGGCAAGAAGAGCGGAGCAGCGGTGCCGGTTCCCAAGCCCACAGCCCAACCTGCTCCCAAACCGCCTCAGTACCGTGGTCCTCAGATGGGCGCAGAAGCTTTTCCGCAACAGAAACGTGAGCCACGCCGCTTGAGTCGGCGCGGAGTAGGACAACGGAGACGGTTGTTATGAGCATTTTGTCCAAGGGTATCGGAAAAGACCCGATCAATACGCAAGAGCCGTTCACCAACGAGCAGGAACTTCGCGAAAATTTGAACATGCAAAGTCCTCCGCCCAGCGAAGCCCCTAACGACTGGAAATCCAACACGCTGGACATGGGTTCATTGTCGCCTTCGATCGGAGCGCGGGCATTGGGCGGTCTTATTCGCAAAGCCATTGACTTTGTTCCGAACACCTTCGACCCTGATAATGAGAACCGCAACCTCGCGCTTGCAGGTCTAAGTTTCTTGGGACCTAACAACTTCCGGACTGGGCAGTCGGCATGGAACGCGGGCGTAGGCTCCTTGCAGGCTACGTTTGACGAGCAGGCAAAGACTGACCGCGAGACTTCTAGACAGGAAAACCAGCTTGCTCAAGAGCGTCTTAGCCAAGGAGCGCAGGACGCAAGGGCCGCTGATAAGCGAAAGTTTGATAAGGATCAAAACCAACGTAATCGCGACTCTCGTGAAGGCATCGCACGGGACAACAGGGAAGTTGAGGGAACCCTTCTCAAGCTACGCATGGCGGCTAACAAACAACAACAAGATCAAGACCGAGCCTTGGAGTTTGTCAAGGAGGCATACAAGGCAGACAAAGATCACGCAAAATATCTTACGGATCTAATTGCGGCGGGCACTATTCCCGGCACGGACTCTGGAATAGACCTTGCGACGAGAGATGCACTATTCCGAAGCAGGATCGAAGTGTTGGAGTTTGTCAAAAATCATGACTTTGGTGACGTTTACACCAAAGAAACTAAGCCGAATTTCGAGGCTCTAATAAGTGCCCTTGAGAAAGCACAGTACGAGGGCACCCCATACACAGACTCCGGCATAGTAGCAACGCTGGTAGACGTTTATGAAGAGCATGTCGAAAGCTTGGTTGACTAATGGGCAAAGCTGCTGATGACATGCTTTTGGGCTACTCCGACGAACTGGCCAAGGATCTGCCGCCGGAGTGGCAACGCCGCCGGAACGAACTACTAAACCCGGCACCGGTACTTCCCCCCGAGCCTTATTCTCGCACCGAAGAAGAGAAGATTGCCGACTTTCGTAAAGCGGGAGTCACGACCTACCAAGGTGGGTCGCAACTTACAGAAGAAGTAGACAGACCTACCGACCAAGACGATGCCGATGTTCGATACAAAACTGACCGCATCACGCAGCCCATCGACACCTTTACCCCGGAAGACGTACTGCGAGACACTGGTTTTGTTGCGCAGCCGCCTTTGGAAGATGGCCCCGAGAGGTCTGAGTTAGAGGGTCTTCGGTTACGGCTGCTTTCCGCACCGGAACATAGGTTTGAAGCGTGGCGGAAATCGCTTACCTCACGGGAAGGTGGGTTGAGTTTCGAGGAGCGCCGGTTTTATGAAGATTACTTTGATAACATCAGAGCCGAACGTGCGTCATACCTTGACACGCTGGAACCTGCCACAAAGGCGCATAGGGCTGAGATCCTCAAGCAATTTATTAACCCTAAAACCAACCTCCCATATGACCTAGACGCTTCCGCGCCCGACGCCCCTTTGCTTACTACCCGACTTGCCGCCGCAGGCGCAGGCATTGGCGCAGGCATTGGCGCTTTAGGCGGGCCTTTTGGCATAGGCGCAGGCGCAGTCGGCGGTGCTGCTATCGGCGGTATGGCTGGCGGTGCGCTTGACCTCCTCAAACTTGCCGGACTGGATGAAATAAATGACGCCTACTGGGGTGCAGTGGAGCAGGGACTTGATTCGGATCACTATCGCCACGCTCCCGGTGGAGTTCTAGACAGCATCGGAGACAGCGTATGGAACGTCATGTCGTTTCTTGGGACAGGTGGGGACCTTGCTCGCGAAGCGGTTGGGGAAGAGATTGCGAACATTGCTGAAGGCGACGAAGACACCATGCAGTGGTGGGGTGACATGCTGCTGCGCCAAACTTGGCGTTTGAAGTTAGGCGAGTATGTCAAATCCATGTTGGAGTTTGAGCAAGGGCAAGACGTTCTTGAAGCCCCTGCCGAGCCAGAAGCGTATGACAACACACGGACGCAAGATGGCCTGCTGGACTACGTAACCGCAACGATTATGGCCAAGGAGATGAACATCCCTCGGCCAGCCGACGACGCCCCGTGGTCAGAGAAGCTTGAGTTTCAAGATCGGGTTCTGGGAGAGTTTGGAACTATCCTAAAGAACAACATGACCACCGAGGAGAGGAATGAGGCGTCTAACATTGCCAGCAACGCCAAGCTCTTTGCGGAGTTGATCGGCGTGGCAAAGGCATTGCGCGTTTCTTACGGATCTAACCGTCCTGACTTTTCGGGTGAGGTACCCGGTACCGACTGGCAGATTGAGTTTGGTAACACCGAGCAAGAGACGTACGAAGAAGCTTACGACGACTTTGGAAACAGAGTCCAGCTTAAATTCGATACCCCCAAACACATCGTGCGGAGCGGAGAGTTCTACCTTACGCCCATAGATGCCCTTTTTGATTTCGGGTTTCCGGCAATAGGCTGGTATCGGCGCGGCAGCGAAGCCCTTATGAACGAAGCCGCTAAGACTTATGTAAAACGGCTTAGGGAGCAATCGCGCATGGCTCTCGATGCCAAGACGGGTAAACGTGTCCCTGTAAGCGAAGTCGATCTTGACGACGTTTACGAGCCTGTCGGGAACCTTGACCTCGATATCGGTGCTGCGACAGGTGAAAGATCTGTAATCCTTGAAGCACTTGAAGGTACCGATGGTCTTGATCTGGGTGACGCGCTTGATATGCCCGACCCCGGACTCATTGGTGCGCAACAGCGGTATTACCCAGAGGGCACCAGAGTCACTGGCGACTCGAATATGGCGCGGTTCACGCCCAACAAGCCACGCCAAAGAGCTAACTACGCCGCTCGACTGGGTACGTCACTTGATAGTATTCAAAGAAGGCTCGACTACCAAGAAAACGTAATAGCCAAGCTTGACCACGCTATTGAGCAGTACCGCATAAAACAACTTGCCGCAGGCAAAGGCGGTCCCGAACTAGAAGCGCAACTCAGAAAAATCAGAGAAGCTACACGGATCACTAATAAAAAAGCGTTGGTGGGAACTTTGAGAAAAGAAGCCAACGCGCTGCGCGGGAAGATAAAACAAAACAACCGGTTTGTCCCGCTCCCGCAGTATGCAAAACAGGCTGCAATTAATACTACGATTTCAACCGGAGCCTCGATCCTTTGGACCGACCTTGAAGCCGAGCAGATCGCTGCTCAGGAAGCCGGGGAAATCCTTGATGTCTCAATGCTTCGGTATGTTGCGCTGGGCTTGGCCCCGATCCTTGGAGGTTTTGTTGGCAGCCGTGCCGGTTTGTCCATGGCGCAACAGCGCCAGTACCTTGCGTCAAACAAGTCTCGCTTGCGCGACTTAGTTCTCGGCCCATCTGAAAAATTCAAAGAGGGCCTGTCTCCGGAAGTTCGTTCCGCAGGCGACCGGATTTTGGACGGTGGCGAACGAATCGAAGCCCTTGTAGACGAAGAACTTAGACGCCGGTTTGCGCACGATCCTGAGTTCATGGATCTTATCCTGCCGTATAGTGGCGCACGAGGGGATGTGGCTCCGCCCCGTACGCCAGATTTGCCCGGATATAAATCTGTTAGATTTGCGGTTCGTCGTGTCACTGGTCCCAAGATTACAGTAGACGAGACACCCACTAGCACTACGACCACGCAAACTGGGGGCACCACGCTTGACCCCCGAGGCGCAAGAGGGCGACAAGTTTCGCGCCCGGAGAAAGGCGCACGGATTCAGTATTTGTCTGGAGAGGCTACAAATCTCCGAGCGTGGTACAGGGAGGTTGGTTTTCACGGCATCAAGGCTGATGAGATTGATGACTTCGGCGCACTCGTGCTTAACGCAGACGGCGTACCTATCCGTTATGTAAGTTTTACGGATAAAACTTTCGATGCCAGTTTACTTCCGGAACAACTTGCAGAAGCCGCCGCAAAAAAAATCCCCATTGGGTGGAATCCGAACCAGTCCCTTGGCAGGCCGGGTACTGCACCGTTCAAAGTGGAAAGGCTTAATCCTCCAGAGACGCCGCAGCAAACGTCCGCACGAGTTGCGGAAGCCGCTGCGCGAAAGATGTCAGGAGGCAGATCTATTCTCGTAGAGACGCCCGCTGGCGCTGCCGTGCAAATCCCGTACCTAGAAGGGCTTGTACTGAACACGTTTGTCCCGCCACTCGATCCAAGTGCCATGCCCGTAAAAACAGGCGTTGACATTCCTAATCTTCCTAAAGAACCCACCAAAGTAGAGTTTGTTGACCAATCGCCTGCCCTCGCTGGGTCTAACGCCGGTAAAAACCCACGCACCGCAGACCCTGTTTCGGAAACGATTCAGCAAGCGGACGAAACCCGCGCCCCTGACAGTGCCCCCGGAGTCAACAAGCCACAGTCTGAAGCGGCGATAGAAGAGGTTGCGGCGGAAGAAGCCGCGACCAAACCTCCCCGCAGCAAGAAGACCGCAAGCAAGAAGACCACGCCCCAAAAGACCACGCCCAAGAAGAAAGCCGACGATCCCGAGGCTTTCATTCTGGACAAGACCCGCAAAGAATCCAAAGGCAAGGCGACCAGAGGTAGGGCTACCCGCTCAGATGGTGTCTACCATCAGTATGACAACAAACGTCAGGGCTGGGGCTACTACCAACCTGACGGCACTGAGATTGATTTCATAAAAGGCAAAAAGACGGTAGCAGACGCTAAGTTTAATAAGAAATACCCTGTTGCTGCTGACGCCACTCCGCCTGCCGCCGCTGCTGACGCCACTCCGCCTGCCGCCGCTGCTGACGCCACTCCGCCTGCCGCCGCTGCCCCTGCTTCGTCCCGTGGTATCCCCATTTTATCCGACGAGGATATGCCCCCCTTTGCGTTTCAACCAGATGGTGTAACGCGAAAGACCTTCGCGCAACTCACTCCGGAAGAGATCGAGAAGCTGGACGACTGGCTTGACGCCAAAGCCGCTGCTGCCGCTGCTGCTGACGCCACTCCGCCTGCCGCCGCTGCTGACGCCACTCCGCCTGCCGCCGCTGCCCCTGCCCCTGCCGCCGCTGGGGAAGCTTTCGATGCGGACCCACAAGCACTTGCCATAGCACTAGACTTGACCCCAGAGGATGTTGCCACGCGCAGTGACGACTTTTGGCGAGTGGTTGACCCGGAAAATTTAGGGGCGATGGTGTCGGGAGACGAGGCCGCTATAGAAGCACTGGTCACACAGGTACTTGAAGGCAGATCAGCCGCGCTCGTGAGACAAGCCGAAGAAAATGCCGCTACCTTAGCGGGACTGACCGAGGAATTAGCCGAGCAAACAGCCAAAACTCCTGCGGAGATCAAAGCTGATGTTAAAGCCGCCGCTAAAGCAGCCAAAGCAAAAGCCGCCGCAGAGAAAAAAGCCGCCGCAGATGCCGAGAAAGCCGACGATGCGGCAGAGCAGGGTGCTGCACCTGACCCCGCTTCGGAAACCCCCGCGCCCAAGATAGAACCCCGAACGGACGCTGGCACTTTTGTAAAAGTCGGTGGCCGAAGAACGACAGGGGCGCGTTTCCGGCAGGAGATTGAAGACGAGCTTCTGCAAAACAACCCACGAATCAGTGGCGTACTTCTTACGGAAGCGGCAACCAAGCGTTTAGAGGGCCTTAAAGCCAAAGCGCGACAGAACGCCGTAGCGAAAATGGGTCCTACCGATGTGCAATACATTGTGCGGCAGTCGGGCCTCGGGTCTGCTACTTTTGAATTTATTAGTCGTGGCGGAGAGGTAGTTACACTTGTCGGCACCCGCGCCAACGCAATCAAACAATTCCGCACCGGAAAGGGTAATTTGCAGGTCGCTGCTGACAAGGCTCGGAAACGCGCCAACATCAGCGTTCCAACACCGGAGACACTTGCGCAAAAACAGAACGCCGCAGCGGCAGAGGGCGCGGAAGCCGTCCTACCGCAAGATGCGCCGTATCAACTTACCCGGAAAGAGGCCCGCGACAGAGCAGTAAACTACGGCTTGGACCCGGATAACGTAGTTGCTTACCGGGTGCGCGTTGGTGACAGCCCCGTTGAAGAAAACTTGTACGTCTTTACCGGAAAGCAGTCTGTACCCAAAAGTCAGACTATTGTTATCAATCGGGGAGAGACAGACCGAGTTGTAACCTATCTGGACGAAGCCGATGCCGAGGGAATCCAAAAAGTTCTTGATGAGCAGGGCGTCAACCTTGCAGAGATTGCGCAAGAAACTCTTTCCGCCGCGCAAGTTGGGAAGAGCAAGGAGTCGATTTCTCGCCAAACCCGCATTAACAAAACTCGACAAGAGCAGGAAGTCCTTGTTCCGACAATGTACGAGATCGTTCAAGGCAGGAAACAAGACGGCAATCAGGGCAAGGCGGTCATTCATGTTAGAACTGCCAGCGGGTTTAATGATGAATTTAAACCTCAATACCCCAAACCCGTTGCAAAGGGCGATAACAAGACTGTTGCCAAAACGATCACTGTCAAAGACGGCGACTGGACCAAGGCTTTCGAGCAGGCCAGAGATTGGGTCCGTCGCGATGTGAAGAAATACCCTGACGCGACAATAGATGCGCCCACGAAAAAAGACACAGGGCTTGGCCTACCGGTGTGGGTTCGTGAAACGCTGCCAATCCCACAGGTTGCTGATGACTTCCCTTTCAAGACCAAGGCTTCCAACACAGAATCAGACCGTACACTTACAAAAGCGTTTATCCGCAAAAACACGTTGAACCTCGGCCCTCGCGTAAGAGGGTTGGAAGGGAACCAGTTTGAGACTAGGCTCGAAGCCGCCGGGTACACGATTGTAGAAAGGTCTGAAACAGGGCCAAAAGCCAAGAACCCCGCAAGCTGGAGAGAGGCAAACGTTGCCGCGCCCCCGACAGTTCAGCCTACAGTTAGAATTACTGACAACAACGGCGAGACTGCCCGAGAGTTGGCTAATTTACAGAACTCCGTTGTCCATGCCGTAAGCGAAGTACAGACACCCGTCTACTCTATCTCCATCGAAACGCCGACCAGTGTTGATCGGGCCGGTTACGTTCGCGCCATGACAGTTAGTTCTGACGCTGACCCCGCTTTCAAAAGTTCGTCAGCGATTATTAGCGAAGACACCGTTGCTGCTACTGTAAAAACTTACGAAAACTTTCAGATACTGTTGGGTGAGTTGCTTGCTCCCGGCGCTACTCCCAAGCCCCTGTCTAAATTAGTTACTGAATTTTTTGATAATGAGGTAAGCGCGGGACTCATTCGACGCTTCGACCGAGGCAATTTGCGTGAAAACTTTGAGAGGCACCTTGAAGAGTTCATGCGGGGTAGAGACGCCTCGGTGTCTCTGGAGCAGATTTACACCAAATACGTCTCGAACCGAAAAAGAGTTACGTCCAATTTGGAAGTCGTAGACAGCAACTTGTACGATACGCTGCTTCGCGCTAAAGCCGAAACGCGCCCCGCCGGCAACGCGCAGCCCCTCTACGGGTCGTACCACGCTAACCTACTTTGGGATCAAATTCTTCATGGGAAGAACCGTATCCGTTCCGGAGATCTGCTACGGGACGATCAAGTCTCTATGCGCAGCCCGGTGCCGGGGCCAGTGGAAACTGCCGACCGATCCAGACTGATGCCACAAGGCGGTTCTCTCGTGAACAGGCCGCGAGGGTACACAGTTCCGGGGCTGGAAGACTGGCTACCGATCGACGCACACCCCAGCAGTCCGGCCCCGAGTACTATTGGTGAAAGTATTTCTGACGCACAAGGCCGTACCATTGGGCACTTACAGACGGGTGTGAGGAGGTTTACAGAAGACCAAAAAGCCTTTTTACAGCGCTTGGGCGCGGTACCGCCAAACGAGAAAAATCGGTCTGCCTTCGGAGACAAGGGGGTCGTCAACGTAGTTGGGCCGTTTATTCCTAGAGGGATGCAGAAAGATCTCTTCCCCGACTTTTCTCCCACGGGGGTATTTGAGGCAGCGGGGAGGTTTGAAGCTGGAACTTTTAACCCTTACGCGCCACTGGGCAACAAACAATTCACTGGTGCAGGGAACGTTGCCGCCAGTGGGCCACGAGGCCGACCGCAAGAGCCATGGTCTGTGCAGGCTGCTCGGGACAATCCCCGAATATCCGCAAGAAGGTTTACGCTTGACGAAGCTCAGGCCAGATTTAAAGAAGGTTTGATCAGTAACGATGAGCTTCAGCGAATCATTGAGGAAACCAGAGCGCTAGACCCCGATTGGCGCAACCGCCCTCGCAGGCCGAGGGAATCACCAGCCCGTTCCGAAGTTCCTTACGGCCAAAGAATTTCCCAAGAAGGTCGCGAGCGTACCGCAGCTATAGAGCAAAGAACAATATCGGACATCAACCGCATTTTTGGTTCGCAGCGCCCGGTCGCAGTCCATGCTGGCACCCACGCCCCCGCTTGGCCGTTTGGCTCCGGCCCACGCATTGCCGCTAGGACTGGAGCCAAAGGCCCCGAGTCTGAGTACAGCCGTGCGTTAAAAACCACAGAGATTATTACCGAACGAGCCGAAGCAGCCGCCGCAGCCGTAGAAGGACAAACTCCAGTCGCTAAACAGTTTGGCGAAACAGGTCCAATTCGCTCGGGCGTCAGGGAGTGGGTCCAGAACCAGCTTGGTAAACGGGGAAGCATTGTGGTCACCAAGTTCGACTTGTCTGGACAGGCCAACAACTCAAAGACCAAAAACACTCTCGTTCTGCGCAGTAAAGAAAACGTCAACACTGTCGAAGTGTTCTCCGACCTTAAAGACGGTGAGGTTATAAAAGCTGCCGACATTGGCTCCAAGACTTCCGGCAGGCGCAGTAGTTTAGAAACAAACTTGCGCGGCAAGACTTCCGGCAAGCCTGTTTCCGCCAAGGGTATTACAGAACAAGAGGCCGCAGGCGCAGGTGGCAACGGCATGGGGACTTGGATACGCCGTCGCCCCGAAACAGCCAAGCAATACTGGCGCGGATACGCCGACTCGATGGCAGACGACGCCATGCCCCGCGACCCAACCCTTGGGCGGGACCTTCAAGACTTTGGTAGAAGCAGGGGCCGCATCGGTGGCGACGACATGTTGGGTGGGCCGAGAAGGGTTCAGCGAGCCAAGCCTGTAGACGGTCGCCCCCGCGCTACCGGACCCGAACCGGAATGGCCCAACAAGGACCGAGTTACAGAAGCTATCGACGACTCCAGCGGGGACGCAGCAGCCGAGGTCGCAGAAATGCTGGAAGACTTTACGGGCCAATCTCCGCCTATGACGATGGCCTCGTTGGCAGATAAGCCCGTTGGTAGAGCCTTGAGGCTCTGGCGGGCCTCGGCTTCGTTCTTGTCTGCACCGTTTAACGTAGTACGTACTCCAAGAACTGTTGCGGAGAACCTCGCGAAAGACAGCAATAGGGCCTTTTCGATCATCGGGATGTTGCGCAAAGGCATGGACAGAAATCTCAACGTCACCCACGGCGACTTGGACAACCCCCTGCGAAATCACGCGATGAAACAGACTGCTTATGCGGTGAACAAGCAGCTTGGTCGCGTACATAGAGACTTGGAAAGAATTGGCAATGAAGCTATTTCCCGTACGGCAGACGCCGTGGCTGTCTACCGCAACACCCTTAACGATCTCGAAAACCTGTTTAACACGATAACGATAAAACAGGGCAACGAGTGGGGACTTAGGGCAATCGCTCTTCGCGAAGGCGATCAGCAAATTTCCCCGCGACAGGTAGATGTCCTTGAGTCCAAGTCTTACGACATCACAGGCGAGGAAACTTTGCAGATAATGCAGCAGGCCAAGGCCACGCTGCTTGATCCTTTCGTGGAAGAGATAAACGCTTGGGCAAGACTACGGGCGCACAACCCCGACGATGTGTTGTCACTGGACCGGTACGCAGACCATTACGTTCCCCGACTTATTGACCCGGTAGAAAGCATTATTGCGCAATACCAGATGTTCTACCGAGGAGAACTCTCACAAGAATTTATGGAACAACGGTTTCATAATTCTCTCAAGCCCGAAATGATAGAGCAGTTGCATAACATTATGCGGCAGGGGCTGGACAACGCAGACACACGGCTTCGCGAATATCTTAGGACCACGGCAGTAGAGTCCGAGTTGTATAAGACAGAGATGCAGGACGCGATTCGCGCAGACATCGACAACATCAAAGAAGGTCTTGAGTCCGTTAGTCAAAGCACTGGGGGCAGGTCTTCTGAGTTCCCCATTCGGTCGAGAAAAGAACCACGGGAAGCTCCCGATGTGGGCCTGATGCGCGATCCGTACACGGGCGAGATGTACGAAAACCAAGTCTCTCGCTTTGGTTCTGACCCTACGCCGGGAGCCAGCGCCGTAGGCGATTTCGACCGAATCAGGTTCATGCACGATCACCAAGGGTTCCGGCTTACTACGTACAACCCCATCGAACTCATGCGGCTAAAGTCAGAGGAGTTGCAAAACTATCTCATCGGCATACGACTACTGGACGACCTTGAGGAGCGGGGTTTAGTGGTCCGCGTGGTGTCCGATGATAATGTCCGCGCCCCTGCTGGTATGACCCTTCTACCCACGGATCTTATGGAAAAAGTCACCGAGTTTTCCCAGCAGAGCCGCAAGGGCGAAAAGAAGGGTACCATCCAGTACTTTGCCGACCCCGATAGCGCAGAGATTCTACGTCGCAACTTCGCAAGCACTGGGCTTTTCAAACGTGGCTTTGAGGGGTCTACCGTTTTGGAGGAGTCGGCAGGCAGCGGTGGAATAGGACGTTTCCCCCGCGATATCTGGTCCCAAGCTCGACGAGTCTCCAACCTTCAGAACATGTTGCAGCTTGGAGTGTCCGCGTTCCACGCTTCTACGATGATGTACGAAGGCGCGTCGAGTCACGGCGCATTGGGTATTTCAAAAATTCTCAGGGCTTCCCGAGGCGCAACACGAAAGATCAGGAACATTGGTTCCAGTGCAGAAGTGAAACGCGCTGACTATCAGTATGAGTACGGCGGGTACTTCAGTGACTTGGAAAAGAAGTTTCGTAAAACCAACAAGATACCCGAGGGAAAGAAGCTGACAGCACGGCAGATCGACCTCATTGGTAAACAAGTTACGCGGGACTTGGTAAGGGATACTGCAAAGCATGCGGCGTTGTTTGTTACTCCGTACGCTGCCGTGAGCCGTGCAGCCTTGCAGATGCCAGAGTCTCTAAGGTTTCCTCTTTCCGGGGGTGGTACGAGCATCTGGAAAGCCAAGCCAAACAACAGGCTTGTGTACGGAACTCGTACCGGGCCAGATGGCCAAACTATTAAAACAGCGCGTAGCCTACGTGGTCTGATGAACTTCCCTTTGAACACTGTTCCGGGCTACCTCGACCACGTTATTGGCAACATTCCCGGCGCGAAGAAACTGGGTGTCGGTTACGAAAACAAATTTGGGGAACGTCTGTCGTGGTCTACACCCTTCCATGGAGAGGCGTATGGTTGGGCAAACTACGGCCCGACCGGAGCAATGGCCGACCGCCTGTTCCGTGGCATCCTCCCGTCTGAACAATTCGACCCGACTTACTCTATGCTCGTAGAGAAGGTTGCAGAAGTCAACGGCAGAGCGGCAGGCTACCGTCCCGAGTTCCGTAAACTCTGGGACAACACGTGGCGAAATCAGTGGGAAATTGTTTTGAAAGAAGACCCCCACGCTCCTTTCTCTCAGAGGTTTGACCGTTTCTCCGGAGCAGACACGCAAGCTTCCGGGCTGGGGAAAGTTACGAAGCGAGCTACCAAAGCAGTACAGACAGCGGGCGGCGTTATGACAGAAGCCGTAGAAGACGCCTCGCGCCTGCTCTTTGAAAAGATTGTCCCCAACGCAAAACTCGCGGCGTACATGGACCTTGCGCGTTACGAGATGATGCGGCTGGGCGACAATGCCAATCCGCTCAAAGTGGAGGACGCACTTAACCGCGCATGGGACTCCGTAGATAACCGCTTCGGGCAGATGGTTTACGACCGCCTGCATTGGAATCGGTCGATGCGCGACTTTGTAATGCTGCTTCAACGCGCCCCCGGCTGGAACTTCGGTACTGTTCGGGAGTTTGGTGGAGGCATACTTGATTTCGCTCGCGAAGGCACTAAGTCAACCCGCCGCATTGCCAACCCGTTCACAGCGGAACAGAAAAAAAGCGGCGAGCTTACTCCGCGATCAGCTTACATAATTGCGCAGACAGCAGTTATCCCTTTGTACGGCTCGTACATCGAGTACTTCCTGACCGGCGAGTGGCCTGAGTGGGACTACGAAATTGGCGTTGACCAAGACATGCACCCGGCCATGCAGGTAGCCAGCAATTACGTATATAACTACATGAAGCTGGCGCACCCCAGAACAGGTCGAGTCATAAATGGCGTAGAGGAACGGCTCAGTCAGCCGACAAACCAGAAGGATGTGATGAAAGTCCTTGCGGCGTTTATGAAAATGTTTGGGGACATCGAGGGCGACACGCTTCTCGACAGGGCTGGAAGCACCCTTTCGCAATCTTCGGTAGTGGGTGAGGAGCTTCTGCATATCGCAACAAGCAAGACTAACCCGATGCTTAGTACTATGGCCGAGTACGGTGCCAACAGACGGCACGACGGCACTCAGATCGTGGTGCCGGATGACACCTTCCCGCAAAAAGCAGGGGCAGTAGGGATGCATGCTCTAAAGTCTTCGTTGCCGTTCTCCATAACAACTATCGTAGACCGGATGGCAAACGGCCTGCCACCCAGACAACTGGCACTACAACTGCTTGGGCTTGCCCGTGCAAACCGTCAGTTCGAGATCCCTCGTGCAGCGCAAGCGATAAGAGATTTGAGGGGCGGCGGCTACGACGTAGATGCGAACACTTCCATAAAACGAAACTTACGTAACATCATTCAAACGTACGATCAGCAACAGGGCCTAGAAGCAAGTGACATAGTTGGTGGCCCGCTTCGTATAACCAAGGACGAGTTTCGTGACGCCGAAAAGCAGCTTATAAAGCAGTATAGCACCGACAAAGAAGGCAGGCGAAAGCTAAGAGATTTTAAAGATAAGAGCAAACTATCAGTATTGGCACGAAAACTTTCCACCATGCAGTTCTCCAACGCTGGCAAGGCAATTGGAGTTTTGAAGAAAATGACGACAAGCGATTGGAAGACGCTGGACGAAAAGACGTACAATAGCCTTGTCACCAAAATTGATAATTTAGCCGTCATGGAAGAACGACGAGTCTCGGTAGGAGGTTCCAGTTCGGAACAAGTCAACGCAAAAGCAAAGGCTGACAGACTTCGCCGCCTCATGGTCACGGGCAGAAACATACGTAGGGGCAACGACAGGGAAGCTGGCACACGAGCTTTTGACGCGAACGTGGCATCGGGTAGATAATGGCTGTAACCGACGACAAGATAACTGACTGGGTGGTAGCAACAGGAAACAACCTCCCGGCAGACACCGATGTGATCGGCTCAGATCTCGGCGGACAGGTTCGCAACATCAAGGGCGTAGTTCGGGAAGACATCGACAAAGGCTTCACAGAACGCCAGTCGTCGTTCAGCGTACGCAATATCTCCCACTCGCAGAACGCTATCACCAGTACGTTCGGGGCCTTTGGCGCACAGGTTCTTTCTCGTCAGGGCGTCAACAATCGGGGGTACAGCAAGTACGGTCAGGATTTCGTTATCGCTATTAGCGACAGCGAGGCTTACAAAAGTTTCACACCTTTCCGACCGTTCACCTTGTTCACCAAGTTTACTTCCAAAAACGGATCTTCCGGCAGCTTTGGTGCTGACACGGCCACCTCCGGCTACGCTGCTCATCGCGCCACGGTGTTGAACTCCCATGTCATCGGTAGCGGCAGCGGGGATCAGGGTGCCCTGATGCCTCTTCCGGCATGGCTCGCTGGCAATGTGCCGTACACCGAAGCCGAGATGCTGGAGTTGTTTAATAACTACACGATTGTCTACGCTTCGTTGCCATACGTCCCCATCTCACTTCACCCCCGCGTACACACTACGGCGGACTACCCGAAGATGAGCTATGGCGACGGCTCTTTTTTGGGAAGCACTTACAAGTACGGCTATCTGGAAGTTCTGACCACACGCGCAGACTTGGCCCTTGCTGGCATTACGCGCACATCTTCCACCACCTACCCACTACAAAATCAAGTAGACATGGTGATTGAAGAGTGCGTCATCAAGGTAGTTAACGCCAGTTCGTCGGTCATAGAAAATCGCCTAGTTACCCGGCAAGCGTTTGAGATTGACTCAAGCGGTAGCAGTGACCCCACGCCCGAAGTTATTAGTGGCGTGACCTACGACAAACACAAACTACGGTTACATAATTTCTTACGGTTCCCGACAGCACACAACACCGCTCCGACCAACACGTGGCTTATGGACGGAGAGTTGTCAGCGACTTGGTACAGGGGCCTGCCAACCAGTGCCATTTGGACGAATGACGACCACACGTGGTCAGGCGACAACCCGTATATCTACACACTTGAGCAAACAAACCTTTACTGGGTGTGTTCGGATGATCGTCCGGGGTCCCAATTTAACGATGTGCCAAACGCTGGTGTACACCAGAAGTACATCATCCAGTCTCCGTGGGAAGTAGACAGCCGAGTAGAGCTTGATTCCTGCGGCGGCGACCCTGTTAGTTCTCCCGAGGATGTCCACATGATTTGTGGGGAGGGGTCGATAACGGGAGACGGTACGACAGGCCCGTATTACATAACTGTTTATGACCCGAACAACTCGTGGCAAACTTTCTTTTCGTTTGTGGACAAGGAACTCACTACTACACATAAAGTCTACGAACCCAATGTGCAGTTTCAGTTGTTGTCCACGAGCATAGGTCGTTCCGATCCTGCGTTTGAGGGAAGCACTGAAGACGAGACGACAGAAAATTACATAAACGCCCACCGCGCTCGCGTTGCGCCTATGACTTTAAACGAAGTCGGTGTTCCTGATTCCTCCACGTATCGCAGAGGTTTCAAGTTGCAGGTCTACTTCAACGGGGCCGTACCAGACGGTGCAGTTTTGAAACTGGCTTACATGCTTTCTTGGCCATACGCACTAGAGAAAGATCCGGAGGTCTAACGTGGCGGTCAACGACACAGAGATCACGAAGTGGAGCGTCACCTCCGCGAATAACGCCCCTGCGGACTCAGACAAAATTCAGTCTGACTTTGCGGCGCAGTTCCGAAACCTCAAAGGTGTTTACAAGAACGATGTGTCTTTGCAAAAGGGTTTCCTGAGCAATAACCCAAGCACTGCTATTGCCGAGATCACGGGCGGCAACAACATCTATACGATTACGTGCTTTGGAAACTGGCTCTCCTATTTACAAAAAGGGCGAAAGATCAAGTTCTACAACGATGTGACAGGTGACGCGCTTTACGGTCACGTGGTACATGGCGGGAACTTCAGTGGAGAAACAGCAGCGTATGTTGCGTACTACGATGTCACTGTTGCTACGGTCAACATCTTTGGGAACTTCACCACCTACTACAACCGAGTGTCGTTTGGCGTAGACAACTCCGCGCCCGCTGTTTTCCCGTTCACGCAAATCTCGGGTAAATTCAAATACACTAACGCCACGGTTACCGGCAGCGACAGTGCCGTTGAAGTTGGCATTACATTCCCTGCTTACGCAACAGCCAACACAGTAGACAACTCTGACCCACCCGGAATTATCTTTCCGCGAAACATCTATACTTCTGGGCAGAAAGCTACCGACAATACTAACCGTGGGTTTTGCGTGGACGCCTTTGCGACAGCTTGCGTGACAGACACCAACAGCACCAACATGAACAGTCTGCGCGTAGAGAAGGTGTATAAGTTACATAACAAAGGGCTGACCGTGGTGATTGGCGGAAACCCTGCCAACGGCCAAACAGACGGTGACACGTATTATGTAACTATTGAATGGTCGGTTATCTCTGCTGCCGAACACCTACCCATTGCCGCACAGGGCGGCAGGCTGGGCTACTATTATCCCGGAGTTGCCTGATGAGCCTTGAATCAAACATCTTTAACTGGGTAACGACGATCGCGAGTAACGTACCGGCAGACGGCACGAACATTAACGTGTCCAGTGGGACGACAAACTACAAGAACATCGGAGAAGCGTTCCGCGACTTGAAGCAGGTGATTCGTGACCAGTCCCTGTCGCATGGCTGGGGCACTCTCGGTCAATGGAAGTACTTTAGTAACGCTAGCGACAGTGCAACTTTCCTAAAGTTCCACGGCACTTTGCCCAACTCCGGAAGCACTGCGGCCACAGACCTTTTGGATTGGGATGTCCCTGCTGACGCCAGCGATGCTGTCGGGGACATGATTATCCAGATCAAGGCCGCTAGTTTGAGCAGCTTGGGCGATGCTAACGCCGACTCCACGACCCGTGCATCTCTGGACTTTACGCCCGGAACGATGTTCACGGCTTTTGCCAAGGACGCTTCGTCCAGTAACGAGTGGTTCACGGGATACGTGCAGGACACCTACATACCGGGCAGCAGTAGCTCTGACATCTACATACGAGTCAGCGGGGTCTACAAATACACAAGCTCTGCTCTGGCGCTGGACGAAGCTGACCCCGGACTTTTGCCAGTAAAAGACCCGACTGAGCTAAACGACCTCTATCGGGAAGACTCCTATATCGTATTCTCGGCTTTTGCTTTGCGGCTACCTTCGACGCTATCGGGTAGTCACACAAGCAGCAGGTATAATTACAGCCAGAAAGTAGTCAACTGGGACGGTGCCCTGCCTACGACCGAGTACCCGGCTACCCCCGTAGTGACGAGTAACGCGAGTTATGGAACTGTGGCCACGGTTCCAAATGTCCCAAGCCGTAGAGAAACAGGCACTTTTCTAATGGAGGGATACAACTCTAACACCGCGTCGAGCCTTACTGACCCCACCGAGATGGTTGGTGCTACGAGCAAAATTGCGGTACCTTTCATAACTCCTGCGGTCCCTTCCGCCAACTTCAATCCTCAAGAAGTACCGTACCCCATTTTCCTCACACCCATTCATGTCGTAGGGACAGTGGATCTGCTGTGCTTTCAAGTTCGTCGTATTGAACGATACCCCACTGGATTCACTGTAAGTTTTCATAAAGCTTTGAGCGAGTACCAATCTATTTTGTGGCAATGGCTGCGAATTGTAGACTTCAACTAGGATAAATTATGAAAGAATTTGCAAAGTTTATAGCCCCTTTGATCTTGGCTCTTGGTGTTTTGCTCTTGGCTCTTGGTTTTTTAGTCACACCTGTCCAAGCACAAAACCCTTCGGGTGACAGGACTTGGCCCCTTTGGACGAAGCCGGGACAGGGTTCGTCCGTGGTGTACGGTGCGCTTACCTGCGACACAAACGGGGAAATCTTCCTTGCGGCTCAAAGTGATTATCGGACCAGCCTTATTATCGTGAACACCCACGCGACGGAGACGGCGACAATTTGCCCCACGGGTTCTACGGACGCTTCCGGGTCTGCGTGTTCTGCGAGTAATGGCCTAGCCTTGGCAGCGGGCGCAGCCGTGACACTGGATCGGTCGATTCTGGCCGCACCCTCCGGGTTCACCTGCTTCGGGTCTAGCGCAACTATTCGGTACTGGGCGGAGCAGTAATTATGAAATTTGCAAAACTACTAGCAACAGCACTGGTCGTCCTTGTCGTACCGTTTGCCATGGCTTCCGACTATCGGCCCTCTGGTGGCGGTAGCTCTGGACCCGGCGGGGATGGCTGCAATCCACCTGAGGGCACGGTAGGAAGTATGCTCACAAACGCAAACGGCGGTAATTGCGGCACTACCGCAACCGTCGTTGTTTCTGGATCGGTCGCTACAGTCACGGGCAAATTGTCTGTTGATAATGTAGATGTGGACGGCAACACCCTCTCCACTACGGACACAAACGGCAATCTTACTCTTTCTCCAGCGGGAAATGGAGATGTAGTCGTTGCTTCTGACACTCTAAACTTTAGCGATACTGCCGCAACTATCTCCGGTACTAATTTGACTATTTCCCCTACGGGAACTTTTGAGGCTACTGGAACCACTGCTACTCTCGACTCCAGTGGTGGCATTTTTTTGGAAGCCAACAGCGGTACGATTACGTTTAAGGGTGCGAGCGATGCTGCTTTGGGAACCATCACCACCAGTGGCTGGAGCGGAAAAACCGCCGCCGTCGATATTGGTGGCGTTGAGTTTGATAGCTCAGGCAGCATTGATTTGCCCGGAGTGAACGAAGTGGGCACTCAGAACATTATCACTGACGCTACTTCTCTTATTCTTAAAGCGCAGGGAGCGGGACATTCAGTGGATGTCTGGTCGATGGACGCTAGTGTGGCTGTTACCGCCGAGACTACACTAGATATGTTTTCCAAAGGTGTGGCTGAACTTGCTTCAACGGGCGGTGTGGTCTTGGACTCCGGTGCCGATATAAAGTTGGAATCCGACACAGGTGTAATTAATTTCACGAAGGCTTCTCTCGCGGACATGGGAACGATTACCTTGGACGCTTCTGACGTAGCCGTGTATAGCGGGAAGTCGGCCACCACCGGAAAACTGCACTCTTCAGTGGACATTGGCGGTGTGGCGTTTGACGGCGCAAGCAGTATTAATTTGCCCGGAGTGAACGAAGTGGGAACTGTGGATACTGCGGGCACTGCGGCTATTGCAACCAAGGTGACTGTAACAGCCAGTCCTACAACCAACGGTGAGTTTTTTGTCCCTGTATATTCAACCGCTACTGGGAATCTTGATACAACGACAGACACGGAACTGAGGTTCAACCCTAACACACACGTTTTCGACGCTAAGAAAATGAAAACGGAATCCATTACAACCGATGATTTTTTGTTGGTTGACAGTGGGGGTAATGCCACAGTTGAAATTTCAAACAAAAAAATAATTCTTTCTAACGGTGCAGCAAACGCCGGAACTACAACTTTTACCGTTTCCGCTAACGGGCAACTGGCCCTCGGTACTTCGGATAGTGATGGAAGTGAAGCAGATATTTCTGTTACCGCAGACGGGTCGATGAGCTTTACTTCCGCTTCGAGCGAAAATATCACCCTTAGTCCCGGTTCAAACAAAGTTCTTCTGGGAAATTTTTTGGAAGTTGCCGGGAGCGGTACTTCGGCTAAAGACCTAGACTTTAAGCTGGGACAGGCAAACGGACAGTTTACGTTTTCAAATTCAGCAGGAACTGCTTTACTGACTATTGATGAAACTTCTACAGATATAATTACTGCCCATACTTTGTTTAAGACTGCTTCAAAATTTTTGACATCGGGGGTCTGGAACGCCGATGGAACCGAGGTTGCTATTCAAATTGCAGCAGACGGAAAGGTCACATTTCCAGCGGGGCTAACGATTCCCAACAATGCTGTGGGCAACGACCAGTTAGCGGATGATGCGGTGAACACTGCCGAACTTGCCAACAATGCTGTGGGCAACGACCAGTTAGCGGATAATGCGGTGAACACTGCCGAACTTGCCGACGATGCGGTGACTGATGCAAAGATTGCGGCTGGTGCGGTGGATACTTCCGAACTTGACACCGATGCGGTGACTTCCGTAAAGATTAAAGCTAGTGCGGTGACTGCCGTAAAGATTGCCGACGGTGCGGTGACTGCTGCAAAGATTGCGGCAAGTGCGGTGGAAACTGCCAAACTTGCCAACGATGCGGTGACGGGGCCGAAGATTGCGGATCAGGCTATTTACAATGCTAATATCAATAATAGCGCTGCCATCGCCTACAGTAAGATGGAAGGTGGGGTCGCGTGTGGCGGCACAGATGATTCGGCTGCGGTAACTACTGCAATAGCGGCTGGATCAAGAGTCCTGCTTACAGGATCGGTGTGTCGCATAAAGGATGTCATTCTCGCGAGCAACGTTAAAATTAGCTGCGCTCCGGGTACTGTACTCAAGCCTCACTCAGGCGCAGGAGCGTTGTTCAAAGGGCCTACGTCTGAACTTACTCTTCAATCCACTTTCCCCCACAGTTGGGAAATCTCTGATTGCACTGTTGATTTGGAAAAGACCCACGTTCCGTTTATCGACGTAAGTAGCCTTCCGGCAAACACCACCCTTCTTACTAATACAATACGGGGGCACCGAGGGTATCGTATTGCAAACAACACGATCAAGTACACAGGCGATCCGCTTCCGGGCGACAGCACAGCATCAGCTTTTAGCTACATAAAAGCCTCCTGCGTTACGGCTAGTCCTGCTGCCGACGTTGCCCCCGATGCCAGCGACTATCAGTATGGTCCGTGTAGAATTGAAAATAACAACATTCTTGGATCTCAAACAGGGCGCGGAAGGAACACCTACTGCCACAGCCAAGATCCCGAAGTAGAGTACGGGGACACGGGACTGGAGATTAGTTATGTAAGTTTAGACGGCTATCAGGGTTACTCTCCTGTCCCCGGAGCGGGGACAATGATTATCAGCGAGAACTCAATCGAAGGTGTCGAGTCTTCCGCACTAAAAACGACGGGGGCGTTGTACTCTGTGATTCTGGCCGATAACGGGTTTGAAACTTGTGAGTCAGAAGAGCCGCTTATTTACTCTACTTCCTCTTCCAACGTAATCGGTTGGTCACAGGTAACTGGAAACCAGTTTTCGGCTGTGGACAACGACGATGTGAAAGCTACCGAAATGCACTTTGCTGGCGCTAACAATCAAGTTGTCGGTAATACTTTTCAAGCCCTCGCCCAACCCGTACTGGGTAAATCTGTCAATTTTGTAGGGAACTACACGGCAGGTAATACCGCTGGTATGGGGGTGTGGTTAATGACTACCCCTACAAGTAACGGCATAGCTTTCACTACGCAGAACGTTCTTAATCAGCACTCCAGTTTTGTAGGTAACGTAGGAACTGCCCGTATCTATGTAACCAACCCTCAAGATCTGGTGATCGCTAACAATAAGATGCTAGGGGTTGACGTAGGCGTAGAGATCAAGGTTGATGTTACTGACGGTAATGCAAATCAAAATAAGATCGGGCGAGTCGCCATTACAGGGAACGTGTTTAGTGTCACAGGCGATGCGAGCGACACCTATGTAGTTATTGATTTTGTCGGAACGGGAAGCGTGGACCGTGATTTTCACGACACCGTTATTACAGGGAACGTCATCGGAAACCATGGCGACGGTACTGCCGACGCAAAGCCAAGCAAATGCTTTGGCGGGGGCGCGGCGTTGTTCAACTATAAGTCGTTGAATATCACTAACAACACCCTTGAATGTGACGCTATTGGATACCCGGACACTTTTACAAGTACGAGCAATTCCGATATCACGTTTTGCAATACTTCCAGTTTATTTGGTAGCTGCTTAGTTTTCGCGGCGGGAGAGCTTGCTGACGAACAAGCCTTTGCTCTTCCCACAACCAAGATTTCGTCGGTTACTGGGTCGCTAAGAGATGTGTCTGTTAAGTATGACATTACCTGCACAGATTGTTCTGGAACCGGAAGGAACGTTGACGGAAACGTTGGCATCCTTACTTTACCCGTCCCAACGGGCGCACCAACCGGACAGGAACTAACTATAGATGCGGCGAATTTTGCCTCGGGGGATGTCATGTTGCTGCCCCTTGGCACTACTCTGGACGGAGTAGGTAACTGCGCGTTTTGCACTGATAGTGGAACAGATACTCAATATGGGTGTGCGCTAAAGGAAGACACGGTTCTTAATCTTAAATGGAACACCCCCACAGCAAACAAGTGGAACATTGTTTCCTGCACTGGAAACAACGCTTTGACGGGGATGCTTACGCCCATGGTAGAGACAGCGGTTCAGTCTTTGACGGGCACGACTACTTCCAACGAAAACCTCGCGGCTAACGCAGGATTTATTTGGGCAGATAACACCACTAGCGGCAATCTTAGACTTGCTTCAACAGGGGTTAATGATCCCGGTGTTTCCGCAGACGGCAAGAAGGTCCGAATTATGGTAGACCCCACAGCTACTCACCATGTTCAATGGCTGACTACTTTCCTTGACAGCCAGATAGGAAGTTTGTTCGACCCTGCTGACGCAGCAACGGTTTGTGCCACCGCCGATCACGGTTCTATGTGCAATTTTCTACTTGGGTGTACGATAGATCCGGGTCAGGCGATTGAAGTGGAGTGGGACGAAGATAATACAAAGTGGAAACTAACTGATTGTTGGGGAGTTCGCTAATAATGAACTACAAATGGTTAATTACGCTGGGTATTCAAGTGGTTGCGGGAATTGTGCTATACTTCTGGGGTGATCCAGAGGGCCGTAGTCTGGGGCTGCTACTCCTTGGCAGCGGGCTTGGGCAAGGGGCCACGGGCAACATGAGGGCTTTGGAAAAATGAGAGGATTTGGCGCAGGACCGGGGGCACCGGGGCAGACCCGTAACGTAGCAGCGGGAGGGTACCCGTCCCAGTCTAATCCGGGGGGCAAAGGTTCGCCCTCCCCGGCACCTCTTACCCAGCCTGTCGCCCAAGATCCGGGGCAACCATTCAACCCTAGCGATATCGTCAACAACGTCATGGGACCTTCGACCACGAACGTTGGTTTCGGGCAGGAACTTGCACAAGCCTCCGCAGAGAACCCTAACGCTTTCGGCCAGTCTGCTGCTCAGAACTGGGTAAACACCGACGCCATGAAGTCGGCTGGCTCCAGTATCCCGCAGTACGCTTCGGGACTGGGACAGACGCAAGACGCTGTTGTTCAAGAGGACGCGCAAGATTCCAAGGGCGATCTTTCAAGTAC
>Ga0315331_10000714_pt1 | contig 23545 bp, 20 predicted proteins | sample M160m34915metaG_FD_203456 | JGI IMG/M metagenome (GOLD analysis project Ga0315331, IMG submission 203456) | Ammonia-oxidizing marine archaeal communities from Monterey Bay, California, United States - M1 60m 34915 | ecosystem: Environmental > Aquatic > Marine > Intertidal zone | place: USA...
AGCCGGCGACGCGCTCCGGTGCCGTATCGCGACCCGCGCGATCCCACTCCTCGACGACGCGCTCCTGCTGCACCTTCATCTCTTCGGGCACGCCATTGCCGGACCAGGAATAGACCCCGTCCGCCCATTTCGCCGCGCGGGCCGTCGACTTGGGCCCCATGACGCCGGCCAGGATCGGCGGTCCGCCGGGCTGGACCAGCGCGGGCCCGATCGGCTCCGCTCCCTCGAAGGGGATCTCCCCGGCCCAGATCCGCCGGATCTGCGCGACCTGCTCATCCATCTTCGCGTAGCGCCGGACGGGCTCCTTCTCCATGCACATATAGTCGTGGACACGGCCGCCGATCCCGACCGTGATCGAGACGCGCCCTCCCGCGAGCATGTCGATCGTCGCCGCGTGCTTGGCGACCTTGATCGCCGGATGCATCGGCAACACGTAGAGCGTCGGCACGATCCGGACGCGAGAGGTCACCGCCGCCGCCGCGCCCATCAGCGCCATCATGTCGACGCTCGTGCCGATCATGCGCTCGCCGCAGGAGAGTGTCGAGAAGGGCCCCTCGTCCACACGACGAAACCAGGCCAGGGCGGTCTCGCGATCGAGTGCCTCCTGGGTATAGGGAAAACAGAGACCGATCTTCATGGCCATGACGGCGATCCTCCTGGCTGGGCAGCGGCGTGAGACGATTCGAGCAATCCAGTAGCGCTCCGAAAGCACGGGACGCCCTCGAACCACAGAGCGTACTCGCGCAGCGCGAGACTACTCGAGCAGCGCGAAACCGGCGACCGCCTCGGCGTGCCGCGCGTCGACGTCCTCGCGCTGGAAAGCGTGGGTCGGAATAATGAAGGTCCCCGTGGAGACCCCGCGCAACGCGATCTCCGCGGCCTTCGACGCGGGCATGTAGAGCTCGCCCAAGCCCTCCAGCACGGTCGGGTCGACCCGGCTGAAATCGGGTGCGGCGGCCGGCCCGAGCGCCTCGGGGCGCTGGGACGTGGAGTTTTCCATCAAGCCGCTCTCCACCGGCCCGGGGCAGAGCACGCTCACCCCCACGTCCTGCGGAGCGAGCTCGGCCCGCAGCGACTCGCCGATCGACAGCACGGCGTGCTTCGAAAGGTTGTACAGGTGAAGCGGCGCCTCCCTCAGGTAGGCGGGGTTCGAAAGGCTGTGCTCCGACCCCGTGAGCAGCAAATAACCGCCGCGCCCCTCCGCTCGCAATCGCTTCACGAAAGAGCGGGAGGCGTGCATCACCCCCCAGACGTTCACACCCAAAATGAAGTCGGCCTCGTCTCGCGTCGCGTCGAGGAGCGAGCCCGGCACGATGACGCCCGCATTCGCGCACACGAGATCGATCGACCCCAGAGTCGACCACGCTCGCTCGACGAGCGCCTCGACGGCCTCCGCATCCGAAACGTCGCAGACCGCGTGATCCACGCCGAGCCGAGACGCCGTCGCCTGAAGCTTGGCTGCGTCGATATCGCTGGCGAAGACGCGGGTCCCCGCCGCCGCCAGCGCTTCGGCAAGCGCCGCACCGATACCATCCGCCGCACCCGTCACGAGCGCCGTCTTTCCCCGAAAATCCTCGATCTGCAGCACGACGAACCTCCTCGGTCAAAGAAAATATCACGCACGCTGGGCTCTTCGCGTCCCGAACGTCCCTCAGGCCCCCGGTCTGGCCCGCGCCGCCAGCCAGCCGAGTCCGATGAACGCCAGCGAGGCGAGCATGGTACAGGCGAAGAAGCCCGGCCGATAATGCCCAAAGATCCGATGGGCCTCGGCGAGGACGAGCGGTCCGAGAGCCCCCCCCGGCACGAAGGCCAAGATCATCAGGCCGTAGACCTGCGCGAAGGACCGCGTCCCAAAGGATTCCGCGACCACCAACGGCAGAAAGACGTCTCGCGCGGCCGTCGAGAGTCCAAAGCAGACGCTGAACGCCGTCAACACGAGGCCATTCGCCGCAAAGGGGACCAAAATGAGGCTCAGTACGAGCAGCCCCGTATTCACGAGATACGCGACTCGATTGGAAACAAACTGCCCGATCACACCTGCGCCGAGCTTCGCGGCGATACCGGCCCCGACCGCGAGCTGGAGCGCACCGAAGGCCTCCCGCTCCGAGTACCCCAGGTCGGTGAGGTAGAGCACGAACTGATCGACGAGCCCGAGCTGGACGAGCGAATAGCAAAAGAGCGAGTAGAAGAGGACCCAGAACGTCGGTCGGCGCAGCACCTCACGCAGCGGAAGCACGACCTCGGGCGCGGCAGGCTCAGCCTCCGCCTCAGCCCCCTCCCCGGGACCGGGGTCGCGGACCACGAGGAAGGCGAAGGGGAGGATGATCACCACTCCACCCAGACCCACCACCAGCGAAGCGACCCGCCAGCTCGCATCGGCCAGGACCCACGCCATCGCGCCGATGTAGACGATCGAACCGATATTGGACCCGACCATCGCGAAACCGAGCGCCACGCTGCGCCGCTTCGCAAACCATTTCGTGATCACGCTGCCGATCGAGACGTCCCCGATCCCCGCGTTGGCGAGGGCGAGCAACATCATCGCCACGTAAAAATGGGTCAGGCTCTGCATCGCCCCGAAGACGACGACGCTGACCCCGAGGCAGAGGAGCGACGAGACGACGACCGGACGGACCCCGAAGCGGGTACAAGCGGCACCGACGAAAGCCTGGCTGATCGACGAGACGACGAGCATCGGCGCCATGCCGGACGCCCACATCGTACGCGTCCAACCGAGGTCACCGAGCACCTCGGTCGAGAGGACGCGACTCGCGTAGAAGAAACCGGCGGCCATCTGACATAGTAGACAGCCCAGCACGACGAGAATGGCCGTGCGGGCCCGGCGACGCTCGTCGTCCGACACCTAGCTGCCCGCCGCCGGTCGCGCGCCTTCGCCGAGCTTCACGCCGACCCGCGCCGTGGTCGCAGCGGCACCACCGTCGCACATGACGGTTTGCCCCGTCACGAAACGGGCCAGCCGCGAAGCCAACATCAGCACGCAATCGCCCAAACTCTCGGGCGTCGCCAGCTCGCCCAGCGGAATCGACGCGCGCATCGCCTCGATTGCCTCGTTCGACATCCCGTCCTGCAGGCTCGGCCCCAGAATCCCCGTCGGCGCGACGCAGTTCACGCGGATCCGATCCGGCGCGAACTCGAGCGCGAGCGTCTGGGTCAATTGGATCACGCCCGCCTTGACGGCACCGTAGGGGGCCATCAGCGGCGAACCCCGTACGCCCGAGAGCGAAGCAATATTCACGATCGCACCGCCCTCCCCCTGCATCCGCATCGCCCGCGCCGCTGCCTGTGCCCCCAGAAAAGTCGTGCGGAGGTTCTGATCCACGGCGGTCTGCCAGAAATCCCATTCGATCTCGGTCGCCGGCGTCGGCGCGTGCGCACCGTAATTTCCGACGTTGTTGACCCAGACATGGGGCGGTCCGAGCTCCGACTCGACCCGTGCCACGACCGCCGCGATCGAGTCGGGATCACGCGCGTCCGCGCCAAGCCCGATCGATGCTCCGCCAAAGTCTCGAAGCTCGCCCGCCACCGCCTCCGCGGCCTCTTCGCGCAGGTCCATCACCGCGACCTTCGCGCCCGCGCGGGCGAGCTGGGTCGCGATCCCGCGGCCCGCGCCCTGCCCCGCCCCGGTGACCACCGCCACCCGTCCTGCGAGACCCAAGAGATCGATGCTCATCTGGTCCTCCTCCGCGCTTTGGGTCGACTACCGACCGGACAGCTTCGCCACCAGCGGCGCCATCGATTCGACCACGTTCGGCGGCAAGATCCAATAGGAGATGCCCCAACGCGCTCGGCGCGCCTCCAGCACGTCGGCCAACGCGTCCAACGAGCCGACCAGTGCGTTCGGAACGAGGCGGGCCTCGGCCGCCGGCCGGCGATAGCGCTCGCTCAGCACGCGATCCGCCTCGGCCGGATCCTCGGCGACCTCCGCGAGAAAGACCTCACAAGCCAACTCGATTGCGGGGAAGCGCGCCCCTGCCGCCGCGCGGACCCATTCGATCTTCCGGTCCGTCGCCTCCCCGCTCGCGTCGAGGTCCGTCGCCGCGTCGTGAACGCCGGAGCGCGCGACCGGGTTGATCCCCACGATATCCGCATGCCGAGCCGCCACCCCGAGCAGCTTCTCCCCGCCGCCCCCGACCAGGATCTTCGGCCCCCCGGCCTGGAGGGGCTTCGGATGCCCATCCAGCTCGTGAACCCGATAATGCGCTCCCTCGTGGCTGAAAGCCCCTTGGCCAAAGAGCCCGCGCAGGATGATCAGCGACTCTTCTAGCCGCTCGATCCGAACCCTCGCCGGATCTCTTGCGATCCCGGTCTTGCGATGATCCTCGTGCATCCAGCCCGCGCCGAGGCCGAGTTCGAGTCGTCCGCCCGAGAGTCGATCGATCGTCGCGGCCTCCTTGGCCAGGATCGCCGGGTGACGAAAATCATTGCAGAGCACGGAGGTCCCGACCCGGAGCCGCGAGGTCGCCTGCGCCGCCGCGAGCGCGGCAGGCAGGGGCGCGAAGCCGTAGTCGATGTGATCGGGAAGCAGGACCGTGTCGAAGCCCGCGGCTTCGGCACGGCGGGCTTGTTCGGCCCACGCCTCCGCGTCGTCCGCCTCTCGCAGCTTCAAACCGAAGCGAAAGCGGTGATCCTGGGCAGGCGCTTCATCGCCACGCGACGCGGCGGCCACGGACGGATTAACCGCGCCGCTCGGCGACGAAGCCCTCGATATGCTCGATGATGTAGCCGATGTCCTCGTCATCGAAGCTGTGATTCATCGACACGAGCATGCCCCGCTCCATCACCTGGTCGGCCATCGGCAGCCCGGTCTTCGGTTGGCGGAAATTGGCGCCTTCCATCATCGGCTGACGCGCGGCGTTCCCGGTCCAGACCGTCCGCGTCGAGATCCCTCGATCCTCGAGATAGAGCTGCATCTCCGCACGCTCGAAGCCCGCCTCGGGACGAATCACGAAGCAGAAACAATGCCAAGCCGTGTAGAGCTCGTCCGTCGTGCGCGGCGGGATGAAGAGGTCGGGGTATTTGTGGAGCGTCTCCGACAGCATGGCGAAGCTGCGCTCGCGTCTCGCGTGGTTCGTCGGCAACTTGTCGAGCTGCTTGAGGCCGAAGGCCGCGCTCACCTCGGAGGGCTCGAAGTTCCATCCCGGCAAATCGAAGATGAAGAGATTGTCGTAGCGGAGTCCGTCGAGGTCCTCCCAGAAATCCCGTTCGCTGCCCTGCTCGGAGCCGAACATCTGGACCTCGGAGCGGCGACCCCAGCGGCGCAGCAGCAGGCATTTGTCGACGAGCCGTTCGTCGTCGAGGCAGACCATGCCGCCGGTCCCCATCGCCGTGATGATGTGGGCGTTGGCAAAGCTCGTGACAGAGATATCCGAACGCTTGCCGGTCGGCGTCCCCCGCAGCTTCGCGCCGAGCGCGTCACAGGAGTCTTCGATCACCTTCAGGTCGCGGCGATCCGCGATCTCCCGGATCGCGTCCCAGTCCGGCGCGTTCCCGGTGAGATTCGGGATCAACACCGCTTTGGTCTTGGGTCCGATCATCTCCTCGATCTTGCTGACATCGATCTGGAAGGTGTCCTCCTCGACGTCGGCGAAGACCGGGACCAACCCGGCCCGGAGCATTGGCGCGATGTCGGTCGAGAAGGTGAGCGGCGAGGTCAGGATCTCGGAGCCCGGCTCGAGTTCGAGCAGATCAACCGCCAGGTAGAGCGCCGAGGAGCCCGAGTTGCACATCACGCCGTGGCGCTTGCCAAAGAGCTCCGCGACCCGCTCTTCGAAGGCCGCGACGTTCGGCCCGATCATGATGCTCTCGGGCGGACCGCGCAGCACGTCCGTCACCGCCTGGATCTCCGCCTCGTCCCACACGCCCGTCGAGTAGGGGAGTTTGCGAGTCGCCAGGGGCGCCTTCTTGGAATAGGGATTGTTCTCGAGCCCGGGGTGATGCGTCATGCCTCAATTCAAGGCTAGCGCCGAGCCCGGCGCAACCCGTCCAATTCCCGCCCCGTTGCCAATTCGACTATCCTGGGAGTCCCGATCACCCGAGGAGCTCATGCGACGTCTCCACCGATTGGCCGCCGTCCTCTTCCCGCTGTCGAGCGTGCTGATGGGGGCGTACGACATCACGCAGCCGGAGGAGCTCCGCGCGGCGATGGACGCGATCTCGATGCCGCATTACATCCTGCTGATCCTCGGCGTCGCCAAGCTGGCCGGCGGCCTCGCCCTGCTCCTGCCGACCCCCCTGGTGTTGCGCGAGTGGGCCTTCGCCGGCTTCTTCGTCTGGTGGTCCGGAGCCGTCTCGACCCATTTGATCACGGGCGAAGGCCTCTCCAACCTGGTGCCGCTGGGCGTGCTCGGCGCGCTCCTGATCGCCAGCTTCCGGGAGCACGCCACGCGGCGGGAAATCCGCGCGATCTCCGATACCTGAACGCCTCCGCGCGCGCTCGATCAGCGAGAGCCGAGATCGACCTCGTTCTCGAGTCGCTCGCCTGACACATAGCGCCTCAGGTTCTCGGCAAAGAGACGGAGCAGCCGCGCGTCGTAGGCGTCGGGTGGGATCGAACAATGAGGGGAGAGATAGAGGTTCGGGGCGCCCCATAACGGATCCCCCTCCGGCAGCGGCTCGTGGCGCGTGACGTCCAGGATCGCTGCCGAGAGTTTCTCCGCTTCGAGAGCGGCAACGAGTGCGCCCTCGTCGACGAGCGCGCCCCGCGCCACGTTGACCAGCACCGCGTCGGGCTTCATCCGGTCGAAAGCGGCTGCGTCGATCAGGTCCTGCGTGTCGGCGGTCGCCGGCGCACAGAGCACGACGATGTCCGAAACGGCGAGTAATTCCGGGAGGCCCTCCGGCCCGCGCAGCTCGTCGACCAGGGGCGAGGCGTCGCCTTCGCGCGCGCTGCGCCGCGTGGCGATCGTCTTCATCTCGAAGGCCCGCGCGAGGCGCGCCACCGCGCTCCCGATCGCCCCGAGGCCGACGATGCCCAGCGTGCGCCCGGCCAGCGTGCGCCCCCCTGGCCGATGGAACGCCCCCGACCGCTGCATCGCGTCGATCCCGCGCAGGCCGCGCGCGACCTCGACCAAGCGACCGAAGACGAACTCGGCGATCGCTGGCGCACCGGCCCCCGCAGCACTCGTGAGCCGAATCCCCCGCTCCGCGAGGGCGGTCCGGGGGAATTGCTCGAGTCCCGCGCTGTAGGCCTGGATCCAGCGCAGGCGGGGCAGATCCGCGAGTCGATCCTCGGGCAGATCGAGGGCGAGGACGACCTCCGCTTCTCGCCAGGCGGCGCGCAGGTCGGAATCCGGCACGGGCGCGGTCGCAAGCAACTCCGCAGGCACGGGCGGCGCCTGTCTCGCTCGGCGGAGCTTCACACTCTCTTTGTAGGGGAGCGCGCGGAGATCGACCGCGCGCGGGAGCCCCTCGAGGGATTCCGCCAGAGACGCCGCGTCGAACCGCGCGGGATGATGGACGCAGGCGACGAGGGGATCGATTTCCCGGCTCACGCCCCCGACACTCCCCTCGGCGCGAGCAGGCTCGCGTCGATTTCCTCGACGCTCCGCACGCCACAGAGCGCCATCGCGCGCTCGACCTCGTCCTGGAAGCCCCGCAGGACCCCTTCGACCCCTGCCTGATCGGCCACGACGAGGCCCCACATCACGGGTCGCCCGATGAAGACCGCGCGCGCGCCCAGGGCGAGGGCCTTCACGACGTGCTGACCGCGCCGGATCCCGCCGTCGACGTAGACCTCCGCCCGGTCGTCGACGCCCTCGACAACGTCGGCGAGCGCATCGGCCGTGGCGAGCGCACCGTCGAGCTGACGACCGCCGTGATTGGAGACAACGACTCCCGCCGCCCCGGCGTCGACACAGGCGCGCGCATCGTCGCCCCGCTCCACGCCCTTCACCACGAGCGGGATCGGCGAACGCTCGACGAACCAGGCGATGTCGTCGAAGGTCAGCGCGTGATCGAAGAGCTCGTTCGGATCCTCGACCTGCCCATCGCTTTGAAGAAAGGTCCAGCGGTTTCGCGCATCCCGGCGGCGATTGCCCTGCCGCGCCACGTCGACCGTGATCACGATGGCGGCATAGCCCTGCTCGGCGCTGCGGGCGATCGCTTCGACGCTGCGCGCGCGGTCCGCCATCACGTAGACCTGCAGCCATTTGGGCGCCGAGCTCGGCACCGCCGCGACCTCCTTCGCCGAACCCGCCCCGAAGAGCCCCATGCAGAAGAGCGCGTCCGTCGCCGCCGCGCCGCGGGCCGTCGCAACAGGCCCCTCTTCACTGGCCCGATGTTGCATGGCCATCGGAGCCACCGCGACGGGGCTCCCCACCCGCGCCCCGAGCAGCGTCGTCGAAGTATCGATCGTGCGCACGTCCCGCAGCACCCGGGGCCGCAGCCGGAAACGACCCCAAGCCGCCTCGTTGTCCGCGAGCGTGCCCTCGTCCTCGGCCCCCCCCGCAATATAGTCGTAGAACGTGGCGTCGATCTTCGCCTTGGCTTCGGCCTCGAGATCCGGCAAGTCCATCTTCGTCAGCGTGCCTCCAGCCGGATCACGTAGATCTCGGCGAGGTTCTCGTTACGCGGGCGCAGCCCGAATTTTTCCTCGTATGCGTCGGCAAAGCGGGCGAACTCGGCCTCGCTCGTGACCCGAACGGCGGACAACTCGTAGATCTGGTCTTCGATCCTCGCACGCAGTCTCGGATCGACCTCGAGATGCTCGATCCAGGTCGTTCGGTTGTCGCCGGCATGGAGATAGAGAAAATCGTCGAGCCCCACCGCCCAGATGTTCACCGAATAGGGATCGGACGGATTCGTCTCGATCTCAATCGTCGAGATCTCGTCCGTGAAAGCCCAATCGGCGGGCACACTCGCGACCGGACCGTCCAGCTCACCCCCTGGCAAAAGCAGAAAAGGCCCTCCACACGCCACCCCCAACGACAGGGCGAGCACGGAAATCGCCGGGGCCAAACCGGACACGCGCACGTCAATTCCTCCCGATCACCGCGCCTTTTCCCGGCGCTCCGGCGAATAGCTTACCCGGCTCCCTGACCTATGCTCGCCCCGATGCCCAACGCCAATCCCGACGCCCCGACGACCGCTCCGACGAGCGGGATCCGCCTTCCCACTCTGCTCGCCTACTCGTTGCCAATGATCGCGGTGAACTTCTCGCTCGTATTGTTCATGTCCTACGTGAACATCTACGCGATCGACGTGCTCCTCGTCCCGGCAGCCGCGATGGGCCTGATCTTCGGCCTCGGCCGGCTCTGGGACGCCGCGACCGACCCCCTGGCAGGCGTCCTCTCGGATCGCACGGAGCATCGCTGGGGTCGGCGCCGACCTTGGATCCTCGCCTCTTCGATCCCCGTCGCCGTCTTCGGCGTGATGGTCTGGGCGCCTCCGGAGTCGCTCTCCACCTTCGCGCTCATCGCCTGGATGACCGTCGCCGTCTTCGGTTTCAACACCGCGATGACCTTCTTCCTCACACCCCACCAGGCACTCGGCGCGGAGCTCACCCTCGACTACCACTCGGTCTCTCGGGTCTTCGCCTTTCGTCAGGCCGCCGGCTACGTCGGGATGATCGGATGTCTGGTCTGGGCGATGGAGTACCTGATCACGGCGGAGGACCGCCGGGGCGCCGCCATCGAGCTGGGGATCTACGCGGGAATCGCCGTCATCGTTTTCAACGTCATCGCGGTCGCCGTCCTCCGCGAACCCGCTGAAAATCGCCGGCGCGGAGGTGGGAATAGCATCGGCATCGCCCGCGACGTATGGAAAAACGCGTATAGCCGACGTCTCTTCGTGATGATCCTGATCGAGCATACGGGCTCGGGAGCGAGCATGGTCGTCGCGCCCTTCCTCATCACGTACGTGATCGGCCTTCCGAACGCCTTCAGCGAAATCTTTATGTTCTACGTAGGCTCGTCTCTCCTCTCTCTTCCGCTCTGGCTGGCATTGTCGAAACGGATCGGGAAGAAGTGGACCTGGATGGGCGGCCTCGTAGTCGGAATTGCGGGATATGCGTCGCTCTTCTTCATCGGCCAGGGAGACCTGCGCTGGATGCAGATGGTCGTCTCGATGACGGGCGCCTGCAGCGCCTGCGGAACCATGATGGGCTCCTCCATTCTGGCGGACGTGATCGACGCCGACGAGCTGGAGACCGGCGAGCGCAAAGAGGGCGCCTATTACGCGTCCTATACGTTCCTGATGAAATCATCGAGCGGCATCATGGCCATGGTGACGGGCTTCGTGCTCGCCTGGGTCGGCTTCGTTCCGAACGCCCCCGAACAGGCCGCGAACGTCGGGCTCGCGATCCGCTCGCTGAATGGGCTCGTGCCGCTCTTCTCGCTCGTCGTCGGCGCCCTTCTCCTCGTGGGCTTCACCTTGACCGCAGAAAAGCATGCCGAGATCCGCGCCCAGCTCGACGCACGCAAAGCCGACGCCTGAGGAGAGTGAGAACGAGGCCTAGCGGAAGGCGGGCAGCACCTCGCGCCCGGTCAGCTCGAGCGTCTCGAGAATCATGTCCTGCGGCTCGATCCAGCTCGTCCGCGGAATCAAGCCGAGTTCGTCCACGCCTACATCCGCATAGAGCTTCACCGCGCGGCGAACCTCCTCTGGGTTGCCGACACAGAGCCCACTCTCGATCAGCACGTTCGGGTCGGAGATGTCCGCGGGGAAGGGCGGCGCGATCGCCGGGTCCTTCGCCGCGAGCGCGATCAGCTCCCGAAGCCGGCTTTGGGGAATCGGCCTCGGCTCGTCGGCCAGGCGCGCGGCGATGTCCGGGACCGTGTCGAAGTAAACGGCGAAATGCGCCGTCGTGAGGTCCGCTCGCTTTGCGTGCCACTGACGTGCCCGATCTCCGTCCTCGAGGCAAAGCAGCGGCGCGACGGTCAGGAATTTATCGTTGATTACGTCGCTCACGGGATCCGGGTCGGCGATCGCCTTTTTATAGGTCTCGACGAGGGGCTCGAGTGCCCCCGGACTCTGAAAGCTGAACACGGCCACACCGAGGCCCATGCGCCCGGCACGTTCGACCGTGTCGGGGTTCGTCGCGGTCACCCAGAGCGGCGGGTGGGGTCGCTGGACGGGCTTGGGCAGGACGTTGCGCTCGGGGACCGAGAAGTGGACGCCGTCGTAGGCGTAGAGATCCTGGGTCCACATCTTGGGGATCTCCCGAACGGCCTCCTCCCACAGCGCCTTGGTGTCGCCGTTGTCGAGGCCCCAGGTATTCACCTCGGTCGAGCCGCTCCCGCGCCCGGTCCCGAGCTCGACCCGACCGTTCGTATAGATGTCGACCATCGCGATCTGCTCGGCCACCCGGACCGGGTGGTTGATCGGCGCACACAGATTCATGATCCCCGTACAGAGCCGGATCCGCTCCGTGCGCATCCCGACGGCGAGAATCGTGAGATGGGAGGCGGCGTTATGCGAGTACTCCTCCAGAAAATGATGCTCGGGCGCCCAGAACGAGTCGAAGCCCGCAGCCTCCGCTGCCACCCCGATCTCGAGGTCTTGGCGAAAACGTTCGGGCTCGGATTCGTCCCAAGGGCGCGGCCCCACTACGGCAGAACAGAAGAGTCCGAAATCCATCTCGCCTCCGGCGTCGTATCGAATGTCTCGGGGTTCAGAGTACGGCGATCGGATTGACCGGACAGCCCGTGCCACCCGGGACCCGGATCGAACCCATCGTAAAGAGGCAAGTCCAGCGCTCCCGCTCGGCACAGGCCGCGGCCAGCGTGCCCAGCGCCATATTGTCGATCAGGTGGAGCCCCATGCCCGTGATTCCGACCTGGTGGATCGGGAAGGGCCAATTCGGGATGCCGAGCCCGGGCATCGGATCGGAGATGCCGTCACTGCCGAGCACGGCGATCTCCCGCTCCCGCAGCCAGGGCAGACAATCCGCGTGCAGACCCGCCATGCCGTCGGCCGGATCGAGGGGCCCACCCTTCTTGGCACGCAGCGCGCAGCGGCCCGCCGCGACCATCAGGATATCACCGGTCCCGACCCGTACGTCCTGGCGCGCCTCGGTCGCCTCGAGCTCGTCGACGGTGATCGCCGTATTGGAGGGAAGAGACTCGACGCCGCGCAGACCCGCAACGTCGAGCAGCACGCCGCGGCCGACGATGCCCTCGGCGAAAGAGAGAACGGTGTTCAGGCGCGCGCCGTCGCTGCGCACCTCCGAGGCCGGATAGCCGTTGTACATCTGTCCCCGCACGAACATGTGACAGAGCGCGTCGATATGGGTGACGCCGAGGCCGTGGACGTGGGCGCCCACGTAGTCCCGGGAGGCTTCGTAGCCCGGGATCCCCGAGTCACCGCGAGCGTCGCCGGCGGCGAGCATATGGTGCTGCGCCGGATAGGGGTTCTCGGCGGAAGGCGCGGTCCCCAGGTCGTGGGCCAGGCTGATGCCGAGCCCTTCGACGACGCAGGCCGCCGCGGCGATGCGATGCTCGGGGCGCAGGTGATTGAGCATGCCCCGCTCATCGGTCTCGCCCCAGCGCCCCCAATTCGAAAGCGCCTGGTAGCGCTCTTCGAGCTCGGCCTCGCTCGGGATCCGTACCGCGTCCTCTTCGCTCATCGTGTCGTCGTCCTTTCCTGGCCTCGGCTCCGGGCGCGGGGGCCCTGCCTCAATAGCTGCCCGGGCCGCGCGCCGGTCGGCTCGCCGCCCTCGATCGTCACTTCCCCCGCCACGATCGTCGCCGCGAATCCCTCCGCCCGCTGTGAGAGTCTGGCTCCACCCCCGGGCAGGTCGCGCACGAGCTCCGGCACGGCCGGCCCGATCGTCTCAGCATCGAAGACATTCACGTCCGCCGCCATCCCGACCTCGAGCCGGCCCCGATCAGCGAAGCCCCAAACGCGCGCCGGGTCGAGGGTCAGCATGCGAACACCTTCCTCCAAACTGAACGCGCCCCGGTCGCGCACCCAATGACCGAGCAGATGGGTCTGGATCGAGGCGTCCGAGATCTGACTCAGGTGGGCACCCGAATCGGAAAACGTCATCACGGTCCCCGGGTGACGCAAGACGTCGAGCAACACCTCCTCGTCCTGGGGATAGAGGCTGGGCTGGATGAAGAGCACCCCGAAATCGGACTCGACCGCGAGGTCGATCATCGCCCGGGCCGGCGAAACGCCGCGCGCGTCGGCCACCGCACGCACGGTCGGATTGGGTGGCAGACCGCGTTCGTAAACGCGCAATCCGTCGTAGTCGGGCTCCCGAGGCATCGCGCCGATCCCCCTCCAGGCGCTGTAATCCCCCTGCATGGCGGCCTGCGCCAGTCGGTCTCGCAGATCGAGCGAAGCCAGTGCTCGCTTCTGGACCTCGAGCGGCTCTGCCCGCAGCCCACGCCACTCGGGCAGAACGTCAAAGGGCAGGCGGGTCTCAAAAGAGAGGAGGACGTGGATACCGCGACAATGGCTCTGGCCGATCATGCGCCCGCCCTCTGCGGCCAATGCGTCGATCTGCTCGAGCATGCGTCGGCCGCCGGCCGCGGTCGCGATCACCCCCGCCGTGACAGGCACGCCGAGCTCGACCGTCACGTGGCGGATCTGGCGCCAGGCCGCGTTCGCAACCTCGGGATCGGCCGAGAGGATGTTTTCGGTCCCCCCTTCCATCAGGCCGTGCCCCGCTCGGGCGAGAGCGCCCGCCAGAGCGTGCACTTCCTCCCAGCTCGCCTGGCGTGAGGCGACGGGGCGATCGTCCGAGGTCTCGTGATGTTCACTGCGCGAGGTCGTGAAGCCGATCGCACCGGCCTCGAGCGAGGCCTCGAGCTCCCCGACCATCTTCGCCAGATCGTCCGCGTTGGCCCGTTCTTCGAAGGCTCGCTCTCCCATCGCCCAGGTCCGCAGCGCCGAGTGACCCACGTTGGCCGCGTAGTGGATCGACTTGGGCAAAGCGTCCACCGCGTCCAGATATTCCGGAAAGCGCTCCCAGCGCCACGGGATGCCCTCGGCCAATACGGCGGGGTCGATATCCTCGGCGCGCTCGAGGTTTCGGACGACGAGCGCGCGCGCGTCGGACCGCACCGGGGCCAGCGTGAAACCGCAATTGCCCATCACCGCCGTCGTCACGCCCTGCCAGCAGGAATTCGCGCCCTGGGGATCCCAGAAGACCTGGGCGTCGAAATGGGTATGGCCGTCGATGAAGCCGGGACTGACCACCTGCCCCGCAGCGTCGATCTCCCGCCGCCCCCGCTCCGCGACCCGGCCGATCTGCGCGATCCGATCCCCCACGATCGCCACGTCGGCCTCGAAGGCCGCACGCCCCGAACCATCGACCACCCGGCCGCCCCGAATCACGAGGTCGAAACCCAAGGAAACGACCTCCCCGCGCTATTGCGCGACGTACCCACCGTCGACGACGAGCGCCGAGCCCATCACGAAGCTCGCCCGCCCGCTGCAAAGCCAGAGCGCCGCCTCGGCGATCTCGGCGGGCTCGGCGATGCGCCCGATCGGGTGCAAGCGCTTCAGCTCATCACTGAGGGAAGGCGTCTCTTCGATCACATTTTCGACCATCGCAGTCCGCGCCGTGCCCGGACAGATCGCGTTGATCAGAACGCCTTGCTGCCCATATTCCATGGCGGCGGTCTTGGTGAGTCCGATCACGCCGTGCTTGGCCGCCACGTACGCGGCCTGCCCCGGAAAGCCGATCAGCCCGGCGCCCGATGCGCAATTCACGATCGTACCGCCACCCTGTTCGAGCATCCGCGGGACTTCGTGGCGCAGGCAGAGGAAGACGCCCGTCAGCATCACGTCGATCCCCCGCCGCCACTGATCCAGGGGCATCTCCGCGACCGGGTGGGGCGGACCCGAGAGGCCCGCATTGTTGTAGGCACAGTCCAGACGACCGAAGGCCTCGATCGTCTTCGCGACCGCGCGCTCGACCTGCTCGTCCTCGGCCACGTCGGCGGCCACGAAGACCGCCTCGCCCCCCGCGGCCCGGATCGTCTCGGCAACGGCTTCGCCGGCCTCATCGAGGTCGATCAGCGCGACCCGTGCGCCGCGCTCGGCGAAGAGACGAGCGGCCGCCTCCCCGATTCCCGAGGCTGCACCCGTGACCAGGGCCACACGCCCCTCGAACTCTCTCGAAGCGAAAGGACTCACCCTGGCCGCACCATCTCGCCCGGCCGAGCCGCCGTCGCCTCCCCGTCCACGAAGGTCATCTCCCCGTTCACCAGGGTCAGTCGCATCGGGGCGGGATCCCGGGTCCAGCGCCAGGTGAAGCCGCCTTCTCCGTCGGGCACGTCGTAGACCTTCTTCATGGGGCGGACCTCGACCTCGTCGAAGTCGAAGACCGCGACGTCGGCCCGCTTGCCCACCACCAGCTCACCCCGGTCTCGCAACGAGAAATGTTCAGCGAGCTTCCCGGTCATCGAGTGCACGGCCTCTTCGAGGCTCAGGTCGCCCCGCTCTCGGACATAGCGCGTGAAGAGCTCGAGATTCTGGCCAGGGCCGCAGAGCATCTGGCCATGGGCCCCCGAATCACTCACGTTCCCTGCCGCGCGCGGGTCCCTCAGCAGACGGAGCACCATCTCCTCGTCTTTATGCCAGGGCGCCATCGTCACGGTCGACTCGAGCCCGTTCGCGAGCAGCCACTCGGCCATCGCGTCGGACTCGTGGACCTCCAGCTCGTCGGCATACTCACCCAGCGTCACTCCGATCGGCCCGACGTCGTTGGCCGAATTCTGGAGCACCATCGTGCGGCGCAGTCTCGGCGACCAGGACGAGAACTCGAAGGCCTCATGGTCCCAGGAATGCCGGGCCCGCGCCCGCCAGTCCGGATCTCGCATGAGGGCTTCCTTCGAACCGTCATTCGGCCGCTCCACGACCTCGTTCCAGACATACTCGTTGGACTGGGCGAAGGCCAACGAATGGAGCACCGACGCGGTTCCGGTAATCGGGACGTGCGCGAAAGCCGTCCAGAAGTCGTAGCCCTCGGCCCCGAGCTTCTCGTGGAGCTCGATCATCGGGTCCTGCAGCCCGATCGACTTGTGGTACTCGAGCGTCGGAATCCCACCGTATTGGACTCGCACGCTCTTATCTCGGCAGAGCCGCGCCAGCCGTTCCAAGGACTCGACGCAGGTCATGTTGCGGAAGATGTCGACGATGACCTGGAGCATCGTGCCTTCGTGGCGCTCGAGAACCTCGATCAAGGCCGTGAACTCGGCATCGTCCGCGTGCAGCGAGGGGACGGGACGATCCCTCGCGTCGTGATCGAAGAGGTTCGAAGAGAGCCCGAGTGCACCCGCCTCGAGCGCGTCTTCGAGCAGCTCCGTCATTTGCCCGATCTCTTCCGCGGTCGCAGCTCGCTCCCAGGCATCCATCCCCATCACGGCCAACCGGATCGCGATATGGCCTACGAAGGCCCCGTAGTTCACGGGCACCTCGAGGCGACGCTCGACGGAGTCGCGATATTCCGACCAACGCGACCAATCCCAGGGCAGCTCCGAGTGAAAGGGCTTCTCCGGGATGTCCTCGAAGAACGAGAAGATCTTGACGATCTCGCTGCGCGCCTGCTCGTCTTCCGGAGCGGGGGCGAGCGAAAAGCCGCAATTGCCCATCACCACGCTGGTCACGCCATAGCCGGAGAGCGGGTCCAGCGCCGGGTCCCACCACATGGCGCCATCGAAATGGGTATGCGTCTCGATGAAGCCGGGCGTAACGAGACAGCCCCGGGCATCGAAAATGGACTCGCCCTCCGCCTCGACGAGAGCGGGGCCGACCTCGGCGATTCGGCCATCTCGGACGCGGACGTCGGCCTCGAAGCGGGGCGCGCCCGTCCCATCGAAGACCGTGCCCCCCCGAATCAGAAGAGATGAGTTCGCTCGAGACATTGAAAGCGCCTCCTCGTTGTCTGCTCGACCGGCTGAAGATCGCACATCCATACGGACCTCTCAGGCCCCTTCTTCGCGCCGATCTTCGCTCCCGAGATGCGATGCGATCCGCAGCCCTGCGGGCGTCTCCACGAAGCGACTTTCGAAGCGCCCGTGGAGCGTGAGGTCCGGTCGGGTTCGTCCCTTCCGCGGATGGAAACGGTGCCAGGCGACGATCTTCGCGAGGGTCGTATCCGCGGCCTGCTCCTCTATCTCGCCCAGATCGTGGCGGGTCTCGGCGAAGCCCACGAGCTGGGCCTTCAGGTAATCGAGTAACGCCGGGAGTCCAATCAGATCGACGTCGCCGTATCGCACGATGCAATCCTCGGCGAAGACGGCCTCGAGCCCCTCGAAGTCCCGGGCATCGATCCGTCGGCAATACGCCTCGAGCAGCGTCTCGCAGGCGATTCGGCGCGCTGACTCCATCATCCTTCTCGTCGCTCGAGGATCAAGCTCCCCGCCGCATCGAGACAAAGCGTCCAGCCCGGCGGAACGACCGTCGTGTCGACGGGGCCCTCGACGATGACCGGACCCGGGAGCGTCTCGCCTCGAACGAGTGCCGAACGTGCCAGGACCCGCGTCGTATGCGAAGGGCCGGATCCGAACCAGGCCGGTCGCTCGCCGCCGCCCTGCATCGCAGAACCTTCCGGCCGCCCTTCTTCGTCGACCAACGGGAGCCGTTCGACCGGCAGGCGGAGGCGTACGCGAAACGCGGCATGCTCCACTCTGCCCGTCGGCGCGACGCCATAGAGCTCGGCATAGCGCGCACGGAAACGAGAGGGGACCTCATCGAGCGAGTCGAAATCAGCCACGGGGATCGAAACCTCATGGGCCTGTCCCACAAAGCGCGTGTCGAGCAGCCGCTCGACCACGAGTCCTTCCTCTCCTCCCACCAGTCCCATCTTTCGCCGCGCGGCGGCCTCGACCTCGGTGAAGAGTGCGCGGGCCATGTCTACCTTCAGATCTCCCGCCTCCACTAGATAAGTCCGGCCGTGCTCCGCGGTCAGGTCGGTCGATTGCATGCCGATCGCCGAAGCGACCCCCGCTTCCGGAGGGGCAATGACTTGACCGATCCCGAAGCGGTCGGCGATCCCGGCAACGTGCATCGGTCCCGCGCCGCCGAACGCCACGAGCGTGTGCTCTCTCGGGTCGAGTCCCCGCTGGACCGTGACGACATGAATCGCCGAGGCCATATTCGCGTTGGCCGCCTCGTGTACCGCCCAGGCGGCGCGCTCGACGCTTGTCCCCAGCGGAGCGGCGATCTCGGTTTCGAGGGTCCTGCGAGCCGCTTCTGGATCGAGATCGAAGCTGCCCGACGCGAAACCGTCCGGCGAGAGATAACCGAGGACGAGATTCGCGTCGGTCACGGTCGGGGCGGTTCCTCCTCGCGCATAACAAGCGGGACCCGGATCGGCCCCCGCCGAGCGCGGCCCGACCCGGAGGACCCCCTCCGGGTCCAGCCAGGCGATCGAGCCGCCGCCTGCGCCTACTTCGGCCAGGTCGATCGTCGGCGTCTTGATCGGCATGCCCGTGCCCGCGCGACGGCCTCCGAAACTACCCCGCCCACCCACGTGCAACTCGCGCACGACCGCGGGCCGGCCTTCGTGCACGACCCCCGCCTTGGCCGTCGTCCCGCCCATGTCGAAAGAGATGATCCGCGACTTGCCATAGAAACCGGCGAAACGCGCTGCCGCCATCACGCCGGCCGCTCCTCCGGATTCGAGCGTCGCAACGGCACGCTCTGCGGCCACGGACGCCGCCATCACGCCACCCGAGGACTCCATGATCTGCAGCACCGCCGTGATCCCGATCTCCGCGAGACCCGCCTCGAGCCGGCCCAGGTAACGCGCCATCAGCGGGCCCACCTCTGCGGTGTAGAGCGTGGTGCTCGCGCGGTCGAACTCTCGCATCTCCGGGTGCACGCGTGAGGAGGGGATCAGCGTGACGTCAGGCATGACCTCGCGCAGCAGGTCTTCCATCCGCTCTTCGTGGGCGGGGTTCGCGTAGGCGTGTAAAAAGCAGATCGCGACCGCTTCGGGCGCGAAGGACGCGATCGCCGCGGCCTGGCGGCGGGCGTCTGCATCGTCGAAAGGCACGAGCACCTCCCCTCGCGCATCGCTCCGCTCTCGGACCTCGAAGATCGCTTCTTTCCGCAACGGGGGCGCCGCCGGATCGAAATGCAGGTCGTAGCGGTCGTCCTCGACTCTCGCCTCGCGACCGATTCGCAGCAGGTCGCCGAAACCCTGCGTCGTCACGAAAGCGACCCGCGCACCGGTCCGCTCGATCACCGCGTTCGTCGCAAGGGTCGTGCCGTGGACGACACGAGCGACGGAAGACGCGGGGACGTTGGCCTCTCTCAGCACGCGACGCACGCCCTCGAGAACACTCTGTTCGGGCGCGTCCGGGGTGCTGAGCTGCTTCGCCACGTGGAGACGGCCGTCGCCGCGGGTCAGGACGACGTCCGTGAAGGTCCCACCAATATCAGCGCCGAGGATGCAAGCTTCGCTCACGACGGTCCCCTTCTGCCATAATCCCGCGCCCCGCGCTCCGTCACGAAGCCCTCCCGCTGGTCCTCCGCCAACCGTTCGGGGGCCCTTTCGGCCGGATCGCCGAGCCCGCCTCCGCCCGAGGTCGTCAGCACCAGCGTCTCTCCCTGGGCCAACCGCTGGTTGGCCGCCTTGGGCGGCAAGAGTCGCTCCTCCCCCTCGCGGCCGATCGCCCGCTGCGTGCCGGCCAGGCCCGCCAGGCCGCCCTCTCTGCCCTGCGGAGGACGCTTCACGCGTTCCGCGCGGAGGGCGAACTCGGTGTTCTGTAGGACCCGGATCTTCGTCTCGACGCCGAGCCCGCCCCGCCAGGTCCCCGCGCCCCCGGAGTCGGGTAAAAGACGCTGACATTCGAAGACGATCGGGAGCGTCGCCTCGAGCGGCTCGATCTGGGGCACCGTGTTGCGCCCACCCAAGAAGAAGGAGCCCGTCGCGCTCGGTCCGTCCGAACCCCGGCGCGCCCCGAGCCCCCCGTATTCGTAGGAGAGCAACAGCCAGGGCTCCAAGCGGCTCGGCGCGGCCAGCGTGTAGGGGTGGATGACGGAACTGGCCGCTGTCGACTTCTCGGGACAAGCCTGCCCGAGCGCCTCGACCACCGCTTCACAGACCGCCGTGACCGCGACGACCCGGCCCCCACAGGCCGCCGGCGGATGCGGATCAAGCATCGAGCCCTTGCGAAAGACGACCTCGAGCGGTGCAAAACAACCCTCGTTCATCGGGATCGTCGGATCGACGAAACAGCGTACCGCGTAGAGCGCCCCCGTCAGCGCCTGTGAGAAGCCCGCGTTGATCGCGCCCAGGGCCTGGTCGTCCGTCGCAGAGAAGTCGAGCCGCACGCTGCCGTCTGCCCGCCCGGTCTGGACCGCCACGCGTACGACCGGCTCGCGGTCCTCTTCGAGACCGTCCCCATCGACCGTATAACTGCCATGGTAAGTGCCTGCCTCGAGCTCGCTGAGCGCCTCCCGCGTGCGGCGCTCAGCGCCCGAAAGGTAAGCCTCGATGCCTGACTGCAGCCGCTGCGTCCCGTAACGCTCCGCTAGACCCTCCATCCGCTCCGATGCCACATTCACGCCCGCAACGAGCGCGCCCACATCCCCCATCACCCGATCCGGCGTCCGGCTATTGAGCGCGAGGATGCGGTGGAGGTCCTCGACGGGCTCCCCGGCGTCGTAGAGCCGAACGGGAGGGAGCTGGAGCCCCTCGGCGAAGACATCTGTGGCGGTCGGAACGATCCCCCCGGACGAACTCCCGCCCAGATCGGCTACGTGGATCAACGTTCCCGTAAACCACTCGACGCGACCCTCCCGGAAGACGGGTCGGAAGACGAGCAGGTCATTGGCGTGGATCCCGCCTCGAAAGCAGTCGTTCATGACGAATACGTCGCCTGAACGCATCTGGTCGACGTCGTGGTCTGCCAGGACCGCCGGGAGCGAGCAGCGCAAGCTCGCCGCGTGCATCAGATTGGTCGCCGTCGAGAGCGTGACCAGGCGACCCTCGCGGTCGAGGATCCCCGCGCAGGCGTCCGCACCCTCCGCGATCATCGCAGAGTGTGCGGAGTGGACGACGACGATGCTGGCCTCCTCGGCTGCTACGCGCAGAGCATGGCGCAGGATCTCAGCCTCGAGCCGCTCCTCGGTTGCCTCCCTCACGCTTCGCCCGGAGTGCCGCCATAGCGAAGCAACGTGAAGACGTTGGTCCCAACGATCTCGCCCTTCTGGTTATAGAAGGTCTGCAAGTTTGTCTGGAAGTAGCCCGGCCCAAGCTTCGTCTCTTTCAGCGGCGAACAGTTGATCGTCTCGTTCGTGGACGAGACCAAATCTCCGGGGCGGACCGGCACGCCGTAGGTCTGGACGGAACCCTGCGCGATCGTCTCCTTCATGCCGGGCGGCATCGGGATCCCGCTCCCCTCTTCGGCCGGCGCCTTGGGCGGCCAGGGCTTGCGCCCGGGACAGTTCCCGTCCGGGGAGTCGAAATCGACGCCCGTCTGGCCACCCCGCGCCATCGTCCAGGTGATCAGGCCCATGGGCGGCGCGATCATCCCTGCGTGACGGCTGCCCCGCGCATACTCCGTATCCCCGTAGAGCGGGTTCGCATCCTCCACCATGTCGCACCAGTACATGAGTTGTACTTCGCTCACGGGGTAGCCCCCCGGTGATTTCGGGGACTCCTGCCCGAGCCATGCCTTGGCGAAGTCGGGGATCTCGGGGTGCACGTCCGCCGAAGGCCGCTCCATGGACGTGACCGGCCGAACCTCGCCATCCGCCTTCGAGGGCATGGCGAGCGTCGCGGTCCCGGTCGCAGCGATGCCGATATCATTGCTGGCAGCGAGTTGGAGCTTGATCCGCTTCTCGCCTCCCTCCTCGACTTTCTCCGTGATCGTGCCCTCGATCTTCGCCACGTCGCCCGGGCAGAGCTGGTTCAGCATCTGCAGGCCCGTCTCCCGAAAATCACACTCGGGCCCGACGAAGTCCGTCACGTAACGCCCGAAAAGGGCCTGCTCGAACATCGTGTTCACGAACATGTCGCGGTTCCCGACGGACTTCGAGTACTCCGGATCATGGTGGTAGGGCATCAGGTCACGCGTACCGCAGACCGCGAGGATCAGGGTCTTCACCGTGATCGGGAACTCGAGGACCGGGAGCTTCTCGCCCGCTTCGACATCTTCCCAGAGCTTGGAATCCAATAGTTTCTTCCTTCATTGACGTTCGAGCCGATCGACGGCTGACGAGGTGGATTGGAGCGCCGCGCGGGCTCAGTCCTTCGGGAGTCCGAGGATCCTCTCCGCGACGATATTTCTCTGGATATTCGGGCTGCCGCCGCCGATGACCGTGCCGTGCCAGGCGAGCGCCTCGTGCTGGAGCGGGCCCTGGGTCTGAGCGGCGGTGCCCAGCAACTCGAGCGTCAGCTCGCTCATTTCGAACTCGAGCAAACCGCGCTGGAGCTTATTGATCGCCGTTTCGCTGCCCGAGGGCTTTCCCTGGAGCTGATCCGTGAGATGTCGCAGCCCGGTGAGCCGCATCGCCTCGATCCGAATCTCCATTTCGGACAGCCGCCGGCGGACCCCATCGTCCTCCAGTGCCGGACGCCCGTTCCGCGTCGACTGCCCCGCGAGGTCGCGAATCTGGTCGAGGTGCTGGAGCATCTCCGTCGACTCGGAGATCCCCGACCGCTCGTCGGCCAGCGCCTTCATCACGACGCGCCAGCCCTCGCCTTCCTTGCCCAGCCGATTCGAGGCGGGCGTGCGGACGTCGTTGAAGAAAACCTGATTGAAACTCGCCTTGCCCGAAAGATTGGGGATCGGCTGGATCTCCATCCCGGGCGTATCCATGGGAACGAGAAGACAGGTGATGCCCTTCCATTTCGCGACTTCGGGGTCCGTCCGCACGAGCAAGAAGATGTCGGAGGCAACGTGTGCCGCAGTCGTCCAGATCTTGGAGCCATTGATCACATACTCGTCGCCCTCGAGCACGGCGCGGCATTGCAGCGCCGCCAGATCGCTCCCCACGTCGGGCTCTGAATAGCCCGTACACCAATACGTGTCCCCGTCGAGGATCTTCTCGAGGTGTGCCTTCTTCTGCTCGTCCGATCCGTACGTGATGATCGCCGGACCGACCCAGGTGATCCCCATGAAATCCGTGCCGAGCGCGGGCGCCCGTCGAGCCGACATCTCCTCCTTCAGGATGAACTGCCGGATCAAGTCGCCGCCGCCCCCGCCATACTCTGCTGGCCAATTGAAACCGATCCAGCGCTTCTCGCGCACCGCACGATTCCAACGCTCGAGAAAGTCCGCGTCGTTCTCAGGCACCGGATCCGGCAGATGTTCGTCGAGGAACGCACGCACCTCGGTGCGAAAGGCCTCTTCTTCGGCGTTGAGCTGGAAATCCATCAGAGGCTCCTCAGGGTCGCGATCCGATCACGGTGATAATCCGAGTCTCCAAACATCGGCCGCACCCACTTCGAGCGCTTGAGATAGAGCTGGATGTCGTATTCCAATGTGTAGCCGACTGCACCGTGGAGCTGGACGCACTCCACTCCGATCCGGGTAAAGGCGTCGGCGATATAGGCCTTCGCGAGAGAGGCATAGCGCGGAAGTTCCTCCCGACTGTTCTCGATCGCCCAGGCGCCGTA
>Ga0315331_10000716_pt1 | contig 23504 bp, 11 predicted proteins | sample M160m34915metaG_FD_203456 | JGI IMG/M metagenome (GOLD analysis project Ga0315331, IMG submission 203456) | Ammonia-oxidizing marine archaeal communities from Monterey Bay, California, United States - M1 60m 34915 | ecosystem: Environmental > Aquatic > Marine > Intertidal zone | place: USA...
ACGAAGTTTGGCAACGATCTGATCCACTGTGTGACGTTTTTGAGGCATTTTGAAAGTCCTTTCCGGGCAGTTCGCCCGATCAAGATTCTCTCACTCACAATGGTGCAATTCTATGGGGGGAGGTCAGATCGAATGGATGTACACGACTTCCATGCAACCATTTTGCACTTGCTTGGGTTGGATCACGAGCAACTCACTTATCATTATTCGGGACGGAATTACCGTTTGACGGATGTGGCTGGGAAGGTTGCCCATGCGTGTGTAGATGGCGCATGGAGATTTCGGCTGTATTGAATTCTTGAACGCGGCCAGGAACGTTCAGTGCTCCATGATCATGCGAGGATTTGCTTGACGATACTGCCGTGAACGTTAGTCAGTCGGCGTTCAATGCCGTTGTGATAGAACGTCAAGCGTTCGTGGTCCATGCCCAGCAGGTGTAGCACTGTAGCGTGGAAATCGTACCAATGCACTTGATCCTTCACCGACTTCCAGCCAACCTCATCCGTCGCGCCGAAGGCGATTCCCGGTTTGAGTCCCGCTCCGGCCATGAAAACCGAAAAACCATACATGTTATGGTCCCTACCGATTCCCAGCTCTCCGTCAGCGGCCTGAGTGTAGGGCGTGCGTCCAAATTCCGTCGTGAAAAGGATCAAGGTATCCTTCAGCATTCCCCGTTGCTTTAGGTCTTTTATCAATGTAGCTACCGGCTGGTCAATTCGTTCTGCTTCACGATTGTGATTCTTAACCATGTCCTCGTGCCCGTCCCAATTAATACGCGGGCTACCAAACGAGCCACCGGAGATGATTTGCACAAACCGTACACCTTTCTCAAGGAGTCGTCGCGCACGAAGGCAATTATTACCAAAGTCGGCGGTGGTCTCACGATTGAGGCCGTACATTTCCTTTGTGGCCGACGTCTCTTGTTCCAGACCTGTCACCTCGGGCACGGTTAGTTGCATGCGTGCGGCCAACTCATGGCTACGGATCCTTGCCAATAACGCATCCTCAGCTCCGTGACGTTCAAGATCGTCTTGATTCATCTGGGCCAGTAATTCGCGACTAGACGCATCCGTCTCCGCATTGATCCCTTCCGGAGGAAATAGGTCCGGGATCGGCGTGCCCTGACTATTGAAAGCAACACCTTGATAGACGGAAGGTAGGAATCCATTGGACCAATTGATCGTTCCGCCAGCGGGATATCCCCGTGAGTCGGGAAGAACGACGTAGGCCGGTAAATCTTCCGTCTCCGAACCGAGTCCGTAGGAAATCCATGAACCCATTACAGGAAAACCATTAAGCTGAAAGCCGGTGTTCTGCTGGAAAGTGGCCGGCGTATGGTTCGCGGATTCTGCAACCATTGAATTGATGACCGTCATTTCATCTGCAACGGATGCCAAGTGAGGAAACAGGTCGGAGACCCACAACCCACTTTCGCCGCGTTGCTTAAAACCCCAGTCGTTTTTACGAATCAGGCCAATCCGATTGAAGAAGGTTGCAGGCCGTTCCTCATACTTTAATTCTTTGCCATGTAGCGTTTGTAATTCAGGCTTGTAATCAAGGCTATCGATGTGGCTTAACCCACCCATCAGGCAAATGTGAATGACACGCTTTGCTTTGGGCTCGAAGTGAGGTACCGAAGGTGTTTGATGCTCAGTGGCCGAAACGAGACTTGTTAATGCGGCCCCTGTGAGCCCGCACGCCCCAAAAGACAGCAACTCACGACGCGTGATGTTGCGTCGATGATGGTGCAGCATGTTTTTGCTAGACAATCGTTTATCGAACATAGAGGAGCTCATTACTGTTGAAGACGACGCGGCAATACGCAGCCAATCCGTGATTTTCGATGAAGGGTAAAGCGCGTTCAAGGTCTTGCGCAACGGCTTCTCGGCCATAGCTTAGTCGAATTAGTATTTTAACCTGTTCCTCAATTATCGGAGTGAGTGCTTTGAGGTGGTTTTCCGTGTACTTCGCCATCCGCAACACGAATTGATTATTCATCAGCGCTAGGGATTGCAGCGGCGTCGTTGTTTCCGAGCGTTTGGGTGTAAGAGCAGAGGGGTCGGGGCAGTCGAAGGTATCGAGCATGGTACGTTTCGCACCACGAGGACTAAAGCGATAAATGGTTCGACGGAATTGTTCAGGTTGGTCTTGTTCGATGGGGTCGTAAAAATGGCTTCCTTTGAATTTGTATTCCCTCATATCACGATATCCCGTCCCACCAATGGTTCGGTCAAGTTTTCCTGCAATCGACAGAAGCGTATCACGCAATGCTTCGCCCTCCAGACGCGAAGGTTCCTTTCGCCATAGCAAGCGATTTTCTGCGTCAACGGCAGACGCCGATGAATTCATCGTGGAGGACTGGCGATAGGTTGCAGAATTGACAATTTGTCGATGTAGATGTTTCAAGCTCCATTGATGTGATTTTAATTCGGTCGCGAGCCAATCGAGCAGAAAGGGATGGCTAGGTTGCCCCCCGTTGAATCCAAAATCATTCGGTGTTGAGACCAACCCTGCTCCAAAGTGGTAATGCCAAAGACGATTGACAATCACTCGAGAGAACAACGGGTTTTCAGGGTCGGTGATCCAGAGCGCGAGCTTTTCCCGCCGTTCTCCGTCGGGAGCATCATGACTCAGTCCGAAGTCAGAGGATATCGTTTGGACGGCGGAAAGTCCGCGTGGTGAAACAACATCGCCCTCCAATCGGACGTCTCCTCGATTCAAAACCTTAACCGAGGCAGGTTTGATTGATTGAACCGTCCAGACCCTCACATTCTCGAGTTTAGTTAGGCTGTCTTGCGCTTTTTGAATTTCTTGTTTCAGCTCGCCACGCCTCTGTTGCTGCTGTGGACTGAGTTGTTTGACGAGTTCGGCTTCAGTCACAATGTGGATGCCGCTGGCTCGGGCAGAAATCGGCTGTGGTCCTGATTCCGTCTCATCGGGACTCTGGATATCCTTGAGGGCGGCCTGCCGCGCGGTGTTTTCGAGCTCGTGTAATTCTCCCCCGAGTTCCGTGAGCTGCGTCTTGAGAGCCTCAGCTTGGTGAACCGACTGCTTGCTCATGGGAACATTGCGCTCACCGAACTCAACGCCTGCGAGTGCGGACGCCATGCTGTAGTAGTCACGGGAGGTAATGGGATCGAACTTGTGATCATGACATCGAGCGCAGTTCGTCGTCATCCCCAGAAAGACCTGATTGACCATACCGACCATGTCCTCCATTTCATCTTGTCGCATGGTTTTACGCATGATGGTGTCATTTTTTGGTTTTACTGTGTTGTGGGGTCCAGTGACCAAACATGCGACAGCGATGGTTCCGTCGGAATCCGCCGCTAAGATGTCGCCGGCGATCTGTTGCCTCACAAATTCATCGTAAGGCATGTCATTGTTAAGAGCCTCAATTACCCAGTTCCGATAGGGCCAAGCATTATTGCGAGGTTGGTTGCGTTCAAATCCGTTGCTTTCGCCGAAGTGGACGACGTCCAGCCAATGCCGGCCCCACCTTTCGCCGTAATGCGGCGAGTCCAGTAATCGATTCACCAGTTTTTCGTAGGCATCGTTCGACTCGTCGTTCAAGAATGCATCAATCTCTTCAGGTCGGGGAGGTAATCCCGTCAGGTCGTACGATAATCGCCTGATCAAAACTCGGCGATCTGCTGCGGGTGAGGGCTCCAGATCTTGCTCGGTTAGTTTGTGGTAGACAAATTGATCGATCGCATTTCGGATCCATGCGCTATCAACCGCGGGTGGGTCGCTGCTGCGCAACGGCTGCAATGACCACCAATCTTTACCCGCACGTCGATCAGTCGTCATCGAGAAAAGGTCAAGCGGACCGACGCCCCATTTCGCGCCATCTTTCAGCCACTGCCGTAGTTTCTCTTTTTCTGATTCTCCGATCGGATTCTCGGGAGGCATCTCACCGGAAACGACACGCTCCCAAAGAAGACTCTGGTCAACCTCACCGGGAACTACGGCTGGGCCACTGTCACCGCCCTTCAGTAAATGCTTCAGTTCCGTTAGCTGCAGACCACCCTCAGGGTCGGATCCTTGGTGGCATTCCAGGCAATGGGCGACAAGGATTGGAGCAATCTCTTGGTCAAAGTGAATTGCATCTGCACCAGCAAGTGTGTGTTGTGAAACCGCCCATAGGGTCATAAGAAGAATTGGGCGGACAGGCGAGGGGAGTGTAGTCATTGGAGTCACTCCTTGCGACCATCGGCAACCGCTTCGGGTCGCCGCGGAAGCCAAAAACGAAAGTGCAATCGCAATCGGTGATGCCTTGGGTAGAAGGTGCTGTCGTTTCATGATTTATTCTTTTGCCGGACGTTTAAGGTCAGGCGCGTCGCGGAGTTGCACCGTCTTATTGGCCTGCTTCATTCACCATCGATAACTGTAAAAATCCTCTTCATCGCCTTTCGGGTATCCGCATGATCGCCTGGTTTCTCCGGTTGGTTTTCCGGACGGCCCAAGGGGTTCACTTTGATCAACTTTTTCTCGTAGGTGTAGATCCACTCTTTCGTCCTGATTTGTCGATCGCCCTTGTATTCAATATGAACCCATGGCTTGGCGAGTTGTAAGGTATAGGTGCCAAAGCATCCGGCAGCGCCATTGATCAGTACCTTGTCCCCGCGCCCGTGTCTAGTTCTCCGTCGGATCCATCACCCGCCCCATAAAGAGAATCGAGCCGCTCTTGTTATCCCGGATCAGGTAGATGAACGGGCGGCTGCCATCGAACTTGGGACGCACCGATTCTTTGAGCATCACTGCCGTGGCGCCTGCGGCCTCGGTCCCCTCCTCGTTGACCTCGATGAACCCCTTGTGCAGAACCGCGGAAATGGACAAGTCGTTCGGCGAGGTGGTCAAACCGTTGAAGTCGGCAGCGCGAAATGCGGTCGGCATGCCCATCGCTTTCAGCGTGGGGTTGAGCTTGTATTCCAGTTCCATCTTGAATCGCGGCAGCCTGACCGCGACCCCATCTTCTTTCCTGAGTGTTCTCAACCACTTGTCCAGGTTTTCCGCGGTCAGGTACTTTTCAATTGTCTTCAGCGACAGGTTCGACCGACCGTATAGGTTTGGCCGCCCGTTTATCAGCACCATCGAGAGATCTTCCCCAACATAAGGCAACTCGAACAAGGTGACGTAATTGTCCCTTCCGAGTTGCGCGCTGCCAACGCGAAGGGAAAACTCGCGAGACATGATCGGGACCTTGACCGTCGACCGGTCCTCTCGCGTGAAGTCGAGAATCCGGGTCCTCCTCTTGTCGAACGGCCGAGCCCAATTGCCCTTGAAGTAAATCGCATTCGTCAAAACCAGCGCGGTGCCGGAGTCGATCTCAGGCGGCGGAATCAGTTCCTTGATCCGCTCCTCGGTTCGATCCTCGACCCACTTGTTGATGTAGCGGCGGGAACCATCGGGATCGCCCGCGAAATCCATCGGGAAGATGCCACCCGTCTTGTACGACTTGTTGAGCTTGTCGACGTAAGCCGGGTCCCACGGGTAGCCGATTTTTCCCCATAGGGCATTCGCGACCGACAACTGGTAGGGCTTGTCCTTGCGGTTAAACCGCTCGTTGAGTTGGGCAAAGCCGGTGTGGATCAGTGACGTCTCCCAAGGCAAGCGTTGGGCATCGCCACCCGTACGCTGTGCTTGCGCGGGGAAATGAAGCACTTCGCCCATCTCCTTCATCGTTTGACCGCGAGCGCCCTCCATGGTCATGGCCAGGGCACTGGAGATCGAGTAGGGTGAAAACAACAGGTTCTTGCCGACATTGCCTTCTTCCTTGCTCAACTGCTGATAGAGGTCGACGGCAAATCCGCTATTGGCTTGCACCGTTAATTTGGTGGGCGCTTTGCCCGGCTCGGCAGCCAGCAAGTCCCCAGCTGTTCCTTCAATACTGCCCATGGCGGTGGTCAACGTGACCACGCCGCTCAAGACCAAGACTCTCGTCATTGACTTCAACATCGCACTCTCCTCACTTCCTATAGGTGCGTGTGCCCCAATGTAGAACCGTGTGCCCGTGGCGACCGCTTCGCCGTTGAGCGTTTTGATGCGTAACGACGCTTGACCGTCACCGCGGAAGCCAAAAATGAAAGCGCAATCGCAATCAGTGATGCCTTGGTTAGAAGGTGCTGTCGTTTCATGATTTATTCTTTTGCCGGACGTTTAAGGGCAGGAGCTGTCGGTGCTTCGCTTGCACGGCGCGTCGAAACTCGGGATCGCGGAAGGGATCCCGGGTTCGCTGCTGCCAATCGCCTAGGGCGGCCTTGAGCCGGGACTCGACAGCCCGCAATGAATGTTCGCCGGAGCGGTTGTTGAACTCCACCGGATCCTTCCGCAGATCGTAGAGTTCCCATTGGGGAGGATCGGCAAGCCGTTCCATGGCCAGGCGCGCGGGATGGGTCTGCGGCAGCCGTTGCGCGAACTCCCAGGCCTCGTCGTCATCGATTCCGTTTGCCGGCTTGGATTGTCCTGCCAGCAGGTTGTGGATGAGCTTGTAGCGCCCGTCCGTGATCGCCCGGCGAGGGAAAAAGGGGGTGCCCATGTGGTAGTGGAATTCCGCAACCAGGGTGGTTCTCCAATCGAGGTCGCGCGATTTGCCCAGCGCTAGTTTCAGGGAACGGCCGTGAAGACCCGCCGGCGCGTCGATCCCGGCCGCTTCCAGTATGGTTGGATAAATGTCGACACTGCCGACGAGAAGATCGGAAACCTGCGGCTCGGACACCCCGGGCCAACGGACCAGGAACGGCACACGCAGGCCGGCTTCATAACAGCTGCGCTTGCCGCGGATAAAAGGCGGTCCGTGGTCGCCCAGGAAAATGACCAGAGTATCTTCATCGTGCCCCGTTTCCTTCAATAGTTCCATCAACCTTCCGATGGCGGCGTCGACACGATGCACGCAGTTGTAATAGCCTGCGATTTTCTTGCGCTGTTCCGGGGTGTCGATGCCCTGCCAGGGCCACGGGCGAACCTCCTCGGCTGACAGTAGCTTCTCGGGAAGGCCCTTCACCTGGTCGGGCAGGTAAGCCAGACTCCGGCCGCCGTCAGGCAGCTGACCCCGAACCACGTGCGGGTCAAATAGGTTGAACATGAGGAACCACGGCTGGTCATCCTCAGCTTCCAAAAAGGCGCGTGCCAGCTGCAGTTGGCGACGAACGTCGCGCGTTCTAAAGCCCTCCGTGGAGCGAAAATCGAAATCGAAGCTCTCCTCCGGATCGACATGGAGCTTGCCAAGGATGCCAGTTCGGTAGCCAGCTCGCTTGAGTATATTTGGCAATAGATCGTCAATCAGGTGTTCGTGTATCCGAAAGCCCGCATTGGCATTGGCCAGACCATAATGGCCGTTCTCATGGGGATACAAGCCGGTAAACATCGTGGACCTGGACGAGCTGCAAGATGCCTGGCTCACATAAGCGGTGGTAAAACGCGCCGACTCCGCCGCCAGCGCATCGATTCGCGGGGTGCGGGCGATGGGATCGCCATAGCAGGAAAGTTGAATCCCCAGATCGTCTGCAGTGATCAGCAAGGTGTTCAGGGGCTCCGAAGCCAAAAGCGGCTGGGCCAGAATCAGCAGCGATGCATAGACAAGACGTATCAAGACGTATCCTTTTTTCATGACAAACGGTTCAAGCTCGTTTTGCTGAAGGCTCGCTACTCTTCCTGTCGCTGGTCTGCTGCCAGCCCGTAGAGATGCTTCACTTCCCATCAATCACCCCCAGAATCCTCTCCATCTCCTCCCGGACATCGGCATGAGCCTCTGATTTCTCCGGTCGGCTTTCCGGTTGGCCCAGCCCGTTCACTTGGGTCAACTCTCCCTTGTCGGTGTAGATCCACTCCTTGGTTCTGATTTGCCGATTGCCCTTGTACTCGATGTGGACCCATTCTCGAGAGGGTCCGTCTTCTCCTAGGAGCTGTGGCAGGAAACTTTGTCCGTGAACACGCTGCATCGGCTTGGGCGCCGAAGCCATTTCCAGGAAGGTGGGAAGGAAGTCTGCCAGCTCGACAAGATCGTCACACTGCGTGCCGGGTTGAATCGTCCCTGGCCAGCTCGCAATCAAGGGCACGCGCGAACCCCGGTCGGTCATCGTCATCTTGCCCCCCTTGATTCTGGTGTTGTTTTCTCCCCAGATGGAAGTCACGAGTTCATGCGTGCCGTTATCCGCGCAAAAGAGGATGATCGTGTCGTCACTGAGGCCCAGTTCATCCACGGCGTTCACGAGCCGGCCGACGTTCTTGTCCAGATACTCGACCATTTCGGGGAAACATTCCGGACCACCCTTTTGCTTTGAAATGGGCGACGCCGTCGTCTTCGGGCCACCGGGGACGCGGATCCAGGGGGTATGAACCAATAAAGCCGGGTAATAGATGAGAAAAGGTTCGTCCTTCTTCCGCTCGATGAAATCGACCATGAAGTCGGCGAGGACGTCCGGACCGAAGCGGTCAGCGATCGAATCCTCTTCGATTTCGCCATTGATGCGAAAATAGGGCTGGTAGAAGCGCGACCGCTTGACGCCGTCCCGGTCATACATCTGCCAGAGGCAATGTTCATCGAAGCCGAGTGCCTTGACCGTATCGTTGCGCTCGAGCCAGGAGATATTCCACTTTCCGGCGACGGCGGTGGCGTATCCCGCCTCATCCAGTTGATTGGCGAAGCTGTTGAACTTTTTCGGGTCCAAATAGAAGTCATCCTTCCAATAGGTCAGCACACGGTTAATGCCCGTGAATCGCGGGTAGGTGCCCGTCATGATTTCTGCTCTCGATGGAGAGCACGCGGGGTTGGCAAAGCAATGGCTAAACAACATGCCGCTACTGGCCAGCTTGTCGAGATGTGGCGTCCGCACGCCGTGGCCGCCATACGCATTGAGCGTTTCAATCCCCAGGTCGTCGGCGAAGATCAGGATGATGTTGGGTTTGTCCCCTTTTAGTTGCCCGGTTGGCGTCCGGTCACTTTTTTCTTGCGGCGTCTTTTCTCCCTTCTTCTTCAACGATGCTTCCCAGTCCTTGTGCTCTTTCTTGTATGCCTGAAAGGCCTTGTACTCATCGGTCGAGATCTGGCCATCGGCGTTGGTATCAATGTGGGGGAAGAGCCACCCCCACCCCTTCTTCTGCTGATTCCATTGCTCCAGAGATTTCCAGCGCGCCGACTGTTCAGGCTTGACCTGTTCCTGGGCCGGGATGCGATCCAGGGTCTGTTCCAGGTCATCCAGCTTCTGCCGCAGCTTGCCGTATGGGACGTCCTGCACGGGGATCTTGGCATCGACCGCCATGGCGGCGGCTACGCCCGCGGATTCGCCGAGGACCATCCAGACCGGCTCCATGCGAAGCGACGTAAAGGCGATGTGGCTGGCCGAGACACAAACGGGAACGATTAGGTTGTCGCACTCCCCCTTGCGTGGCACGATGGCTTCGTAGGGGATCTTGTAGCTGCCGTTGTATTTCCCGTTGTCTATGTAGACGATGGAAAATGCACCGCCCTGCACAGCGACTTTGCCATCCTGCACGACCACCGCGTACGGCCAATCGTCGACCCCATAGGCGGCGAGGCCGACGGTATGAGGCGGATCGGTCTTGCCCTCAAGGTCCTTCTGTGTGACGACATACGAAGACACCATCCGGCGGGCTTGTCGGACATAGAACTGATTTGGCCAGCCTCCGGTCTCGTCGAACACCCCTTTCCTGAAGGAAGTCTTCATCGCACGTTGCTTCATACTTTTGGGGGCCGAGGGATCGGTTTTTGCGAAATGAATCGAGTTGATCAGGAACTCCTGATGGAACTTCCAGATCCGCGACCGCGTCGCCCAGTCGCCGTTGGGGTATTCGTCGTTACAACCGTAGACGGTGGACCCCATCAGGTTGCGATTCGATTGGGCTCCTCCGACAAATGGTCCCTTCTTATGCACCGAGAACTTGTTGAGCGTTGTTCTCATATGTCGATTTGAAAAAACGTCGACACCATCACGAATAGCTCGGCGGTAGACTTCAAACTCGGCTGGGTCATAATTCGTCGGCTCGGGGATCGGTATGCCCTTGCCGCTCATGTCGAATTCGAATCGGAAGCAGTACCCCATCGTCAACGCGTCAGCGCTGCCCAAAGGACCGATCTTCCGATCTTGAACGAACGGGATCAATCCGCTCTCAGGATTCCCGGGTTCGATGTAGGGGTCAATGTCGTGGACCCAAAGGTTTGGGCGCACCCCGGCAAGCGATTCGCCGTACTTCTCCCGCGACTCCCGGCCCCAGGTGTAGCTGGCCCCGCTCATCGCGAGCACGTCGCCCTCATACGAACAATCGATGAACACCTTTGCCGAGACCTTGATGGCATTGCGTTTCTTCGGATCGGGAATGGGGCAGCCGGTCTTGTCGAAAGGGGCGTAGTCGAGCGTGATCGACCGGATGGATTGGCCCGTCTTGTTCTCCTCCAAAGATTCGTTCATGGCCATAGGCATCTGCCGCGTCGGCGCGTCGATCGTGGCGTCCCCGACCTGGACGGATCCCAGGCGGTGCTCGTAGATCACGGTGATGCCCTGGTCTTCGATCACCTTCTTGAAACGCTCGCGATACTGTCTGTTGCCGATCCCCTTGATGGCATGCCCACCATGATGCTTCTGTTCCTGCACCTTCAACCCTTCCATCAGGATCTTGTAGGTCGAGCCACCCACCGTGTTGCCTTTGCCCCAGTCCAAGTGGTTGATCCCGCCGCCGGTCATGCCGCCCAACCAGCGACTGGGCTCGATGAGGATGACCTTGGAACCTTCTTTCTCAGCGGCCAGGGCCGCCATGACGCCACTCGCTGTGCCGCCATAGACACACACGTCTGCCTTGTGATGCGTAACCTCTGCAGCAAGACAGTTTGGCCAAAACAGCAGAGCGTTGAGAACAATGGTTATTCCCATTCTTGTGAGGAAACTACCTCTTTTCGTGACTTCTCCTGATGTTCGATCTGCTTCGTTAATCATTCTCTCGCCATTGTTAAGTGCCTCTACTGCCTTTTTGTATTCGGCGGACAGGCGTCGAGAAGACTCGCGAGCGTCCGCGTTTTTCATCTTATTCGATGTCTGTTTTTGTGGGTCCTGGTCCTGGCTTTCGAATATCGATTCAACGAGCCTGCTGACGAATCGCCAAAGTCGGCGGAGGCAACACGGGATGACGGCGGCTGGCGAATCCGTGAACCAGGGTACCGTTGTCGCGTGATACTGTGTCGCGGACGACCTTAAGCGAGATTTCTGATGTGGGGTGTTTGCGTAGGAACTCGGATAACGCTTCGGTGCGAACGCGAAAGCGGCCTTTTTGTACGCCTTGCGGAACCGTGAATGATCCTAAGTGAACAAACCTGGGCATTCCGAGGGCGGCGGGAAATCGATCTTTGTGCAGGATCGATTCGTCCCAATCGGTGCCATCGCCAACCATACCGTAAACGCTGAATGTCGCGTCTGGCATATGAGAGGCCAGGCCCAAACCCGTTGGAGCAAAATAGAGCAACAGCTCGGCTTCCTCGATGCGATTTTGATTGATGTCTTTCAGGTCGAAACCGATGTACGCGATCCGGTTCACAGGGTGCCCCGGCGGGACAACCTTCTTGACCAGAAGCAGCACATCAGAGTTGTGATCTTTGTTGTTACCCGTGTACGCATCTCTGACCGGTTCCAGCATCGACCAGTCCGAGCCGTTGTCGACAGGTTTCACCATAATCGTCTGGTGCTCATGTTCCGCGTCATCAGTCGCCGCACCGAGCGTTTCGCCGATCACGGTATTCCGTTGACCGGTCGTCAACTCGACCACTTCATCAGACTGCGCGTGTTCAACCTGAACGCGTCCCTCGATGACCTGCGTATGAGTTTCACCAGTCTCTTCATGGACACTCACAGCGAAACGCGTGCCGTAGTCGACGACATCCGCCGAAGGTGTTTTGATTCGAAATCCCACGGCCGACTCGGGAATGTCCGATACGGCAGTGCCCCGTGTCAGTTCGCAGTTCATCGCGTCGATCAGAAACAGAGTGGCCGGAGCTTCCAGAACGACTTCAGCCCCCGAATCGAACTTCAGCGTGGCCAGCCCCTCGACCAGTCGCAGCGTTCCCTGTTCCAGCCGACTTCCGTCTGCCGTCAGCAAATCGCCGCTTTCCCACAAAGCAGCTCGGGTTTGCTCCAGAGTTGCAAAAGTTCTGTCCGCAGGATGTCGTGGCCAGAAGACTAGGACCAGGATAGCCACTACGGTCGCCGCAAAAACCGCGAACGACCGGCGGCTGGAAACACGCGGCGCCACTGAGCCAACCGATGCGTCGAAGCTCGCGGCTGCAGACTGTTCTTCAATGGCGATGGTTGCTGATTGAATCTCCTGTTCGAACATCGCGGCATCGGTAAAGCGACGCATGTTGTCCTCGTCGGACTTCAGCCATGCATTCAGCTCGGCCTGTTCAGCTTCATTCAGCGAGCCGTCCAGCCAGCCGGCGATGAGTTTCCCGGGATCGGTCATGGCGTTTCTCCTTCCGCACGAAGCTGCCGCTCCACACATTCGCGCAGTTGTTGGCGAATCCGCTGCAGAGCGACTCGCACAGCCGCCCCCGTTCCACCGACCTGCTGCGCGATTTCTTCAGCCGTCAGCTCGTCGTAGTATCGCAACCGAACCATTTGCCTCGCCCGAGCCGCCAGTCGCTGGATGCAGTCTTGCAAGAAGAGCGAGCGGTCGAATACCTCGGGCGCCAATTCCGCCCAGGTCTCGGTAAACTGCGCCAGCAGCTCGGAATCAAACGCAACGCGACTGCGCGCTGCATCCCGTTTCAGGCTAAGGACTTGAAACCGTGCGATTCCCAGAGCCCACGCGACGAAAGGACGCTGCTCGTCGTACTCATCAAACCGGCGGAAGAGGACGAGCGATGTTTCCTGCAGGACTTCATCCGCCACTGCACGATCGCGCACCAGCGACCGCACATACCTAGACACTGCCGGCTGAGCGGCAGTCCAGAGTCGGATGAATCGCAATTGGTCCTGTTCGTTGAGCATGGCTATGAGGTATTTCCACGGCGGACGGACAACGTAACAGAAAAAAAGAAATCCTCATGAAATCCAATGGAACGCGATTAAGAGGTGCCACGAGGTTGACCACTATACTCGGCCTCTTTTTTCCAGCCGCGTGCCGTTGATCGAGGGACTCCGTATCGAACGGCACACGTTATATCTTGCGTCGAACGAACGAGTTCCTTGAGACGGTGGTCATATGTCTTCTGCGTGCGTGCTTTGGTTTCCATGGCCCCATCTTCGTTCCGGGGCCAGGCAGATCAATCAATTGGATGGAATTGAGTACGTTGCGGCCGGTGCGGCGCGAGAACTCGCGCTGAAAACTCCAGAATGTCGTGACGGACAGCACGACTGAGATATAGGCCTGGCAAACGGTTGGAAGTCGCCTTTGTGCAGCGTTTAGTGCTCGGCTGAGTTTTTTGATCCCACGGGTTCGAGCATCCTACGGATATTCCTGCCCTTAAGTCTTCAGAATCTCTTCAATCACCCGTGCCCCTTCGACACCCGTGAGCTTGACGTCGAGTCCGTTGATGCTGTAGGAAAGTTGTTCATGGTCCACCCCAAGTTGATGCAGAATGGTTGCGTGCAGGTCGTGGATCGTGACTTTATTGACTGTGGATTTCAGGCCGAGTTCATCGGTTTCGCCATGACTGATGCCGCCCTGGACACCGCCACCTGCAAACCAGGTTGTAAACGCATTGGGGTTGTGGTCCCGTCCGGGTTTGGGTCCGATCTGGGCGAGGGGCAATCGCCCGAACTCGCCGCCACACACGACGAGCGTTTCGTCAAGCATCCCGCGCTGCTTCAGATCGGCCAGCAACGCTGCAATCGGTTGGTCTACCTCGTCCGCAAAACCACGATGATTGCCTTTAATATCGTTGTGTCCATCCCAGCTCTTTTGATTCTCAGTGCCGCCGCTGTAAAGCTGGACGAAGCGCACGCCGTTTTCGACCAGGCGCCTGGCGGTGAGACACTGACGAGCGAAATGAGCACAACGTTGATTGTCGAGACCGTACATGCTGTGCGTCGACGGCGACTCGCGTTTTAAATCGAAGACTTCAGGAGCCGCAGTCTGCATTCGATATGCAAGCTCAAAGCTGCCGATGCGTGCTTCGAGAGCGGCGTTCGCTTTCCGCGATTCCTGATGTTCCCGGTTGAGCCGATTAATGAAGTCGAGTTGTCGACGTTGCTGCCGACCCGATATGTTTTTGCTGCGACTCAAATCGTTGATCGGCTGCCCGACATTATTGAGTGAGGTTCCTTGAAACGATCCGGGCAGGAATCCGGCGCCCCAGTTTTGAGCCTGACCTTTCGGGAGACCTCGCCCCTTGGGATCCGTCATCACCACGAATGACGGCAGGTTCTTTTTCTCGTTACCCAGTCCCCACGTAACCCACGACCCGACAGACGGATACCCCATGCGGCTGACGCCGGTGTTTAACGTGAAGAGTGCAGGCGAGTGGTTGTTAGATTTGGCGTGGCATGAATGCACGAACGCCATGTCATCCACATGTTTTGCCGTCTGCGGAAAAATCTCAGATACCCATTTTCCACTCTGGCCATACTGCTTGAAACTGAACGGCGACTGCATAATCGCCCCAACTTTCTCGGGAAAGAAGCCAACTTCATTGTCGAATCCTTCCAGCTTCTTGCCGTTTGACCTGGCCAACTGCGGTTTGTAATCCCACGTATCGACCTGACTTTGCCCGCCATTCATGACCAGCCAAATCACCGACTTAGCCCGAGCCGGAATCTGCAAGCGAGTCGCATGCGAGGGAGCGGCGCCGCCCCGGCTCGGTAGGCACATGGTGGTCAGTGCCAGAGCCCCGAGCCCATGACCGCCAACCCTGATGAAATCGCGTCGTGCGCGTTTGCTTTGTTCAGTCATGAAATTAATCCACTGTGATAAATTCATTGAGGGCAAGGATCGCTTGTGTGAAGTCGGCAACCGCTGTAGCCTGCGCGTTCGCTCCAACGTTGATTGCGTAATCGGCTTGTTGTGCCTCAATGAACGCGATAGCAGCACTCAGCTCATCTGGAGAGGGTTCACGGTTGAACGCATGCCGATAGACGAGTGTCACAATTCTCGGTAATTCGCCGTTTGCCTTGTCGGAGATTCGGGTGGCAAACGCCTCGGCCAGTTCACGGACATAGGGGCTGTTGATCTGCAGCAGTGCCTGAGGGGAAGTTGTTGTGACGTTGCGACGGCCCGTACTCGAAAGCGCCTCCGGAGCGTCGTACAGATTGAGCATCGGGATCAGCAGACTGCGTTTGACCGTGAAGTAAATGCTGCGCCGCTTCTGCCGGGGATCAAGCGATCCACGACCAAACATCGAGCGATCCAATTGGCCTGACACGGCCAGCATCGAATCGCGTATCGCTTCTCCTTCCAGACGACGAGGCGCGTAACGCCAGAGTAGTCTGTTTTCAGGATCGATCTTACCGGCATCCTCCAGAAAGACGGATTCCCGCTGGAAGGTTTCGCTGGTCATGATCAGCCGGTGAATGTGTTTCAGACTCCAGTCATTCCGGACCAACTCGCCGGCGAGCCATTCCAACAAACCCGGATGAGTCGGCAGCGCCCCCTGCGTGCCAAAATCGTTGACAGTTGCCACCAACCCCTGTCCAAAGTGATGTTGCCAAAGGCGATTCACAATCACACGCGCAAGCAAGCCTCCGGCGCCATGCTCTGTATCGGTAATCCACTTGGCGAGCGACTTGCGGCGGTAGGACGACTTGCTTTTCGCCGGCGGTTGCTCGATCCAATGCGACTCGTTGTCGGCATGCTTCATGAGAACCGGCAGAAAGCTCTGTGTGGCGGGTTCACGTTTTGAATTCGGGTCGCCCCGATCAAGAATGTAAGTGCGATCGTAGAACTCCGGCCCCTGCACGCTATAGACATCTGGTCGAAAGCCCTTCCTGCCCTCAGTTGAGGCGAACACTGTCTTCTGCGGATACTTCGGCTTCTGGGTGAGATGACTTGCGATTTCAGCTGAAAGCCGCTGCCACTGCGGATCGAATTGACGGAACCAATTGAGTAGCTTCTCTGCTTGCTGGGGACTCCGATCAGCAACTGGTGTCTTGGCAATACCTCGAATCTCCGCGGTGAGACCTTGCTGCTTCACGTTGAAATAGAAACCACCGATACCAGGACCGTTGACAACTTTGACCAGCAAGTGATGCTCGCCTTTTCGCAACTTTACGTGAGCCAGCGTCTGATCAGGATTCACAGCACCCGCAACGATCCGTTCCGCGATCAGTTCCCCGTCCAACCAGGCTTTCACGGTATCATCGGCACCGAAGGAAAGGATCGTTGGCGTTGGCGATTCTGCGGTAATCGTACGGTGGAAAAAGAAAACGCTGTTGCTTTCGGAAATGCGATGGCTCGTTCCATCGACAATGTCCGGCCTGGGACGCCATGTCGCTTCGGGTTCAGATTTTGAACCGGGCGTTTTTTCGTGCGGGAAAACAGCGTTGTGTCCGGCAACATATCCGGTCGTCTCGAGCGGCCCGGTTGACTGCCACGGGCTGAGCACGAGCGACTGGTGCTCAATTGTCGGGCCCGTGTACGACTCGCTGTTGCGAACTTCCGTTTCATAGTCCGCCAGTCCGGCCACTAGTTTCCTGTGGTCATGTTCAAAAACCTTTAGTGCCTTGTCCACTTCGGCGGATGGCTGCGTCGCCAGGATTTCCGCGCGAACGGTGGTTCTGAACGTGGAGAGCAGGCGGTAGTAGTCGGTGGCAGTAATCTGATCATATTTGTGGTCGTGACAACGCGCGCACCCGACACTAAGGCCCAGCATCGCAGTCATCGTTGTGGAGAGGATGTCATCCAGTTCATCGTAACGCTCCTTTTCGACCTGGTTCTTCGTGATGACCGCGTTGCGAACACCACAGCCGAGAAAACCGGTCGCCTTGAGCGCTTCGATGTTGTCGGGTGCGTACTCGTCGCCTGCGATTTGCCATTGTACGAATTGATTGTAAGGAAGATCGTCGTTAAACGCCTTGATGACGAAGTCGCGGAATTGATAGGCGTTGGGGCGATCACCGTCTAGCTCAAACCCACCACTCTCAGCAAAGCGAGCAACGTCAAGCCAGTGCCGCGCCCAACGCTCACCGAAATGTTGGTTCTTGAGAACACGATCAATGAGCTGTTCATAGGCATCGCCGGCAGAATCATCCATAAACTGCTTGAACTCTTCCGGCGAGGGAGGCATTCCGATGGCGTCCGCGTAGACCCGCCGAATGAGAGTACGCTTATCGGCTCTTTGCGACGGTCGAACATCAGCCTTGCCGAGTCGCTTCAGGACGAACGCGTCTATGGGATTGCCGGAGAGCCGAGGCTCCGTCTGCTTGGTGACCGGCGTCTCCTGGAGTTGGCGAAACGACCAATGCGATTCATAAACCGCGTCGGCCTGAATCCAGCGGCGTAGCACATCCACTTCGTCTTTGGACAATGGTTTGCCGTGACCGGGTGGCGGCATCTGCGAATCGGGATCCTGAGACGTGATGCGTTTCATCAATTCACTCGCCGCCGTGTCCCCCGGGACGATGGCAAGGTATTCGAGGGCCACTTCGCGCAGGTCGAGCCTCAGGTCAGTCTCTTTGGCGTCTTCGCTGTTCCGGTCTGGACCATGACAGAGAAAGCACTTTTGCGCCAGTACGCGTTGCGCCTGCTGAGCAAGCTCGTCAGCTCGCGATTGCGATCCGGTAGCAAAGAGTGTCAGCAGAATGGCGGTGATGAGCAGGATAAACTTCATCGAACACCTCCGAACCTGGGCTGTTTTCGTTCGCCATTCATTCTTCGGTGCCCCAGGTTGCTTTCGCTGCCTCATGAATTCGCTGTTCCGCCTCGTTCAGGTGCATCAGTAACTCCTTCAGCTCAGGTCAACCGTGCTGGTACTCATGCCGAACCGGTCTCTTTCGACCCCCATTTGCTGAAGAACTGAAAGCAGGAAGTTACTGTGCTGAGTATTCTGAGCCGCTTGTATATGTCGTCCGGTCTTCATGCCACCACCGGCTTTACCAGCAAGCAGAATAGGGATATTCACTCCGCTGTGTGTATTCCCCTGTGACATCCCCGCACCGAAAAGCATCAGAGTGTTATCCAGCAGACTTCGACCGCCTTCATCAATCACGGCCATCTTATCCATCATGCGTTGGAGTCGCTGAACATGCCAACGGCTGATGATCTGGTACTCGCGCAGCAGTTGCGGATCGTTTCGGTGATGTGATGTAACGTGGTGATCGTTATTGACTCCGTCCAGGAAAGAAAAGTTTTTTCGGCTCAGCCCGTGCCCCATCATCAGAGTTGCAACGCGAGTAGTATCGGTCCACATCCCGAGAATCATGATGTCGATCAGGGCATCCATATACACTTCAGCGTTATCCGGCACTTCCTCAGGTGGCCGCAATTTCATGGTGCTGTTTGCAGATAAAGAGGGTGTCCATCCACCTGCGACCCTTGCTGGCGGAGTGATAATTTTGTCGAGTCGTTCTTCGAGTTCACGGATCGAAGAAAAATACTGGTCCATTTTTCCCTTGTCGTATGAACTCAAATCCTTGCTGAGCGATCTGGACCGATCCAGCACAGCATCGAGGATGCTGCGTTGGCTGAGCGCCTTGCGGCGCACCTCCGGGCTGTTGAAATCGCGAAACATTCGATCAAAAGCGACTCGCGGATTCAGCTCAGGTGCGAGCAGGACATTGTCTTCATTCCAACTGACATTGCTGCAGGTCAGGTAGCCCTGGGCTCTCGGCGGTTCAGTGCCAAGACGCAGATGAGGCACTCGACTGCTGCCCCCGATTTTTTGAGCAATCAGGTGATCAATCGAAGCTTCCGATTTCTGACCGACATGATTCTGACCGCACAAAAAAGCCGATGTCAGTTTGATGTGATCCGAACTCGGAGTTTCATTCATCAAATTCGAAACAACCGTGATGTTTGAATGATGATCTTTCAACGGCGATAAAATCGGTGACAGCTCAAAGTCCTCACCGACTCCTTTGGGCACCCAGTCGGGAGGATTGACTCCGTTGGGCATGAACATCGCACCAAATCGCACCGGCGCCTGTGTCTTGTCAGTCACTTCACCAAAACACTCAAGAGCAGGTAGTCCAATGACAGCGCCGCCAAGGCCACGCAACATTGTTCGTCTGGTTTGTTTCATTTTGATTCCTCTACAAACTTGGTGCTGCTTGCGTGCGTAAAGGGATAGGACCTTGCCACCATCTTGAATAGCTCGTGACTGTGGCCGTCCGTCGCAATGAGCTGCTTGACAATCTTGTCGACTTCCGGGCGATCGTAGAATTCTAGTTTACGGCCGAGTGCATAGGTAAGCACGGTTTGTGCCATATTGCGATAGAAATCTGCTTTGTTTTTGACTAGATTCTGCTTGAGTTCGCGCGGGCCGTTGAACGTCCCGCCATCGGGCAGTACCCCCGTAGCATCAATCGACTTACCGCCGTCGATGTTTCGCCAACGACCAATGGGGTCAAAATTCTCCAAACCAAAGCCAATCGGATCGATCTTATTGTGACAGGAAGCACATTGCCTGTCCGCGCGATGCTTCTCAAGAACCTCACGAAACGTCCTGCTCGCACCTGCTTCTCCAGTTCCTTCGTCCAAGGCCGGGACAATTGGCGGATCAGGAAGATGCTTGCCAAATAGCTTCTCATAAACCCACAACCCACGGTCAACAGCAGACGTGCGGGTCGGGTGTGAGGTCACAGTCAGAATGCTGCCCATGCCCAGCAAGCCGCCACGACTGGAATTCACCGAAAGTTGAACCTTGCTCAGGTCGTCATTCGTTTCGGGGAGGGGTCCAACGGTGACCTGCGGAATTTTCTGAGCATACTCACCCGAGTACACATCGCCGGCCGCTTTGTTGGTGACTGCGTCAACCGTGGAATTGGCCGCAGCAGCGACGAATCGCACATCGCCGATCTGAACATCTTTCGTCTGACCGAAATTGATCGCCTTGATGACACCCTCAAGGTCCAGATCCGATTCGTTGTCGAGAATTTGCGCAGGTCGCAAACCGTCAGACACTTGGTGCTTACGCTCAGAGCCAGCGTCTGTCGAGTCGCGGCTTGGTGGCTTCGACAAAATCAATCCGCCGATGTGCGTGTTTGGGTCGTTGTTCGACTTGACTTCAATCTCGATGTTACCGTCGGTCACAGTCAACGTATGCCTGAGCACACTTCCGTAACGGAACGTGCCGCCTTGTTCTTTTAGTTGGTCGTACGCTTTGCGAATTGTCTTGCCTTCGATGACAATTTCCGCAGACCGGGATATCCATCCCTCGTACAACAGCAACTGCAACGTATACGTTCCGTTGGCCACGGCAATCTTCACTTCAGGCGAACCGTGGATCGACGCCGCCAGAATCTCCGAGACCTCACTAGCTTCGCCATAGTATTGAGCAAGTTCCTTGTTCCAGAATACATAATCAGCCGTGATAAGCTCCTCAAGCGGTCGGTTCTTGGCGAAGATATGATTGACAAACGCTGCAGTCTCATTCTTGAAAAGGCTTTCAACATTTCTGGCGTAATAGGTGTTCTTGAATAGCGTATCATCAGGCTTGATCGTCACACCCAACTCACGGTAACCCAGCCATTCCCTGGCAAACAATCCCGCCATCCGTTTTCCCTGTGCGGTTTGAAGCATGCGGATAACCTGGCCATCGATAACGTCGGGGTCAGTCAGCTTGCCGGCCTCAGCCAGTCTGAACAATTCTTCATCTGGCATCGAATTCCACAGAAAGTAGGAAAGACGTGAGGCCATTTCAAAAGAGTCCAGTCGGCGTTCCCGGGTCGCGGTACTGGTCTGCGGTATACGGTAAAAAAAATCCGGCGAGATCATGATGGCAAACAAAGCGGCTTTCAGACCGGCCCGATGCCCAGCACCCGTGGCGACTTCCGCCTTGTAGAACTTGAGAAAGAAGTCAATGTCCTCGGCGTTGACTGGGCGACGAAATGCCCTTTTTCCAAAGCGGCTAATCACCTGTCGAGCGGCACTGCTACCTTCACCCTCAGCAACGATTAACTTGGCAACTGGCGGTGGCTCAGAAAAGTCCGTCTTGACCAGTGGCAGGACCCACACATCAGTGTAATGGCTCGGGACCTCTTCATGGCTTACCTCGCGGTTGATGGTCAGCCCCGTTTGCTTCTCCCATGCAAGATCATTATCTCTTTCGACTGCCGGAGTGTTTTGTTGAGTAATGACCGATCTTGCGGGTGGCCCGGTAAGTCCTTCTCGATAGTGCTCGTTCCGGTTGAAGTCTTGCGGTAGCTTGGTCAACGGACCGCGAATTGCCATCTTGTCCATGCACATGTAGACGCCCGTCCCCAAACCCAGATCGTTAAAGTCAGCGATCACCGGCTTGTCCGGGAAGGGTGGTGGCACTGGTAGCAATGACTCTTCTTGCGTCATACCCGACCGCTGCGGACGAAAACGCAAAGTGTGGTACCCCTTCTCGATCCATACCAGGCAACGATAATTTCCCGGCTGAGCTCTGGTCGCAAGCAGGCGTACCTGGCCGACTTCTTCACGGTCCAGATAAATGACCATCTCTGCGCAAGCACGGTTATCAATGCGTTCGCCCCACGCCTTCACATTGATGAGATACCAACCGGTCCGTGGGTATTGCCAGCGAGTGTAGAGGGAGTCGCGGTTGGCCTTGATCATGACGCCATTCTCCGTCGGCGTCAAAACTGCGGTTGTCGCCTTCATCTCTTCCGCTTCGGCTTGATAGGTAATCGACTCGTCTGTGTAGAGGTAGTAATCAAGCACGTCTTCAGTGATACGAACGTATTTTTCCATCCGCGCACTGGTCATCGCAAGAGACGGTGAATCCCGATCGGAACCAAACCCTGTGTCACCAACGCCATCATCGGACAGGGTTTTTGCAAAATCGAAATGTGTATCGTCGTCTTGAAAGTGCTTTTCATTGAACAGCGCGCGCACGGTATTTTCATATTCGTTGCGATTGAGCATCGGCAACGTCACATGCCCCGGCTGTCGATAGGCTGACCAATCGACATTATCCTTCTGGGCACTGATCCAATCAATAATTTTGACGCGTTGATCTTCGCTCAAAAAAGGTTTCTCAGGCGGCATCTCGTTCGTGGCAATCTGTTCTTCGATCTTATCCCACAACTCACGCTCACGGGCGAGATCAGCCATAAGGTTGTCAAGGCGAATATCGCCTTGATGCGTCTCTTCGTTGTGACACCGGTAGCAATTTTGTTTCAAAAGCGGCGCGATCTGCTCATCATATCCGGCTGCTCTCGATTGAGGGCCGTCCCCCCCGTGAACCGCAGACTGCAAGAAACGGGTCTTTTCAGCAGCAGTGAGGATTTTACCAACGGGTTCACTTGCGCGTCGTTGCTCACCAGCCACCGCTTCCCGATTCAGCGCGTTACGAATTGACGCCGCCACTTCCACCGCCAATAGATCCCGACCCGATGGTTTGAAGTGAACGTCGTTAGCGGCCTTCTGATGTTTCGCAAGCACGGGGAACATTGTTCCATGAAGATCATTGACTGCGATCCCGTTGGCCTTCATCACGCTCAAAGCCACATCACGAAACTCCTTCGCACGATCCGGCGTAACCAATACTCGGGAACTGCCTTCGGCCTCGGGGCAAGGCGGCGTGGTGGTAGCAAAGATCAACTTGGCACCAGTTGCCTTCAGATGCCCGACGATCCGTTCCAGGTTCCTGCGATAGTTCTTCGGAGTCGCTTTCGTGCCCTGCTGCCAGCCATACCAATCCCAGAGCCCAAAGTTAAAGTGGATCACAGCCCACTTCTCATCCATGGCCCAATCTTCAACATGCTCAGCTCCGTAAGCCGAGAATCGACAGTTCCCCGGCACACGTTTTACATTCGCTTCATCTGCCAGAATCTTCTGAACTATCGGCGTGTAGTTGATCGAGATCGAATCACCAATGATCAAAACATTGGGTTTTTCAAAACCTAACAAAGGACGTGTCATCAAGCAAATGATGAACGCTGCCAAAAACCGCCCTAAACTCATCATCTGCTGCCCACGTCCAAGAAAGTGATCGTTCTTGATCCATTACTAAAGCGGGGATCACCGCTCGAAAAAACCCCAAGTGATGCGCGTCTTCGAAGTGATCTCATCGCACTGCGTCGGTCGCAAGGATAACACAACTCGCCGCGTTCGGATGCCCGGCACCGGTTTTGATCGACGTACGCGATCAGCAAACTGTTGCTGTTAAGGCGTTAGTTCTTCAAGGCCTCGATGGCGAGGTCAAAGGACTCGTTTGACCTGATCTATCGACTGGCTATATCGAACCGAGTCCATGAGTCATTCATGCGAGTTATCTTTCGTGTTTGTATGGGAGTGACTACCCCCCAGTCTTTGCACCAGGTTGAGTGAGAGAACGGGGGTTGGTAAAGCGCCTGTGTTCTGGAGGCTGAGGCGTAGCCGAAGCCGGAAGAACACAGCCTGCCGCATACGCGGCAGGAGTT
>Ga0315331_10000718_pt1 | contig 23393 bp, 16 predicted proteins | sample M160m34915metaG_FD_203456 | JGI IMG/M metagenome (GOLD analysis project Ga0315331, IMG submission 203456) | Ammonia-oxidizing marine archaeal communities from Monterey Bay, California, United States - M1 60m 34915 | ecosystem: Environmental > Aquatic > Marine > Intertidal zone | place: USA...
TGCCGCCGAACCCGGTTCGTCCCCTTGATAACCAACTCCTTCCCGACGCGGCGGCGGGGCGAACCTTCTACTTCAATACCGCGGCAGACGGCTCCCTCACCTGCGAGGTCTGCCACGTCCTCGACGCGACCCAGGGCTTCTTCGGTGGGGGCACCTTCTCGACCTTCGAGGGGAGCTCGCAGATCGTCAAGGTTCCCCATCTACGCAACGCCTACGCCAAGGTCGGCATGTTTGGTTTCCTCGGCGCTTTCGGCGAAGGCATCTCGGAGACGGGGGACCAGGTCCGGGGCTTTGGCTATTTGAAGGACGGGTCCATCGACACGCTCTTCCGTTTCGTGAGCGCGTCGGCCTTCCAGATCCCGAGCACGACGGATCGACGGAACCTCGAGTCATTCATGCTCCAGTTCGACAACGATCTCGCGCCGATCGTCGCTCAGCAGGTGACCCTGGACGCGACCAACGCGCTCGTGGTCGGCCCGCGGATCGACCTGATGATCGCGCGCGCGAGCGCGACGTTCAGCTCCCGGCTGCTGGACGGCGTGACGACGGAATGCGAACTCGTCGTGAAGGGGACTGTCGGCGGAGGTGCGCACGGCTGGACGCGACTGGCGAGCGGAACGTTCCAGCGAGATGATGATCCGGCGGCCTCTGCGCTGGTGACCGACGCGGCGCTTCGAGGGCTCGCCGTGACCGAGGGACCACTCACCTATACCTGCGTCGCCCCGGGGTCCGGCAAGCGTGCCGGAATCGATCGAGATCTGGACGATGTTCTCGACGCGCTCGATAACTGCCCCGGCCACCAGAATCTCGATCAGGCCGATGCGGATTCGGACGGCTTGGGAGACACCTGCGATCCCGAGCCCACGGTCGTTCCGGAGCCTGGCTTCGGCCTGGGGGTCGGTTTCGGTGGATGGATACTGATGAGCCTCGGCGTGAGGCGAGCCGCGCGCATTCGGTAGAGCCACGACGAGGCGGGTCCCGACCGGACCTTTCGGTTGCTCGGCGTGTGGAAATTGCTTTCACGAGTGCAGAGTCCAGGAAACTGAGTCGTTTCAGGTACAACTTTCAAGGGGGGATGGAGTCATGGAGAAAGCGGCCGACGTTGCGCGCACCTATTTCGAATTGGCAGGCTCGGACGAGCTCTCCTCGATCATGGGCGAAGACGTCACCTGGACCATCCCCGAGAGTTCTCCGCTGGGCGGAGTGCATCGAGGTCGGGAGGCGGTGCTCGACATGCTCGATCGTGCCTTCGCTCTCTATGACGCGAGCACGATGAAGATCGATCTACCACTGGTCCTGGGCGACGATCGTTGGGCCTGTGTGCGCTTCGTCGTGGAGGCGAAAACCGCGAAAGGGCTCCAATGGGATGGCGATTACGTCGCGCTCTTCGAAGTGCACGACGGGAAGATCCAGGCGGTCCGCGAGTATTTCGATACGGAGCGAAATAACGCGGTGGTACATGCCTGAGGCGAGAGGGGGAGATTGCGAGGGGCGGCGATCTTCGAGGGCGACGCTCCGTCCTGGGCGCCAGCTCTTCGCCGTCAGGATTTCACCGCCCTGCACGCGTCGATCGGATGCGGATCAGCCGAGTCAGCCTCCCTCGGCTGGGTCGGCTTCCGCCTGGGTATCCTGAAGAGTACCGATCGTGGCTTTCACAAAGTGGACTTCGGAGAAGACGCCCTCCGAACTCGCGATGACTCGGGTCTCGCGTGCATTGTTGAGCGTCTGCCGGGGAAGCACGATTTCGAAACCCGACTTCCGGAGCGCCTCGTTCTGCAGGCTCTTGCTGACATCGGGGCGATCGATCTCGGTTGGTCCTTCATGAACCAGACGTCCATCGATGAAGATCAGCAGCGAGTCGACGAGCTGTCCCGCCTCCACGTCGGCAGCCCAGCCGGCGAGTGCCACGGTTCGGTCCTCTTCGTTGGCTGGTAGGCGCCTCCAGTATCCGACCTGTTTCGGGACGAGTGGATTGCTCTCTCCCGTGGCGAGCTCGATCATATTCTGTCCATCGAGCGCATACCCGGAGAGCATCCCCTCCGTTCGGAATAGGCCGGTTTGGCCGGTTTGGTCCTGCTCGATCGCGAAGAGATCGACCTCGTTGTGGCCGTCGCGGAAAGCCTTTTCGGGGAGCATGACGCCGAACCATCCGCCGCTGGAAGTTCGCGCCGTGGCGAAGACCTGGCCGTTGACGGCGATCGCGACCTCTCGAGGAGGATCGGCATCTGCGTCGCCCATGACACGGCCTCGCACGTAGGCGGGAATGAACTGCGCTCCGAGGTCGACTTCGTCCAAGAAGGCGGGCTGTTCGAGTTTTGAGCGAAATCTGGAGGCCTTGGCGAAGAGGTCGCTCCCGATGGCCTTGCCCACGAGCTCTGGCTTCGGTCCGATTTCGAAGAGCCCGTTGGGGCGCGTCGCTCCCGAACCGAAGATCGAGAGCATTCGATCGCGAGATTTCTTCCGCTCCGAATCGAGCTCCGAATGCTGAAAGACCACCTCGACTTCAGCCCAGGCATTGACCACGATCTCCGAACGATCCGGGAACTCGGTGTCGAAGAGCGAGGATCCATCGACCGGCCAGGGGAGGGTCGCTCCGATCACGTCTGCGATCGTCGGCAGGATGTCGGTGACCTCTGCGCGGCGATCGCTCACGAGTCCCGTTTGCTGTCCTGGCAGCTTGATGAAGAGGGGGACCGGAGCAATTTCGCCGTAGTTGGTCTCGTTGATTCCTCGTCGAGAGCGACCTGCCCGGAAACTCACGCCGTGGTCGGCGGTGACGATGAAGAGCGCCGCTTCATAGAGTCCGCTCGCTTGGAGATCCGCGATCAGCTCGCCGAGGAGTTTGTCCGTGTACCCGAGTTGGAGCAGATGCCGTTGGAAGCCGAGTCGCACTTTGGCGTCGTCGTTCTCCCAGACCTCGCTGCGTAGGCCCGCGATATCGTGCCGCCCATATCGCTTCCCCGACGGTAGGTATTCGAAGGGGACGTGCGGAAAGATCGTATGCAGAAAATTGAGGGAGGGTTGGCGAGTCGTGCGGGTCGCGGAGACGAAGTCACTGAACTGTTCTCGGGAATCGAACCACTCCCTCTTTTTCGGCCGGGGTCCCCCATCGTTGGTGCTTGCTGAGGCGGAGGTGGGTGCCTCGACGGGGCGTGCGAGGAACCCCCCCCAATCCTGGGACACGTTTGGTAGGCCATTGGAGAGCGAGGGGGGGGCGATCACATGTAGATATGCGATGGCCGCATCGAGGAAGAGAGCGTCGTATCGGCCTGCTGATCGTCGATGGGGGGCGGGGTCGGACTGCGGTGGGGCCAGGGCCGTGAGGCTCTCTACGACGTTGAAGCCGTAGATTCCGTCCAGCAGGGTGAAGAGGTTATGGGGGTAATCGACGCGAGCGGGGATCTTCCGGGTCTCCCCGTCCTGGTGGTAATAGGAGCCGCTCAAGATGGCGGGGACCGCCTTGTTCGTGCCATCCGAAACAGTCGTGGCCCTGCGAAACCAATGGGACGTTTCGGCGAGCGCTGCGAAGTTCGGATAGCGGACGTCGTCGATCTTGCCCTCTTCGTTCAGTAGGTAGTTTGGTGAGAGTTCATCGAAGACTACGAGGACGATCGGGATGGGGCGTTCCACTGCGGCGTGGGCGCGGGCGGACTCCGCCTGAACGAAGACCAGCTTCTGGACCGGAGAGACGAAGAGGAAGAAGAGGGGGAAGAGCGCGATCGTCGGTGACGCGAAGGTCAGACCCGTTCGGAAAGCGGGGAGTCGGGCGTATCCAAGGGTGAATCCCGCCCCAAGGAGCGCGGCTAAAAGGATTCCAGGGAGATCAGAAACTTCCGTGATGGCCCGGGTGCCTGGATAGAGCGCGAGCAGGACCAGTAGGAAGACCAGACCGCAGTGCAGGATCCGGCCGGTGCGACCGGCCAGCCCTAAGAAGAAGAAGCCGACTGCGGCGAGGCAGACGGGGAGGAGGGCACTCAGGAGCAAAATGAGGTGGAGGATCTCTTTGGGGCCCGCGCCGTGGGCGACGAAGAAGGTGGGGTGGGGGCCGAGCAGCGCGTAGACGGGTTGTGCGATGGCGAATGCCGAGAGGGTGGCCAGGTGAAGGCCTCGCATCGGTGAGGGCGGCTGCTCAGGTCGGACCTCAGCGGGGCTCATCGGGGCGTCCGAGAAATCGCGCGGCCGATCGGACTCTCATCGCCCGCGTCCGTCCCGGCTTGGCCGAGACGAGCCGCGTCGGACTGGATGGAGGCGTCAGGCCCTCGCAAGAAGTCGTTGGAGACGAAATTCTCGAGATAGGGCAAGGTCAGGGCACCTGGAGTGTGAACGGCCGGCGGCACGATCGATGACTCGCGGCGACGGTAGCGCCTGGCTCAGCCGGAGTCGATCGACCATCGCCTACGACGGCGTCTCTTCGCAATCGAGAAGCGCCGATGCGGGTGGCTGGGTCGCTCAGGCACTTCGCGTGAGCAGCCAAGCTCCGCCTGGATGGCCGCCCCCCGTCGTCACGATGGCGACTTCGGGATTCTTCCGGACCTGCCGCGAGCCCGCCTCCCCTCGCAGTTGCAGGCACGCCTCGTAGAGGAAGCCATAACCGTGGAGCCGGCCGGCGGAGAGCTGTCCGCCGTCCGTATTCAAGGGCAGGGGTCCGTCTCGCGCGATGCGCCGGCCCTCCTCCAGGAAAGGTCCTCCCTCTCCGATTTCACAGAAGCCGAGGGCCTCGATCCAGGAAAGACAATTGAAGGTGAAGCCGTCGTAGAGCTGGGCGAGGTCGACGTCGGCGGGCTTCAGGTCCGTGCGGGACCAGAGGTGACGCGATGCACCCTGGACGAGCGGCTCGTGGAGGAGCGTGCCCTGATCCCAGGAGATCCGCTCGCTGAGCGCCGTACCGACGGCTTCGATGCGGACCGGGGGGAGGCGGAGGTCGGATAGGGTGTCCACGTGCGAGATCACGAAGGCGACCGCGCCGTCACACGGCGTGTCGCAGTCGTAGAGCCCGAAGGGGGTCGTGATCATCCGGGCCGATAGGTAGTCGTCCATCGAGAGCGGCTCGCGGTAGATCGCGTCCGGGTTGTCCGCGGCGTTGCGTCGCGCGTTGAGGGCGATCGCACCGAGATGCTCGCGCTTCGTGCCGAAGGCGGCCATGTGACGGTTCGCCTGCATGCCGATCCAATTCGCTGCGCTGAAGGCGCCGTAGGGGATGCGCCAGGACATTTCGCCCCCGATATGCCGGCTGCCTCCCGTCGCGATCTCACCCTTTCGCTGGAGGTCGGTGAAGGTGCTTGCCCAGACTCCGCGGACGCAGAGCACATGGCGGCAGAGCCCCGCGGAGACGGCGAGCATCGCGTTGACGACCGAGCCGGATTGCCCCGAGGTTTCGAGGCCGCTCCCGAACCAGCGAGGCCGCAGGCGCAGCGCGTCCTCGAGGGCGAAGACGCCGCCGCCGTTATTGCCCTGCGACGCTTCGTAGTCTCCGCCGGGATAGGTGGAGATCCCGTCGATCTCCTCGAGGGAGAGCCCCGCATCCTCGATTGCCGCGAGGGCCGCGTCGACCATCAGGCCCAAGGGCTCCTGCCCGAGCCGGCGACCGATCCGGGACTTTCCGATTCCGCTGATCACGCTGTCGGACTCGAATTTCCGGTCCCCGGTGATCGGATGAAAAGGAGGCGGAGGATGCTGCAGATCGCGCGAGGGGTAGGGTGCGGCGGAGACGGGCTCCCGCGTATCCACGTCCGTGTCGAGTTCGAATTGGGGGAGCCAAATGGACTCGTGCTCCTCGAAGGTGACACGGACGGCCATCCCGAGTTCGGGGCGCGCCTGATCGGGGCCGACGATATTCGCGGTGATGCGAACGGCCGGGTCTTCGGCGAGGGCGACGATCGCGATCAGGTAGGGCGGTTCGATCGCGGGATGCCACTGCTGGTGGTTGGTCGTCAGTCCGACGATCGTGCCGCGCCCGGAGAGGTCGACGATTTCGAGGTCACGAGATTGGCAGGAGGGGCATCGGGGTCCGGGCGGGAAGCGGAGCTCCGCGCACGCGCTGCATCGCTGCATCCTCAAGACCCCGTCCGACCCTGCCTCCCAGTAGAAACGATTCCAGGGAGTCAGGAGAGGCAAGGGCCTCGGGAAGGTCGTCAAGCGATCGCTCCGGCTGCCTTCAGCTCGAGAATTCGATCCATGTCGAGTCCAATCTCCTCGAGGATCGCGTCGCCGTGTTCGTTGAACTCCGGAGAACGTGCGGTTCCGGTCGGCTCTTCGTCGAATTGGACAGGCGAGGCGACCAGCTCGAACTCCGTACCGCCTGCGGTCGTCGCCGACTGCATATATCCATTCGCGCGCGCCTGGGGATCCTGCGCGACCTCGAGGGTATTCTGGACCGGTGTCCATTGGCCTTCGAGGCTTTGCAATCGTTCACACCAATCTTCGAGGGTTCGTTTGGCGATCTCCTCCGCGATGAGCTCTCTCGCCGCCGCGCCGTTCGCGCTCAGGTGTTCGTGTGAATCGAAACGCGCATCATCGATCAGGTCCGGCCGGTCGATGTGTCGACAGAAATCCGGCCAGTAGTGGAAGGCCTGGAGCATGACGAAGCAGATATGACGGTCGTCCTGCGTGCGGTAGGTGCCCGTGAGCGGATTTCCTCCCCCGGACTGCATCGCGAAGGTATTCCAGGGGACGTTCATCTGGAGCGAGAGCGCGATTGCGGAGCTCATCGCCCACATGCCCATCCCGAGGAGAGAGACGTCGATGACGGAGGGCTCGCCCGTTCTTTCGCGTCGGAAGAGCGCAGCGGAGATTCCGCCGGCGATCGTCATTCCGCCGAGTGAGTCGCCGTAGGCGGGGCCCGCCTGGGGGGCGACGCCGAGCTCGGGAGAGGTGAGCGCGCCACCGGTCCCCGACCGACACCAGAACGCAGTCATGTCGTAGCCCCCTCGGCTCGCATCGGGGCCGCGGGGGCCGAAGGCCGTCCCCCGGACGTAGATGATCTTCGGGTTCGCAGCGCGTAGGTCCGCGACGTCGATTCCGAGCTTGGCGAGGGTGGCGGGGAGCTTGTTCGTCAGAAAGACGTCCGCCGTCTTGGCGATTTCGAGCAGAGTCGCCCGGCCATCGGGATGGGCGAGGTCGATCCCGATCGATCGTTTGCCGCGATTCGAGTGCTCGAGGATGACGTGGACACCCTGGGAGAGGTCGAGGACGCCCGTCTTCCCCAGGCCTCGCATCGCATCGCCTCGCTCGGCGTGCTCCACTTTGATGATATCCGCGCCCCAGTCGGAGAGGACGGCCGAGGCTGCGGGGACGAAGGTGTGTTCGGCGACTTCGAGAACGCGCACGCCCTCCATTGCATGGACCATATCGGCTCCTCCTGACTGGATCGGGTGGGAACGCCTCGGCCGCTCCGATCGACGAGACGATCGGAACGCAAGGCAGGATGCATTGCGTCGAGTGCCTGAGACGAGCCCGTCTAGCCCACTCCGTATACGGCCGCCGCGTTGTCTCGGACGACTTTCCTGAGAATCTCGTCTCCGTGCGACGCGAGTGGGGAAGAGGCGATCGCCTGCCGCGAGTGGGGCCAGGTGCTGTCGCCGTGCGGATAATCCGAGGCCCACATGACGTTGTCGACGCCGATCTCGGGAATGAGCTTCACGCCGATCGATTCGTCTTCGTAGGTCACGAAGATCTGGCGTCGAAAGATCTCGCTCGGAGGGATCTCGAGCCGGTGGTCGTCGACCTTCTCGTAGTATTTTTCATACTCGTGGTCCATTCGCTCGATCATGTACGGGATCCACCCGAGTCCCGCTTCGCCGAGCACGAGTTTGACGTTGGGTCGGGTCTCGAGGATGCCGGAGAAGACCATCCCGCAGAGGGTCTCGTCGAGTTGCATGGGGATCGACGCGACGAAGGCGGGCATTCGCCAGGATCCGAGCTGGGCCTTGAGCATGGTCCCGCGTGGTCCGAGGTGGGCGTGGATCGGGAGACCATATTCTTCGGCGACATCCCAGAAAGGATGCCAGGCGTCTTCGAAGATGGGGTCGACACCCTCGTCCTGCCCGATGATCGCTCCCTTATGTCCCATTCGGGCGACTCGGATGAGCTCGTCTCGTGCCGCGATCGGGTCATGCCCGGGGATGTGGGCGAGGAGCAGGAGCCTGCGGGGATCGTATCGGTTGAACTCGCTCGCCCAGTCGTTGTAGGCCGCCATGCAGGCCGCGCGCAGCGCGGCGTCCCCGATCCGCAGCTGAGTCGTCATGGGGCTGTAGACCACTTGTGCCAGGACGCCGTCGCGATCCATGTCTTCGAGGCGAGATGCGGGGTCGCCGGGTCGAAAACCATGGTCCTGGTCGCTGAGGTAGCCCTTGCCCTTGCTGCCGCTGGGACTGATCAGACCCCCCTCTGCTTGCCAGAAGGGGCCCGTCTCGGTCTCGACGACTCGCGGCCCCTGTTCTTGGAACGACTTCGGCAGCCGTTTCTGAAAAACATCGGCGGGGAGCACGTGGATGTCCATATGGTCGTCCGCGGAGATGATCTCTTGCGCAGCTTCGAGTGCCATGGGGTCGATCCTCCCGATGAAAGAAACGAGGGCATCCGGCTTTGTGGCCCCCATCGAGCCTAGGGAGGGCTGCGGGCGGTTTCAATCCTGCGCAGAGGCACCGGGCCGTCCTCGGCGGTCGGTCGGTCGGGCGGGGAGAGAGGCGGCCCAACGCGTCCGCAGTATGCTCCGAACACGCTGGAAATTCTCGGTAGGGAGGAGAGGGTGTGGCGGAGGCCTTGCTCGAAGGAGTACGCGTCCTGGATTTTGCAGGCGAACCCGGTCAGGTGGCCGGTCGCCTGCTGGCCGATCTCGGCGCAGAGGTCGTGAAGGTCGAGCCATCCACGGGCGATCCGCTCCGGGGGGTGGAGCCCTTCGTCGGAGATCGCCGCGATCCGGAGGCCTCCCTGCGCTTCTTTGCCTGGAACGCGGGGAAGACCAGCGTCGTTGGCGAGGCGGGCGACCCGCAGGTGGACGCTCTGCTCGCCGCGGCCGACGTCATTCTGGATACGCCCGGCTGGCCGGGCGCGCCTTCACTCGAGCCCAGTCAAGCGCCCGATGCGGTCTGGGTTCGGATCACGCCGTTCGGCTCGCAGGGTCCGAGGTCGCATTGGCGGGCGACGGACCTGGGCGCGATGGCGGCGAGCGGCAACGTCTATTCCACGGGATTTCCCGATCGAGCTCCCCTGCGCTGCAGCGAGCCCTCGGGCTATGCGCACGTCGGTCCCGAGGCGGTCATTGCGGCGTTGAGCGGCCTGGCGTCGGGGCGGCCCCAGACGATCGACGTGTCGATCCAGGAGGCGGCGATCGTCTCCAACATGGGCGCGATGTGGGAATTTGCGAGATCCGGTGGAGACCGGGGGCAGCGTCTCGGTGCGCGGATGGGAGCGACCCGCGAGATTTGGCGCTGCGCCGACGGTTGGGTGAGTTTCGGGCTGCGCGGCGGCGTGGCGCGTGCGCCCAGCTATTGGAAGATGACGAAGATCCTCGAGGCAGAGGGGTTGAGCACGCCGGCCTGGTCGGGGCGCGACTGGGACACGTTCAACCAGAACGATCTCTCGGCGCAGGACATCCGCGAACTCGAGGCACCGCTCGAGGCCTATTTTCTGAAGCACAACCTGACCGACCTCTACGAGATGGCCGCGGCCGACAACATCATGCTCGCGACGGTGAACTCCCCGAGAGAGATCTACGCGAGCTCGCAGCTGAAGGCGCGCGAGACCTTCCATGAACTCGGAGGGGTCCCGGGTGTCCCGAGCCGCTTCGCGCGGGTCGAGAGCCTCGACGCGCCGGTGAAGCCGCTTGGCGCCGTTCGCGGAGCGCCGACGCTCGGCGCCGGCCCCACACCGAATTGGTCGGGATCGGCGCGGTCGCGCGCGGGCGTTTCGATCTCCGCGAAGGGAGAGGGGGGAGGTCGGGCCTGGGAGGGTACGAAGATCCTCGAGTTTGGTTCCGGGGCCGCCGGACCGATCGCCTCGCGTTATTTCGCGGAGCACGGCGCGAGTGTGATCCGGATCGAATCCCGGAGCAGGCCGGAGTTCCTGCGGAGCATGGCTGTGGCGATGCGGAGCCCGCATGGGGTCGAAGGCAATAGCATCTTCGGCGCCCTCAACGTGGGCAAGAGGAGCGTCGCGCTCAACCTGAAGAGCCCCGACGGTCTGGCCCTCGCCAAGCAGCTTTTTGACTGGGCAGACCTGGTGCTCGAGAATTTTGCGCCGAAGGCGATGCGCGGGTTCGGGCTCGACTACGAGTCGATGGCGGCGGAAAAGCCGGATCTCGTGATGGTCTCTGCCTGTATGAACGGGCAGACGGGGCCGCATCGCAATTACCCGGGCTTCGGTTCCCAGGGGTCGGCCTTGGCGGGCTTTACGCTGCTGACGGGTTTTCCAGACCGGGAGCCGGTCGGCCCTTTCGCCACCATTACCGACTCCCTTGCGCCGCGATATTGCGCGTCGGCGATGGCCGCCGCGCTCCTCTATCGGAGAAGGACGGGGAAGGGGCTCCACGTCGACCTTTCCCAGGTCGAAGCCGGGCAATATGCGCTCAGCCCGTGGCTGCTCGATTATTCGGTGAACGGTCGCTTGCAGGGCAATATGGGGAATCGATCGCCTCGGACGGCCCCGCACGGGATCTTCCCCTGTCGCGGGGAAGATCGCTGGATTGCGCTTGCGACCTGGAGTGATGCGGAGTGGGCGTGCCTGGCCGAGTTGATCGGGATTGAGGACGCGTCGCTGGCGTCCCTTGCGGATCGTCTCGAGCGCGTGGATGAGGTGGAAGCCGCCGTCGGTGCGTGGACCTCGACACGGACGCGAGAAGAGCTCGCGGAGCGGCTACAGGCCGAGGGCATCGAAGCCGTCCCGGTTCAGGACTGGGCCGATCTTCTCGAAGATCCTCAGCTCGCGGCCCGCGGGCACCTCGTACCGCTAGAACACCCACTCCTCGGCGACTGTTGGTATCAGCACAATGGCTTCCGGCTGAGCGATTCCCCCGCCGTCTACGACCGGCCGACGCCCACATTGGGCGAGCATACGGACGAGGTCATGACGGAGATTCTCGGGTTGTCGCCGTCGGAGGTCGTGACCCTGCGTGAGAGCGGAGGGATCGAGTGAATCGGTTGGGGCAAAGAGTCGTTCGTCACGCTCGCCATCGTGTTCTCCGGATGAGGCCCGCTCGACTCGCGCGATCAGCTTGCTATTCGTGGGGGCTACCGAAGCGGGTCGCTCCGACGACGCTCGGGGGATGAGGGAAGGTTGCCAAGTTGAATGATCTCGCCGCCATCGTGGGAATCGCAGAGACCCCCTTTGCCAAGAAGCTCGAGGGGTCCGAGTACGAACTCGCCTGCCAGGTGATCCTCGCCGCGTGCGAAGACGCGGGGATCGACCCCGCGGAAGTCGACGGTCTGGCTTCTTATACGATGGAGACTTCGAGCGAGGTCGACGTCGCGCGGGCCGTCGGTTTGGGAGACGTCACCTTCTTCGGTCAGGTGCCCTATGGCGGTGGCGCGGGCCCGGGCTGTGTTGGTCAGCTCGCGATGGCGGTCGCGACCGGCCAATGCCGCGTCGGGGTCGCGTGGCGATCACGGAAGCGAGGCTCCGGGGGTCGTCCCTGGGCGGGTCCCGCTTCGGCGGGCGTGTCGGATTATTGGACTCGGCCCTACGGCCTGAGTCGACCGGTCGACGAGATCGCGATGCTCATGCGCCGCTATATGCACGAATTTGGAGCGACGCGCGACCACCTCGCCAACGTCGCGCTCTCAGGCCGGCGCTATGCCAATCGAAATCCGCGCGCCATCATGCACGAAAAAACAATGTCGCGAGACGACTACATGAGTGCCCGGTGGATCTCTGATCCGCTCTGCCTCTTCGATAACTGCCTCGAGACCGATGGCGCGCTCGCCTGTGTCGTGACCTCTCCGGAGCGGGCTCGCGACGGCCGACATGCGCCGGTCCTGATCCATACCTTCGCGCAGGGGCTGCCTCGGCAGCATCATTCGATGATCAATTATTTCAACGACGATCCGCTCGAGGGGCCGGCTTGGACCTGCGCTCGGCAGCTCTTCGGCCAGTCGGACATCAAGCCGGGAGACATCGACGTCGCGCAGCTCTACGACGCCTTCACGCCGCTAATTCCGCTTTCGCTCGAGGGATATGGTTTCTGCGAGCGAGGGGAGGGCGCGGCGTTCACGGAAGGAGACGCGCTGGGGCCCGAGGGCCGCCTGCCGGTCAATACCTCCGGCGGCGGGCTCTCCGAGGCGTATGTCCATGGCTTCAACCTCATCAACGAAGGGGTGCGTCAGATGCGGGGGACTTCGCATAATCAGATCGAGGGCGCGGCGAGCTGTCTCGTGACCGCAGGTGAATGCGTGCCGACGAGCGCTTTGTTGCTGCGGAGCGACTCATGAGCGCGGGGTATCTAAGGCCGCCGATCGATGAGCATAATGCGGACTTCTGGGAGGGGACGCGTCAGGGCGAGCTCCGCGTCGAGCGATGCGGCGGATGCGGAGCGTTGCGCTTCCCGCCTCGTCCGATGTGTCCTGTGTGTCGATCGACCGAACGAAATTGGGTGGCCGTCTCGGGCGAGGGCGTGATCTGGTCCTTCGTCGTGCCCCATCCGCCGCTCTTGCCGGCCTTCGCTGAGATCTCGCCCTATAACGTGATTGTCGTCGACCTTCCCGAAGCCGAGCAGCTCCGCATGGTCGGAAATCTCGTCGCGCAGGCTTCGGGTCCGATCAACGAGATCGACCCCGCGACGATCCAGATCGGGGCTCGGGTGCGGGTGGTCTTCGAGGAGGTCGAGGAAGACCTGTCCCTCCCCCGTTGGGTTCTGCGCTGAGCGCAGGCGAGGCGACCCCTCGTCGCTGGGCTCATCCGAAGATCAACTCGGCATAGCGCCGCAGGCCGTCGATCGCGTCGCGTGATCTCTGCCAGGGGCGCGAGTAGAGCCGGGTGACCCCGGCTTCTTCCCAGCGTTCGATCTCGTCCCGTTGTTCGAGTGTTCCCCCCGCGATGAACTCGAAGGGCTGGTCCTCGCGTCCGAATTCTTCTCGCAAGCCGTGCAGTCGGGCGATGGGTTCCGCGACCGTCGTGGGCGTATGATCGAGGCCGAGCCAGCCGTCTCCCACCCGGGCGGCGCGGCGAAGGGCCGCTTCGGATTCGCCGCCTACGTGGATCGGGGGATGGGGGCGTTGGGTCGGTTTGGGTTCGAAGCGGACGTCTTCGAAGGAGAAGAACTCTCCCTCGTGCCCGATGACGTCCTCGGTCCAGAGCCGTTTGCAGACCTCGAGCGCTTCATCGAGTCGTCTCCCTCGGGTTTGCGGGTCGAGTCCCGTCGCCTCCCACTCGCTGCGGAGCCAGCCCGCTCCGATGCCGACCTCTGCGCGCCCCGATGAAACGAGGTCGAGCGTCTGGATCGCCCGAGCGGCGACGAAGGGATGCCTCAGCCCCAGAAGATAGACGTTGGTGCCGAGTCGGATCTGTTCCGTTTTGCCAGCGAGATAGCAGAGGAACCCGAAGGCATCGTAGAGGGGGGTCTCGGGCGGGATCGGGGGGTGCTCCGCGCCGGCGAAGGGCGAGCCCGCCATGTCCAGGGGGAAAATCAAGTGCTCGGGAAACCAAAGTGATTCGAAGCCGAGTCGGTCGGCTTCGAGGGCGACCGACTCGAAGGCCGCGGGATGGAGCATGCCGAGTGTGATCGCGAACTTCATGAACGGGCACTCCGATCTCGACCGAGGCGGCCCTACAGCGGGCCGCGCCGATCAGCGCAGCTCAGGGATGATCTTGGCCCCGCAGAGGCGGATCGAATTCAGCACCATGTCGTGGGGTTCGTACCAGCCGGCCCCTGGCGTCGTGACCAGCTGGTCGAGACCGATTTCCTTGTATTGCTTCATGGTTTCGAGGCACTCGCTCGGGGTCCCGACCGCCATCCCGTTCTCGTGGAAGAACTCGGGGGTCGGCGCGCCCAGGGCCATCGGCCCGCGTAGGGCCGGGTCCTGGCCCGCCTCGGTGATCATCTCGCGGAGCCTCGTCTGGCTGATCGGTCGCTGCTCGTGGGCGAATTTTTCGAAGTTGTGGGGGATCGTGTCGAAGTAGACCGTGAAGTGCGGTGCGATCAAGCCCATGCTTTTCGCGTAGCTCTCGCGGGCCAGATCGCCGTCCTCGTCGCAGAGAAGTGGACAGATCGCCATGATCTTGTTGTTGATGACGTCGCTGATCGGCTCGCATTTGTTCTCGATCGTCTCCTTGTAGATCTCGACGAGCGGCCTCAGGACCTCGGGGCTCCCGAAGCTGAACATGGCGACGCCGATTCCCATGCGGGCGGCGGCCTCGACCGTCGAGGGGTTCGACGCCGTCACCCAGAGCGGGGGGTGGGGCTTGCTGATGGGTTTGGGCAGGATGCATCGCTCCGGCACGGAGAAATACTCGCCCTCGTGGGAGTAGAGGTCCCGGGTCCACATCTTGGGGATCTCGCGGATGGCCTCGTCCCACATGGCGCGGGTCTCGCTCGCGTCGACGCCGAAGGTGTTGACCTCGGTGGAGCCGGATCCGCGCCCCGTCCCGAGCTCGATCCGCCCCCCGGTCACGATGTCGATATAGGCGATCTGCTCGGCGACGCGAACCGGGTGGTTGATCGCCGGACAGAGATTGAAGATGCCGGTCACCAGCCGGATATTCTTCGTCTGGACGCCGACCGTGAGGCAGGCGAGGTGTGACGACGAGTTGTGGGAATATTCTTCGAGGCTGTGATGCTCGGGCGCCCAGAAATAGTCGAAGCCCGACTCGTCGGCGACGATGCCGATCTCGACATCTCGGCGGATGCGTCTGGGCTCGGATTCATCCCACGGCCGAAGGCCAACGCTGGCTCCCTGAAATACACCGACTTCCATTTGATTCTCCTCGGGCCCGGGGGCACGCTTTAAGAGGTTTGAACGCTCCAGCCGCCATCGACGACGAGGATCTGACCCGTGACATAGGCGCTCGCCGCGCTGGCGAGATAGACGGCGGCGCCCTTGGCGTCGTCCGCCTCGCCGACGCGGCCGAGGGGCATCCGTTCCAGGAAGGCACGATGTCGCTCGGGGTCTGATTTGATGTATTCGAGCATCGAGGTGTCGAAGGCTCCCGGGGCGATCGCATTGACCCGAATCCTATGTGGGGCGAGCTTGATCGCCATGTCTCGGGTCAGGGTATGCAGCGCGCCCTTGCTGGCGGTATAGGCGATCGAGGGCTCGAGTTCATCCGACGCACCGCGCAAGGCCGCCATCGAACTCACGTGGATGATGTTGCCACGGCCTGCTGCGATCATACGCCGCGCGACGTTTTGAGAGAGAAAAAAGAGTCCCCGCAGGTTGAGGTCGAAAACGCGATCCCAGTCCGACGGCCGGTGATCGAGCATCGGGGCACCCCAGGCGAAGGCCGCATTGTTCACGAGAAGGTCGACCCCGCCGGTCTGCGAGTGTGCTTCGTCGGCGAGCCGGTCGACCTCGTCGAGCTTGGAGAGGTCGGCCGCGAGGGCCCAGGCACGGCGGCCGAGCGCTTCGATCCGTTCGGCGACGCGCTCGCAGGCTTCGAGTCGACGCGACGCGAGGACGACGTCTGCGCCCGCCTCGGCGAGCCCGATCGCGATCGACTCGCCGATTCCGCGTCCGCCGCCCGTGACGAGTGCGGTCGTTCCGGTCAAATCGAAGAGCTTCGGCGATTGCAGAGCGAACCCTCCCTCTCGCCGGGGCGTCGAGTCCTCGTCTAGGAGGCGAGCGTCTCGGCGATCCGGTCGGCGTGTTCGTCCATCGTACCGAAGACGTTCTCCAGAACGAACGAGCGCTTCAGCAGGAAATGGGGGGGCATCTCCCAGACGTACCCCATCCCTCCGTAGACCTGGACGCAGTTGCGCGCGTTCTTGTGGGCGGCCTCGCCGGCCATCAGCTTCGCCGTCGAGATCATCCGTTCCACGTCGCTCACGCCTCGGCCGTCGGCGGTCGCAGCGGCGGCATAGACCGCGGCCTTGGCTTGTTCCTTGCGGACGAGCATGTCGGCCAAAATATGCTTGATGGCCTGGAATGACCCGATCGGTCGATCGAATTGCTCGCGCTCGAGGGCGTATCGCGTCGCGTGCTCGAGGCTCGCCTCGCTGAGCCCGAGCTGCATGGCGGCGGCGAGGAGGGTTCCCTCTCGGACGAGCCTTCGGCTCGCCTCGCCATCCCCGATCGATTTGCCGGGAGGGAGCGCCGAGAGCTGATGCAGTGGCGTCAAGGGATCCAGGGGCGTCTCGATGGGTCGGCCGGCGAGATCGCTTCGCTCGATCCTTCGGATGCTTTCCGATTCGAGGACGATGAGCGTGTCGCTCGCCTCGAAATGTTCGACCAGGATCGGTCCCGCCGCCTCACGGGTTTGGTCCAGGCCCGTGACGACTCTCTTCCCCTCGGCGACCTCGGGGACGAGACCGGCCGTGAGGGCCGACCATAGGACCGGGCCCGGCACCAGGTGTCGAGCGAGTTCGGCGAAGACGAGGACAGCCTCTGCCAGTCCGAAGCCGAGGCCTCCCTCTGCTTCGGTCTCGCGCAGAGAAAAGACGCCGAGCTCGGCGAGGTCGGTCCAGAGGCCGGGATCGAGCGGGCGCTCGGCGCTCTCCACGATGGTGTCGAAAGGGATGCGCCCCTCGCAGAAGCTGCGGATGCCCTCTCTGAGAGCCGCCTGATCCTCTGTGACGCGAAAATCCACTGCTTTCCTCCGAGATTCCGCTCAGCGGACGCGGGGCTCTTTGGGCATTCCGAGCATGCGTTCCGAGATGATGTTGCGCTGGATTTGGGAGCTGCCGGCCGCGATCGTGAGCGAGAGCGTCGACAGGTACCGGTCGACGAGGCCGAGGTCGGCGAGGCCTTCGACGGGGTCGCGGGCGAGGCCCGCCCGCCCGAGGAGCCGGGTTCCGAGCTCGAAGATGCGCTGGTTCAGCTCGGTGAAGGCGAGCTTGATCACGGACCCTCCGAGGCCCGGGACACCCGATTGAGCGAGCTCGGAGACCTGCAGCTTGACCATGGACCAGACGGACTCGACCTCGGCCGAGAGGTGTCCGATCTCGCGGCGGAGCGCCTGGTCGTCCCAGGCGCTCGCCCCCTGCCGCTCAATCGACTGGGCGAGTTCGGCGATGCCCTCGAGCATGCGCTGGAGCTGGATCACGTCCGCGGCCCAGGCCGTCCCCCGCTCGAAGCTGAGGGTCACGTTGGTCACGCGCCAGCCGTCGTTTTCTTTCCCGACTCGATTCCCGACCGGGATGCGGACGTCCTCGAGGAACATCTCGCTGAAGTCGGACTCCCCGAGCAGCGTGGGGAGCGGTCGGATTTCGATCCCCTCTAGGTCCATCGGCATGACGAGCCAGCTGATTCCCCGATGCTTGGAGTCGGTTCCTGTCCGCACCAGGAGCTCGCAGTAGTCGGCACAATGGGCGAAGGAGGTCCAGATCTTTTGCCCATTGACGACATAGTGATCGCCGTCGAGGACGGCGCTGGTGCGGAGCGCTGCGAGATCCGAGCCGGCAGTGGGCTCGGAGAAACCCTGGCACCAGACTTCCTCCCCGCGCAGAATTCGAGGTAGATGGGCGGCCTTCTGCTCGTCCGTGCCCTCCGCGATGAGCGTGGGTCCCCCATGCCGGACGCCGACGAAATTCATTGCGACGTTCGGTGCTCGGGCTCGCGACAGCTCCTCGTAGTAGACGAGCTCCTCCATCAGCGAGGCGCCGCGCCCTCCGTATTCCTTGGGCCAGTTGATCCCGGCATAACCGGCTTCGAAGAGCTTGCGCTGCCAGCTCGTATCGTAGGCGCGGCGGGCATCCCAATCATGGCGCGAGGGGCCGGGGCCGTGCGCGGCGACCGCTTCGGCGAGCCAGGCTCGCAGGTCGGATCGGAAATGCTGGTCGGATTCGGAATAGCGCAGGTCCAAAACGATCTCTTCAGTTCGATCCGTTCGAATGAGGTTCGACGAAGCCCGATGATAAGCGCGTCATCGGGATTCGCCACGCGGCTCTCCTCGGCTCTCCGCGGCTGCGCTGGCTCTCCGGATGTACGACTCAGGCCGCGCGCCGGTTCGTTGGGGGGCCCGGCCGAGTGTGATGACTCATTCGCCGTAGACGTGACCGGCGATTTCGACGCGTCCTGCGATCAGTCGCTCCTGGGCGAGTTCGCGAAGCGCGTCGGCACGCAGTTTCTGGGTTCCGGTCGTGGGCGCCTCGCTCTCGCTGACGACGACGAGGTGTTTGGGGACTTTATAGGCCGCGAGGCGTCGCTTCAGCGTCGCGCGGAGGGAAGCCTCGTCGACGCGGTGGCCCGCCGTCGGCACGAGGCAGAGCACGATCGCCTCGCCGAGCGTCGGATGAGGCACGCCGACCGCGATCGCCGCGCGGACCGCCGGTTGATCGGCAGCGGCCTTCTCCACCTCGAGCGGAGAGACGTTCGCCCCCCCGGTCTTGATGATGCCGGAGAGTCGGCCCTCCCAATGCAGACGGCCCTCGGAATCGAGGTAGCCCCCGTCGCTCGTATGGAAGAACCCCTCGCCATCGAAGACGTCTTGGGCGGGGACTTTCCAATAGCCCTGCATCAGGGTGACTCCGCGCACGATGATCTCCCCGCGTTCGCCCACGGGACAGGCTTCGCCGGTCTCGGGATGAACGATGCGGATCTCCATTCCCGGCAGCGCTACGCCGGAGTTTCCCGTCCTGTCCTTCGCGCTCGCCCAGGTCGGGAGCGCCGAGACCAGCGTGAACGTCTCTGTCATCCCATAGGACGCGTGGATGCCCCAGACATCCCGTTCGAGGCCGGCGAGGGGAGCCAGGGGGGAGTCGAACTCGACTCGGTGCAGCGGACCGAAATCTCTGCCCCGGGCGCTCGGGTGCTCGGCCATCGCCTTCTCCTGATGGACCCACGCATGCACCGTCGTCGCGCGCTCGCGCTCCGCGCAATCCAGGGCCGCTTCGGCGTCGAAGGTCTCCTGGAGCAACAGCTTCGCGCCCGCCGCGAGGGTCGCACCGAGCGACATCGAGATGCCGGCGGTCCAGAAGAAGGGCTGCGCGGTCAAGACGATGTCGTCTTCGTGGAGGTCGAGGATCTCCGCGAAACGCCAGCTCTGGATGACCGCCGCCTTCTGGGAGTGGAGCACCCCCTTGGGCAGGTCCGTCGTCCCCGACGTGTAGATGAGCAGCGATGGGTCCTCGGGCGTGAGTGCGTCCGCCCGCTCGTCGACGCGCGTCGCCCAGGCCTCGCTCGGCTCCGCGGTCAGGAAGTCGCCCCAGGGCTCGATCGCCGCGGGGAGCGGCTCGGAGGAGATGCAGACGATCCGGTGCAGTTCGGGCAGCGCCGAGAGACGCCGTGCGGCGTCGGAGTCCTCCTCGAGTTCGGGATGGCGCGTCAGCAGCTCGGCGACGAAGTCGCGGCCCGCCAGATGCCGTTGCATCAAGAGCAGCCGGGCGTCCGCGTGCCGGAGGATATATTCGCGCTCTTCGGGGGTGGCGAACGTGTTCACGGGGACGACGATCGCGCCCACGAGCGCGGCGCCGAAGAACGCCGTCGCCCACTCGGGTCGATTGGAGACGAGGATGGCGACGCGGTCGCCTCGCTCCACGCCGGCGGAGAGCAGCGCGCCGGCCAGGGCGCGTGCCTCCCGTGCGAGCTCGTCGTAGCGAAGGTCGTGCCCCTCGAATCGAAGCGCGACCCGCGGGCCGAAGCGCGCCGTGACGGCCTTCAGAAATCCAGGCACGGTCAGCGGCAGTACCGCGTGCTGGAGGCCCAGGTCGAGGCGGAGATCGAGCTCCGTTGCGGGCGCGGACATGGGTTTAGTCCGGGTTCGGGAGGCGGATTTCAGCGTCTCCGCTCGCCATGATCTCGTCTCGTTGGTTCGTCATCGTGACGCTCACGGTCGCGACGGGTCGGCCGCTATCCGGGTCGAAGCCGAGTTGCGTGACCTCGCCATTGAGATAAGTCACGTCAGCCAGCAGCGCAGGGGACCGATAAGACATCTTGCTATGGATGATCTCGCTCCACTCCCCTGCCCAATTCGTGAGGTAGTCGAGGATCCACGCGCCCATCGTCGCGCCGTAGCCATATCCGCGGGGCATCCCGATCAGCTCGGCGTAGCGCTTCTGGACATGACCCCGGGAAGGTCCGTTGTAGAGCCCGTCGGCGAGGGAGGGGTCGATCTCGGCGCCCTCGTGATCGCGGTCCATCTCGGGGAGCCACCCGGCGCTCCAGAGCGAGGAGGGTCCCTCCCGCTTGAAGGAGCCCCAGATCGACATCATGAAACCGCGCCACTCGGTCGTGAAGCTGGCGATCGTATGGGGACCGATGGGGCGCAGTCCGAGGGCGTCGCCGACCTTCACGAATTGGCGCTTGTCATGGCCGAGGTCGAGGAAGTCCTGGTAGTACTCGAATTTCTTCTTCTCGAGATCCTCCAGCTCGGTATCCGTCCATTCCTGCTCGGGGATGTCCATGAAGGCGCCGCGCTCGACGGCTGCGGAGGCGACATAACGAATCGAGGTCGAGCGCTGTTTGCAGATCGCCTCGCCGAGTTGGTTGACGTAGCTGGTATCTCCCCTCGAAAACATGGTCGGCCCAGCGAATTTGGTCTGCGTCACCTTGTAGTCGAAGAGCATCCGGTCCTGGCGGACCTGGTCACCGGGTCGGATCCGGGGGCCGAAGAACCACCACTCGTCTCCCCCGAAGAGCATGTGCTGGCCGGGGATGTTGCCCTGGATCGCGGGGGCGGCGCCGTGGCTGTCGTCGGTGCAGACCGCGAAGGATTGAGGCGCGACGAGCCCGCCGAAGCGACTTTCGGCGGCGAACTCTTCGTCGTAGTGGAGCGGGTTCGGATTCTGTGTGCCCTGGACCCAGCGCCGGACGTCGTTCGGAGCGACCGGATCCTTCATCCGACCGCCTCCGAGCGGGATGCCGACCCAGCGGTCCACATCCGTGGTGTCCAGGGTCTCGTTCGGATCGCCCGCTTCGGTACTGGCTTCACTCATGGGATGGGAACTCCTCTTCTTCGCGCGTGCCGATCAAGGCCGCGTCTAGGGGGTGAGGGGGGGCTGGAGCTTCGTAACCAGGACGCGTTTGTCGATCTTGCCGCTATCCGTGAACGGGAGCTCTTCGTGGGAGAAGAATTGAATGGATCGAGGAACCTTGTAGGCCGAGATTTCCGCCTTGAGATGCGCCCGGAGCTCTTCCTGGGTGGCGCTCCCGCCGGCCTGAAGGACGACGGCGGCGGCCACGAGCTGACCTCGATCCGGGTCGGGTAGACCCACGACGTAGGCCTCTCGGACGGACGGGATGGCCTCGAGGCTGGCTTCGACCTCGCGGGGCGTCACGTTTGCGCCGCCGGTCTTGATCAGGTCGCCGAGTCGGGCCTGAAAGAAGAGGACGCCGTCCTCGTCGAAATAGCCCCCGTCGCCCGTGTGGTAGAAGCCTTCCGGATCGAAGACGTCTGCGCGCTCTGATTTGTACAGACCGAGCATCAGGCTGTAGCCCCGTACGCAGATTTCGCCGAACTCGCCCGGCGCCAGGGTCCGGCCGGACTCCGGGTCGACGATCTTGTGTTCGAGGCCCGGGACGGAGTGACCAAAAGAGCCGCGGAGTCGCTCGGGCAGGTCGAAGTCCATTCGATCGATCGTATGCGGACCGCAGGTTTCGGTCATGCCGAGCGAGTTCGAACGAAGTTCCGGATCCCGGGGACGAAGATCGTCGGGGAGAACCGCGTAGAGGTTGCCGCCGCGGACCGAAGACAGGTCCCGCGAGGGGAAGCTCGGATGTTCGATCATGGCTTTGGCATAATGCGGCCAGCCAGCGACGAGGGTGGCGCGTTCCCGCTCCAGGAAGTCGAGGGTGGCGCCCGGTTCGAAGAGATCCTCGGTCAAGAGGCTGGCCCCCGCGTGCATCGCCGCCAGTAGTGTGAAGACGAGCCCCCCCACCCAGAAAAAGGGCATCGGCGAGTAGATCCGGTCTTGGGGTAGGAGTTCCCGGAAGGGGTTGAGGTTGCAGGAATGGCGCAGCATGGCCCCGTGGCTGTGGACGGCGCCTTTGGGGTCGCCCATGCTGCCCGAGGTGTAGATCATCACCAGTTCGTCGGAGGGGGTGACGGAGTCTTCGACTCGTCGCAGGAACGCATCGTCGATCTCGGGGGTCGCTCGCGCCGCGTCCGCGAGGGCATCGGGCCCCTTCTGACACCAGGGGCGTGGCGGGTCGCTCGGGGCCTGCGCATCCCAAGCATGTACCTCGCGAAGTCGTGGGTGACTCGGTAGGTGAAGCGTCGAGCCTTGCTGGGAAGCGAGGCCGGGGATGGCCTCTTCGAGCATTGCCAGATGGTCGTTGTTCAGGAAACGCGCGGCGGTCAGGAGCAGATGTGCGTCGCTATGCGCGAGGGCCCAGCCGAGCTCCCTCGGTCGATAGAAGGTGTTCAGCGGAATCAGCCAGGCGCCGATCCGCGTCACGGCGGCCCAGGCGATCAGCCATTCCGGCCCGTTGGGCATCCAGAGCGCGACCCGCGTCCCCTTGCCGACCCCCCGCGCGAGCATTCCCTTGGCGAGGATCGCCGACTCCCGCTCGATGTCTCCGTAGCTGAAGCGTCGCTCGCCATGGACGATGAGCGGGGCATCGCTGGATCGCCGCAGGGTGTGGCGAAGCAACTCGGGGACGGTGGGGCTGAACTCCGGCAGATTCATCAGCGGCCCCCTGACGTCGCTCGTCTCTCGATCGCCGAGAAGAGCCTGAGGGAGGAGAGTCCGCATGACCGGTCTTCGCTTGCCCTCGCAAGACAGACTGATATAGCGTCAAAGTCGACGGGTCGTCAATCAGCCGGGCCGTCGCTCGAAACGAGCGCGAGGCGCCGCTCGGGATCTCCGCTGACGACGAGACGAGACGGGACGGGGCGATCTTGGACTTCGATTGGAGCGATGAGGACCTGGGCCATCGCGCGGAGTTTCGCGCCTTCCTGGGAGAGATCCTGCCTTCGGATTGGGAGAGGATCTCGGAGGGCGGGCCGGGCAGCGACGCGCAAGCAGACTTCTCGCGAGTCTTTTGTCGTGCCCTCGCGGATCGGGGTTGGCTGACACAGCATTGGCCCAGAGAGTTCGGGGGGAGCGATGCGCCCCCCTGGCGTCATTCGATCATCGGCGAAGAGTGCTGGGCGATCGGCGAGCCCCGCGGCCCACAGTACATGAATGTCAATTGGATCGGCCCGGCGATCATGCGGTTCGGAACGGACGCGCAGAAAGATCGCCACCTGCCGCTGATCTCGAGGGGGGAGGTCTTGTGGTGCCAGGGCTTCTCGGAGCCGGGAGCGGGCTCCGATCTGGTCGCCCTGCGGACGTCGGCGGTCGCGGACGGGGACGACTATGTCGTCAACGG
>Ga0315331_10000719_pt1 | contig 23382 bp, 14 predicted proteins | sample M160m34915metaG_FD_203456 | JGI IMG/M metagenome (GOLD analysis project Ga0315331, IMG submission 203456) | Ammonia-oxidizing marine archaeal communities from Monterey Bay, California, United States - M1 60m 34915 | ecosystem: Environmental > Aquatic > Marine > Intertidal zone | place: USA...
ATGTCACAGAGAGCCAACAGGCTTTTGACCAGGTGAATCTCACACCTAAGACAATTGGTGCTACTACCGACTACACAAGAAAGCTTCTCCTTCAGACAAGCATTTCTGTTGAGACAATGGTTCGTAATGATATTGCGAAGCAAATTGCTCTTGCTCTAGATACTGCTGCTATCTACGGTTCAGGTTCATCTAACCAGCCAACTGGTATTACAAATACAACTGGTATTGGTACTGCAACAGTTACTGGTGTTGGTACTTTCCCTGAGTTGATTGCAATGGAAACAGACGTTGCTGTTGCTAACGCTGATCAAGGCGCACTTAAGTACATCGTTAATGCGACTGCTAGAGGTGGTTTGAAGAGCGTTAAGAAAGATGCTGGATCTGGTGAATTTGTTTTTGCGAACAATGAAATCAATGGTTATCCAGTAATTGTTTCTAACCAGTTAACAAACAACGACTGCTTATTCGGTGACTTTAGTCAGTTGATAGCTGCGTTCTGGTCTGGTCTTGATTTGACTGTTGATCCTTATGCAATGTCTAAATCAGGAAGCATTAGAATAGTGGCGTTACAAGACGTTGATTTCGGTGTTAAACAGCCAACTGCTTTCTGCCTCGGAACATAAACTGATGAAGGTAAAACTCATCAGAGGAGTGATGGTGGCTGGCCTTATTAAAAAGGCTGGCTCCACACTTGAAGTTGAAGAGAACGTAGGTCGAATGTTACTTAGCAGCAATAAGGCTGAACTATTTGTTGAGCCTGCTGTTAAAAAAGCTGCACCTGCTGCAAAGAAGGTTGCGGCTCCCAAAGAAAAACCTTCTACTCCTAAAAAGGAGACAGCTTAAATGTCAGTTATTCAACAGAACCTCGGCAAATTAACTTTGATCGCAGGTCATCCAACAGCGGCTAGGACTGCTACAGGCCAAACAGCAGGTATTGATCTAAGAGTTTATGACGGTGACGTTGTATTCGTTTTAGATTCTGCTGCTGGTGCTGGTACAAGTCCAACTCTCAATGTAACAATTGAAGATTCTGCTGATAATTCCTCATTTGCGGCTATTTCTTCAGGTGCTATTGCTTTTACTCAGGTAACAGGTACAGCATCTGCTCAAGCAGTTTCTGTAAATAAGGATGATGCAAGACGTTACGTTCGCATCAAGTACACAATTGGCGGTTCATCAGGTCAGTCATTTACATTTTCTGTAAATGCGTTTGGCTTGAAGAAGTACGGCTAATTTATTTATGGCCCCCTTACGTCTGCGAGGGGGCTTTTTCTTATGGCATTTACTGAAGATTTAGATATTTTCTTTGAGGATTTCCAAGATACTGTCGTTTATTCAAGTACGACATACAAGGGGATTCTTGAACAGCCCGATGAGATAGTCGCTGATGGAGTGGTAATGACCACCGACTATCAACTAATTGCCAAGACAACTGATCTGGGCGCAGTTGCTTTTGATGCAAGTCTTACGATAAACGGAGCAGCTTATACAGTTAGAAGCGTTAGAAAGATAGATGACGGTGCTTTGTGCATCTTGTCTCTCACCAAAACATAGAGGTGACTAATGGCGAGTAAAAGAGAACAAATTTTAGCTGCATTAAAAACGCAATTAGCAGGCACTACTGGGGCTGGAAGTCGCATATATAGAACGAGAGTGACTCCTACAGCTAGGAATGAGTCACCAGCAATTGTCATTGAGCCAATAAATGATCAGCCAACAGTTCTTTCTTCAACTTACGAAAAGATTGATTGGACTTTAAGAATAAGAGTTGTTGTAATTGTTCGAGGTCAAATTCCTGAAAGTGTTGCTGACGCAACGATTGAAAGTTTACATACAAAAATATTGAATGATCCGACTGTTGGAGGGTTGGCTTTAGATATAAGGCCGTCAACTACTACATTTGAGGCAATTGATGCTGATCAGCCTGCTGGAGTCATTTTTTGTGAATATGAAATTGACTACAGAACGGCTTATAACAACTTATCGACATAATATGTTGATACCTAACAACCCACTTCATTTATTATGAATGGTGAAAATCCAGGGGAAGGCGGTAGCTACCTGCTTGATCCAGAAACAGGTGAACGCACTCTCGTAAAGCGCACCTCTCCACAAACATCATTAGAGGGAACAGCCGATGGCACTTCTGAACAGGAAACGAGTAATTCTTCTGGAACTGGAAAGCAGTTACGGAACAGATCCAACTCCAACGGGAGCAGACGCAATTCTGGTAAGGGATCTGTCGATAACTCCTCAAGCGAGTGATATTGTCTCCAGAGATTTAATTAGACCTTATCTCGGTGCTTCAAGACAGTTACTAGCCAACACAAGAGTTGAATGTACGTTCAGCGTAGAACTTGCAGGATCAACCGCAGCAGGTACGGCCCCTAGAGTGGGCAAGGCACTCAGAGCATGTGGCCTTAGCGAGACAGTCGCTGCTAACACAAGTGTTACTTACGCACCTGTTTCTGCTTCTTTTGAATCAGCAACTATTTACTACAACGTAGATGGTGTCTTACATAAGACAACAGGATGTCGAGGCACATTTAGCATCTCAGCTTCTGTTGGAGAAATTCCTACAATCGACTTCTCCTTCCAGGGCATATATGTAGCTCCTGCCAACGCTGCACTACCTTCTGTTACTTATGGAGCGCAAGCAACACCATTAGTATTCAAGAACGGCAATACTGCTGGATTTGAGTTATTGTCTTACGCTGGTGCGTTACAAAGTTTCTCCTTCGATGCTGGAGTAGAAACTCAGTATATGGAACTTGTCGGGGGAACTAAAGAGGTACATTTGATAGATAGACAAACAACAGGTAGCGTCACTATCGAAGCACCATTGCCAGGTACTAAAGATTATTTTGCTGCTGCTTTGTCAGATCAAAGTCTAGGTAACTTGCAATTTACTCACGGTGATACAGCAGGAAACATCGTCAAGTTTACTTCCACCAAAGTTGATATTGGTGATGTGAGCTATTCAGAGTTGAATGGCATCGTCATGGCTGATATTCCGTTCACAGCATGTCCAACAACTGCTGGAAATGATGAATTTGAGCTTCAATACAAGTAAATCAGCGTTGATTTGATTAAAAGGGGGCTTACGCCCTCTTTTTTTATGGTTAAAGTGGCAAGGTATCTCTATTTCTTATCAAATGAGTTTTATCAAGAAGAAAGTATCTGCTTATCCTTGGCCTGTTGAAATTAAAAAACCGTCAGAAGAAATTATTGGTGAGTTTGAAACTCATAAATTTACAATTCGATTTAAAAGATTAGCTAAAAAAGACTTAAATGATTTTCAAGATAAAGAAGATTATGAAGCCTTAAAAACAATTATTACTGGCTGGTCAGATATAAAAGATGAAGATGATAATGACATTCCTTTTAGTCAAAAAAATTTAAAAGATTTTTCAGAAGATGTTGATTTTGTTCAAGGAGTAGTAAAAGCATTTCAAACTTTCTACGCAACGGCTGATGAAAAAAACTAACTGATGCTGCTCTTTATTGGGTTTCGGGTGGCAGTAAATCAGATGAACAGGTAGATGAAGATGCCAAAATATTTGGTATCAAATTGCCTGAGAAGCCTAAAGAAGAAGAAAAAGGATGTGTTGTATGGGAAGAAAATTGGCAAACAGTATTAATGTTTTTAAGGATGCAAACTCAATGGGCTGTGTCAATGAGTGGTTATGTTGGTTTGAAATATGAAGTTTTATTAGGTGCAGGAGGTTTGTTTGACCTATACAATGTAAAGGACAGACGAGAAATGCTAGAGGATTTAAAAATCATGGAAGCCGTAGCATTGACCGAACTTAACAAGGACTCTAAATAATGGCTGGACAAGTTGGAAAACTGACCCTTAAGGCCGTTATTGATGGGTTTGAGGACGTTCAGGGTTTAGGCAAGGCTTTACAAGTAATACAAGAAAGAAGCAAAAAAGCTGATAAGTCTTTTATTGATATTGCTAAAAGTATTAAAGAGTTTGGAAAAGAAACTTTTAAGACTAATGCTGGATTAAAAGGACAAATACAAGCATTTGAAAAATTAAGAGACAGGACTAATTTTCAAGGGAAAGCTTATCAATCTTTAACTTCAGATATAAAAGGAATGAACAATGTGCTTAGAGAGCGCATTGCATTAGAAAAAGAAATTACAACTAGAAGAGGTACACCAAGAGGCCCAGGCAGAGATGCCACTTTTGGCGCAATGAGTAGTTCTTATTTTACTGATAAAAATGTAAGAGGTTCAGGAACACAATCTGATTTTAATCAAAGAATTGCGTCTTTACAGTTATTGCTTACTAATAGAACTTTTGAAAGTTTAAGTGAAGCGCAACAAAAGTTTTTAAATAATATTTCTTATACAAAAGCAGGAAATATAGATCGAAGAAGTTTTCCTGCTGGCAACAGGATGGATTTTATTGGAGATAGAGCAAGTGTAGGAGCAGGAAGAGGATCTATTTATAATATTGAAGATTTTAAGAATACAGGAAGACTAAATCAAACTCAACTAGATGCACTTGGACTCACTCAAGGATTAGATGTTGCTTCAAATAGTTACTTAAAAGTTCTTACAAAAATCAATGCTGAAGAGGGTCAGAATACAAAGATTTTAAGTCAACAAAATTTAAGGGCTGCTGAACAAATTGCTCTTGCAAAAGCTCAAACAAGGGCTTCTGAAATTTCTATGAGATTTCAAGAAAGCAGAGCAAGATCAAAGGTTTTCCAAGATGCTAGAGCCGATACTTTAGGCCCATCAATAGGAGCTACTTATTTTGGAGGTCAGGCTTTTCCTGGCCCATCGACTAGAGCTTTTAGAGACAAATCTCCTCTAGCTCAACAGTTCCAAAACGTAATGGCAATGGTTGGATTGCCATCTCCTACCTATAAAGGTATGGAAGCTGAATATTTAAAGTCAAGAACTGGATATTCTACAACAACTAGAGGAGATAAGTTTGGTCTTAAATTTCCTTCTTTTAATGAATTTTTTGCAGGAGGTGGACAAGAATCAAGAGTTCAAGAAACAATAAATAAATTTGGCAGAATACAAAGACAAGATAAATTTGGATTAGGTAAAGATCTTAGTTATCCAAAAACAGAAGCTGGATATGCGGCTGAAATACAAGATTTAGGGGCAGATTTAAAGAATTTAAAAATTGGGGGTAAAGAGTGGGTTGAAACTTCAAAACTCATAATCAAAAAAGATAAAGAGCTATCAAAAATATTATCTGAAGCAAACGAAAAGCTAAAAACAAGAGTTACAACGATGAAAGCGTTGCCTGCTGCAGGGCAAACAAGTGTAGGCAAGGCTGGTGCGTTGGCTGTATATGATGCAGGTTTTGCTTCTAAACAATCTTCTGGAATAAAACAAACAGTAGAAAGTTTAGATCAGTATTTAGCAAGAGTTACAACAGCGACCAAGGTTCAAAATAAAAATATTAATAGTCTTACCAAACAAAGATCAAAACTAGACGAAATAAGAAATGGATTAGATCCTACATCTGCTTCTTTTAAAAAAGCAACTAAAGCTATTGCTGCAACAGATAAAGCTCTTCTTCGCTTAAGTAATAACAAATTCAGCGGTCAAAACTTAAGAAGAACAGGACAGTCAATATTAGGTGCTGGTTTTGTTGGTGGCCCTGCTGGATTCTTAGGTGCTGGTGTAGGTGCTGGTATTGAAGCGTTACGGCCTGGTGGTGATATGGCAGGCGGTGCAATTACTGGTGGTCTTGTCGCTAGTCAAGTACTGACACCAGTTTCTCAAGCGATTGGTGGAGCTACTACTTATGCGTCAGATATTGAGAAAGCAAATATTGCATTAAGGGGCGTTACTAAATCCACAGAGAATTATGAAATTGCACAAGCTGCTATTACAAAAGCAGTTGAAGAATACAACGTACCTCAAGAAGTAGCGACACGAGGAATGACAAGATTGAGTGCTGCTGTTTTAGGTGCTGGTGGAAATATTCACAACGCAACCGAAGCATTTTTAAATACAACAGTTGCAATTAAGGGTACTGCTGGTAGTGCAGATGATGTCAAGTCAGCAATAACAGCAATGGTGCAAATCTTCAGTAAGGGCAAGGTATCTGCGGAGGAATTAAGTGGACAATTGGGTGAAAGATTTCCTGCGGCAGTAACAAAGTTTGCTAAAGCAAATAATATTTCTACGCAACAATTACAGAAAAATCTTAAAGATGGAACAGTAGGATTAGACATGTTAAGTAAGTTTATTACAAGCTTAGGAGATGAATATGAACCATTAGCAAGAAAGATTGCAGCTTCAAATGAAGAGGCAGGTGCAAGATCTCAAATTGCAATGAATAAGATGAAGATTGCAGTTGGTAATGCTTTAAAACCTGTAGGGGCAGAGTTTCAAATAATTGGAGCGCAACTGCTTACTGATTTAATTCCTACGTTTGAATTATTAGCTGCGGTGGCAGCTTCTGTTGTAAAACCTTTAGCTTCTTTGCTTTCAGTACTTGCTAATAATTTTGATCTTCTAAGTAATGCAATATTTATAACTACAGCAGCTTTTACTGGTTTAGCCATTAGTAAAATTATTGTTGCATTTAAAGGGCTTTCAGTTGCTTTGGGATTAGCAACAATTGCACAGGGTAAATTCAATATTGCTGTTCAAATTAATCCTTATGTTGCTGCGGCAACTGCTTTAGCAGGATTAACTTTAGTAGTAATGAACTTTGGTAAAAAATATAGACAGACTGCTGATGAGATCAAAAAAGGATTACTGGGTCAATCTCTTGATGTAACCAGAAAAGAACTTAAAAAACTTGAAGTAGACCTTGCGTCATGGCAAGCAAAATTAACTGATCAAGACGAATTGGCTTGGTATGGAAGAAGAGGTATTCAAAAAGAAATTGATTTAATAAATAAACAAATTAAAGCTAGACGAGAATTTATTAAAGCAGATGAAGCAATGGGAATGAAGAAAGCTACATTCCCTACTTTGGAAAAAGAATTTGGACAAGATTCTCCGTTTGTTAAATTTGCAGAAGACTTAGATAAATTTGAAGAGTCTCTTCAAAATGTAGCTGTAAATGGATTTAAGAAATTAGAAGATTCAATTATGCAATTTGTAACTACAGGAAAACTTGCAATTAAAGATTTAGTAACAAGCGTTATACATGATTTAACTCGTTTAATGATTCGACAGACAATCACCAAACCATTATTTAGTGCGTTTACAAGTGCTTTGACTGGTGGCAATCCTGTCAATTTGATTACAGATCCTTTTGGTACGGATTCCAAGTTTGGAGGTGTAACAACTGAATGGAATACAGGCATGGCTATCCCAAGCGCAAAAGGCAACACATTCGCAAGGAATGGCATTGTTCCTTATTACAAAGGTGGAGTTATTCGTAATCCAACAATGTCGCTCATGGGAGAAAAAGGCCCAGAAGCTGTATTACCCCTGCAAAGAGGAAGAGGTGGAAGACTTGGGGTCGTAATGCAAGGTGGCGGTGGCGGCACAACCAATGTTAATTACACAGGCCCAACATTAAACTTTAACGGTGATGAATATGTACCAAGATCTGCTGTAGGTGGCATTATTAATGCTGCTGCAAAGCAAGGTGCTTCAATGGGGCAAACATCCACAATGAGATCATTGCAAAATAATCGTTCTGCTAGATCACGGATAGGAATGTAATGAGTGCTATTGCTTTAGTTACGTTCATAGAGATCTATGATCCTGACTTAGTCGATACTAATGGAAACATTTCAGGTACTGCTATTAAGCATCGATTTCAAAATAGTGAACCTACTCGTGAAGGGATACGTGATCCAAAAGTAGGTGGTAATGAAAAATTTCCTTTTCTTTCTTTTCTCTATCAAGGTGCAACTAGAAGCAAAGATGGAAATAATCTTGAATCAGCTTTGATTTTAGCCAATGAAAGTAATGATAGAGAAGGATCTGTTGGTGCTAATAAATTATCAATGAGTTATGCAGCAGAAGCAGTAAATAATGGTTGGAGTGTAAGAGTTTCTACTTGTAAAATGACTGATTTAACTTTTAGTTCTGTAGAGTCAGTTTTAGGAGTTGATACTTGGAAAATAGCTTCAATGGGTTACGACAATGCTTCTATTGAGATCTTATTAACTTCAACAATAGATGCAGTTGGTGGGAATATTGGTCGTTTTTTAACAAGTAGTTTAGTAGGACATTTACCTGTGACTGGTCGAATAGTGACGAGATGAAAACTGCAATGTTGTTAGGGTTGCCTTATCGCTTAGGTGCAAATCCAGATCAACATCAAGCTGCTGATTGCGTAAGTCTTTCCAGAGAAGTTTTAAAAAATTATGGAATAGAAAGTCCTGTTCCTACTAGGGATTGGTATAGACGTATGCGAAAAAAAGATTATGAGGTATTTCGTGATGAATTAAAAAGGTGGGGAACCTTAACAACAACCGCTAATATCGGAGTTGTAGCTCTCTGCAAGTCAGAAAAAGGTTACGGATTAGCTGTTTATTGGAAAGGCGGTTGGCTCTCATTCGCAGACAAGACGGTTCGATGGAGCCCCATAGGAGGCTTGGAGGTTATCGAACTTTATTACCCTACGAAGTAAAATTATGTGAATCTATAGGTATTACAGATAAGGAATATTTTGAATTTTTAGATTTAGTTGAAGCAAAACCTGTAGAGGCAGACATTGTAATGATGCCTGCAGTATTGCCTCTGTTGCCAGCTTTTATGACAACAGGTACTGGGGCTGCTATGACTCTTAGTTTTTGGGGGCAGGTTGTAGTCAGCGTTGCGCTTGCTGCTGCAACTTATCTCCTGACACCAAAGCCAAAAACTCCTGGTCAAGCTCCACGATTAGAAATTGGTGGCGTTCAAGGGAGAAGTCGTTTTAACCCTACAAGTGGTTTTGAATCTCTACAAGACTTGGCCTCATTAGGTTCGTTTATACCTTTGGTTTATGCAAAATCTCGTAATAGTAGTGGAGGTGTAAGAATTTCTAGTCAACTTCTTTGGTCGCAGGTAAGAACAGCACAGTATGGTGAAAGTATTAGTGCGATTGTTTTATTTTCTAATGGTGCAATAGGAGCTAAACCACAATTTGAATCATTAGCTTTAGGTGAAACTTTTTTAACTGACCTGCCTCTATCTAAATTAAAAGTATATTTTTCTAGAGGAGAAAACGCTAGTCTGAATAGATTGGAAGGTGTAAGTGATCAGGAAAGATCAACATTAGGAGTTAACGATGATCAATACCAAGAAGGTTCAGCCTTAAATGAAAATAATTATAATGAAAGAGGACGTAGAGAATATAGTGATGACGATCCTTTTAAGGTAAAAGTTTTTGCTAAATCTTATAATAGTGATAATCAAGCTAATTTTAATTTCAAGCCAAGTTTTTCTGCTACAAAAACTCCAAGTACAAGTAATAAGTTCGGGCTTCATACACCATTGCCAAACGGCAATGCTTATAAAGTTCCTTGGGAACTACTTATGAATCCTAAAGGTCAGGATGACGGGGTAGGAAAAGATACAAGATTTAAGATGGGTAAAGTAATGCACAAATATCCTCGATTAGTTGGAATAACAAACCATGGTGATTCTTATTTTTATGGTGGGGCAGGTGATGGTGTTTTATTAACTCCTAATCAAGTCAAAGGTGCGATTGATTCAACTGCAGGAGATTTATCGGTTGTTTATCGGATTTATCATGCTGAAGAAGAAACTGCTTGGATAGATAGTTCTATTGATACGACAGGAGAAACAATTAGAGCTAAAAAATGGAATAAATTTTCTCCTTGGGGTTCAGCCGATGCTAAATCAGTTGTTGATACTACAAGAGAAGGAGTGGATGATGCCATACAAGTTGGTGAACAATATATGGTTGGCTCTACTTTAATGACGGCATTTAAAGAAGATAATGGACATGTTTGGATTCCAGATGGGTTAGAAGGTTTTACAAAATCAATTTTTTTAAAAGCTGATGAACCTGGATATTTAGAATTTAGGAATACAGGTGAAACTGATGGTGAAGGCATAGCAATGCCTTATGAATCTTTAATTGTTCAAAAAGCAGATTTAGCAGTTTTTTCAAATACTAAAGAATGTGATGTAACTGAAATAGGATTAAAAAGTACAGTTTTTAGACAAATAAATGGTTTCCCAAATGTTAATGAACTGCCTTCCCAAGATCGTATTGCCTCTTATGAAGATAAAAATGGTTCTATTCAATTAGGTCAAATAAGTAAATATGTTAAACGTCTTAGTTTTTTTAAAGTACAAGCAAAAAAAATAAATTCAGGAGATCCTTTTATTGATATAACTTCTAAAGTTTTTTGCGTTCAAGGTTCTAGTCCAACTGCACACTATAATGCTATTTTTATTAATCACGACAAGCCAAGCCAATATGAATTTAGATTTTTACCTGTTGCAGGAAATGTAGTTTTAAATCATTTTGATGATCGAGTAGTTCATGTTTTAGGTTACGCTGAAAGATTGCAATCAGATCATAATGACACTTTAGGTTTAACGATTTCATATCATGCTAAAGAAGGGCAATTGCCTCTCATGGGAAGCATAGATGAAGGAAGTAATCTTACAAATAATCTTGAATGGAACAGAGGTGGATTAGGTGCAGCATTGCCTGTCATTGATGACGATGGGAATGTAATTGAAGGGATTCCAGTTAATAGTTTTTACCCTACTACTGAAGGAGTAGATGTATTTCAACCTCCTCAATATACTTATATAACTGGTGCGTTTATCCCAGACGGAGTAACCAGTTATTTTGGAAATGGCCCTGGTAGTTATCCAGCAAGTTATACTCAGCAGAATAATGCAAGTAATTATAATTACAGAGGCACACCTGCAAAAGATGAGAACGGAGTTCATGGTAATGCTTATTTCAGCCCACAAAAAGGAATAGCTGCTGTTGCTGTCCCTGTCTCTGCTGAGATATGGACATGGCATTTTATTTTTGGAGGAACATTAATTCCTAACGGGACAAATGTAGGAGGAAATTTAAAAGCAGAATATAAGCCTGATGGAAGGGGTGGAGAAGGTGATTGGTTTGGGCCTGTTGAAGAAGTAGACGCAGACGGTAATGGAACAGGTAATTGGCATAGGTTTAGAGTTGCATTAGATCCTTTTGGTGGTGAAGATTGGAGACGGACAGACGCTGATGGCAACTATATTTTTGGTGTTGCTGTTCAAAAAGCAGATAGGCCATCGGTAACAACAAGAACTGACATAAAAGGAACACAAAGAATAAGTGGACAAACAGGATCAGGTCTTGAAGTTGCTGTCACCACCAAAACAGATGGTGTGAATACTTATCGAACTTTTGCTTTGCAAAGTCCAGGTGATCTTTATTTTACTGGTACAAAAGTTACTGTTAATGACATTGGAACAACTTTGACAGTTGTATCAAAAGACAAGCCAGATATTGTTCCTGATCTAGGTAATGAACATTCTGATTGGTCTACCGATGGTACTGGTGGTTTTTATACAGCTTATTGGGAGCATATTGAACATAATCCTAATAATGCAATAGCTGATTATTTTCTGTTTGATGCAGAAACTTCAAGCCATGAAAACGGCCCTGAACACGAAATTACATACATTAATGAGATTATTCATGCAGAAGCTTCTGGTAATGCTCAAATTCAATATGAAAAACTTGCAATAGCAGGAATTAGAATAGGAGCAAGTGGTTCATTAAATAGTTTCAATTCTTTTTCTGCTTTTATTCAGCAAGGAATAACTGTAGATCGTTTAATACCAGATGTAAATCCTAATTCTGGTACTGGTTATAGGACTATACAAACTAATCCTAATCTTTTTGAATCTACTGATAATTTTGTAGAGATAGTCTATGATTTATTAACAAATAAAGAATATGGTGCTGGAGATCTTATTGGGCATGATGGTGTAGATCGTGTCAACATGATTGAAGGGGCTAGATATTGTAGAGCTAATAATTTTACTTGGAATGGTGTTATTGATAATAAATTTAATTTAAGAGAATTTATTTTTGAACATGCTGCTTATAATTTCTTGGATTTTTCTATATTAGGTGGTCGTTTTAGTCTTAAACCAAGTTTTCCTACTGATGGTGATTATAAAATTAATTATCAGGCAAAAGTTAATGCAGGAATTGATGTAAGAGCTTTATTTACTGATGGAAATATGAAAGATATAAAAATTACTTTTTTAACTCCAGAAGAAAGAAAAATGTTTAAGGCAACTGTTATCTATAGAGATGACAAAGTAAATAGTAAAGGTATAGCTGGTTTTCCTGAAGACATTGCTAAAACTTATGCTTATAACCCAACCAACGAACACGCAAGTACTTTCTTTCCAAAAGCAGAAAAATTGCCAGAAGAAGTTTTTGATTTAAGTAATTGGTGTAACAACGAAGAACATGCAAAATTATTTGCTGCTATTGCTTTATCAATTAGAAAAGAAGTTGATCATGGCATTGTTTTCTCTACACCACCAAGTTCTGTGTTTGGATTAGTTGCTGGTGACTATATACGAGTTTTGACTGAAGCTACACATACAAGTCGATTTAATAATGGAAGTATTGATAAGGATGGAATAGTTATTTCTAGATCAACAATTACTGGAGAAATCAATGTTTATGCGTGGTCGCCAGGCGATTTAGATGGTATAGAAAAGAAAACTTTTTCTGTTGATAGCAATGGTGAAAACACAGCAGGATTAAAAAATAAGTTATTTGCTCAAGTTGACACGACTGAAGAAGATAGAATTTATAAAGTTGAATCTATTACTTATGGTCAAGAAGGACTTATTCAAGTTGCTGCTAGTCATGTGCCTTTGATTAATAATCCTAATAATCCAAATGATCCTGACAATGGCAAACTTGCGGTTTTATATAATGCACAGCCTGGAGCTATAAATAATGTAAGTTTTATTGAACGATTCCCTGAATTAAGAAAGTAATGGCAACTCTTTTTCGACCTACTAATTTAGTTCCTTCTACAAGAAGTTATTCTCCTGGTAACTATCCTCAAGTTGAATTTGAGGCTCAGAATGGTGTGAAAACTGTTATTCGATATGGAAAATATCGGACAGGAGCAACTCTAACATTGGGTTTTGATAATATTAGTGACGCTGATGCTGCAACTATTTTATTACATTACGAAGACGTTCAATCTGTTTGGGGTGAAGTAAATTTTGCTGGGACTGGTGTTATTCAAGGTGCCTCTAGTAATATTACGTCTTTTTTCGTTGAAAGAACAGAATTAAAATGGAAGTATGATGGCCCTCCAGAAGTGACAAGTGTCTATCCTGGACGTAGCAATGTTCAATGTAAATTTGTTGCTTGCCTCGATTCGCCTTAGAATATAATGACTGTTTAATTTAAAAATTGTCGTGGGCTACTATTCAGGCAGTGATGGCTTCTTAGAAGTCGATGGAACAAATGCTGCAACGGTTACTACATGGAGCTTTACTGCATCACAAGAAACTTTAGATGTCACGACATTAGGTGATCGTGATAGAAAACTGATAGGTGGAATCCGTAGTATTTCTGGTTCTGCTTCAATTTCTTGGTATTCCGCTTCAGGTGATACTTCTACTCAAACTCAAGCAACTACTTTATTAAATAAAATAGTTAAAGCTGATGGCACTGCATCTTCTACAGCCACATCAGCAGTGGATTACAACACCTCTTTAGCTTTAGGGATAACTAATTCTGCTGGTACTGCGGAAAGTATAACGATGGGAGTAATTATAACTAGCATTGCGATGACAAGTAGCCAAGGTGAAATTTTATCTGCTGAAATCTCATTTGAAGCAACTGATCATCCTTCTGCTATTACTTTCTAAATGCCGACCTATTTAGGTAGTGGAGGGTTTATTGAATTTAAGCGAACTTCTATGGAACATTCGCTTAATGGAACCCTTGTGCCTTCAGATGTAAATACAACAAGAAAGCGTTTTTCTTTGACTGGAGTTAAAGGCAATATCATTACTGGAGATAAGGTTGATATAAAAAGAACAGATGGTTCTTCAAATTTAGAATTAGTTTCTGGTCATACAGGAAGAGATGGTAGTTGGTTTGCTCATGTTGATGACATAGGAGGTATGCGTTTATATGAAACTTTTGCTTTGGCTGTTGGAGGTACAACTGTTAATGCAAAAACCTTGGTTGCTCCATCGGAGAATCAGACAATATCTATAAATGCTAGGAATGTTGCTTATAGGCCATTAGCAAGAATTGAAGAATACGAGTTCACGACATCAAGAGATCAAATTGAGATTAGTCAATTAGGAGAGAGTTTTAAACGTCAATTTGAAAATGGTTTAATTTCAGGACAAGGTTCGATGACTTGTTTTTGGGAGCATAGATATGTTGCAAGTGATCCTGACTATTCAGCTAATCAAGAATTTTCTTCTTATTTAGCTCGTTTAATTTTACGAATAAGACAAGGTGCTGATTTTTTTGGTCGTTTCTTTTTATATAGAGAATCTTCTACTTCTGCTAATAATGCTTGGTATGAATGTGAAGCTCAAATAACAAATTGCAGTATTAGTATTCCAAATGTAGGGATAGTTAAAACTCAGATAGATTTTATTACTAATGGAGAATTTAGTCTCCAAGTAGGTGTTGCGCCTGGATACATACTTCAAGAGTCAACCGATTTCATATTGCAAGAAGATGGAAGCAAGCTGTTCTTAGAAGATGATGCGACATAATAGATAAAAGGTATAAACTGTCCCTAAAGACCAAGAGTTAAATGGCTGATCTTCAAATAAGTCAACTGCCTGCTTTAGCAGAGGCAGATCTGGCGGCTGTAGACGAATTAGCAATAGTTGATGATAGTGCATCAGAAACTAAACGAATTACAGCAAAAGCCTTAGTTGAAAAAGGTGTTGCATTAATTGATGCTGGTTCAATACCTGGTACGGCACTTGCAAGTCTTGGAACAGGGACTGTTAATACAGCAGCGATAGCAACCGATGCTGTAACAGCAGATAAGATTTTGGCGGGGGCTGTTGGTGCTAGTGAAATAGCTAATGGTTCAATAACAGCGACAGAAATAGCGGCAAATACTCTTACTGCAAACGAGATAGCTCCTAATGCAATAGGTGCAAGTGAATTAGCTGACAACGCTGTAGATACAAATGCTATAGGTGATCTTGCTGTTACTAACCAAAAGATTGCAAATGGAACTATTGCTTATGCAAAGTTAAATCTTAGTAATGCAGATATTCCTGGTGCAAAAATTGCGGATAATTCAATAACAGCAGGACAGATAGCTCCTGATGCAGTTGGTGCAAGTGAACTTGCTAATAACGCTGTTGATACAAATGCAATAGCTAACTTAGCTGTTACATCAGGAAAATTGGCAGCTAATTCTGTAACCGTCGATAAGATCGTTGATGGTGTTATTACAGGTGCAAAATTAGCAACTGGAACAATTACAGCTACCCAAATAGGTGCTAATGCTGTAGGTGCAAGTGAGCTTGCCAACGATGCTGTCGATACAAATGCAATCCTTGATGATGCTGTAACTGCTGCAAAAATTGCGGCGGGTGCTGTCGATACAACAGCGTTAGGTGCTGCGGCTGTTACAGGAGCAAAAATTGCTAATACAACAATTACAGCGGCGAATATTGTTGCTGGAACAATTACTGCTACTGAACTTGCAGCAGATTCTGTTGGTGCTAGTGAAATAGCTGCAAATGCTGTAGGAGCTAGTGAACTTGCAGATGATGCAGTTGACACTAATGCAATCGCAAATCTTGCAGTTACTGGAGCAAAGATAGCTAATACAACGATTGCTTATGCAAAACTAAATCTTTCAGATGGAGACATCCCTGCTGCCAAGATTACTGCTAATTCTTTAACTGCTGATCAAATAGCTGCCAATGCTATAGGAGCAAGTGAATTAGCAAATAATTCTGTTGATACTGCTGCTATAGCTGATGACGCAGTTACTGGAGCAAAGATTGCAGCAGCAACTATTACTGGAGCAAATATTGCGGCAACAACAATTGCAGCAGGCAATATTGTTGCAAACACTCTTACTGCAAATGAAATAGCTCCTAATGCAATAGGTGCTTCAGAATTAGCAGATGATGCTGTGGACACAGCCGCTATTGCTGACTCAGCAGTAACTAACGCCAAAATTGCAAATACGACTATTGCTTATGCAAAGTTAAATCTCTCGGACGGAGATATTGCTGGAGCAAAGATAACTAATAATTCTCTTACTGCTAATCAAATAGCAGCAAACGCTATAGGAGCAAGTGAGCTTGCCAACGATGCAGTTGACACCAATGCTATTGCAGACGATGCGGTTACTGGAGCGAAAATCGCAGCAGGAACAATTACAGCGGCAAATATTGCTGCTGACACGATTACAGCAACTCAATTAGCTGCTGATTCTGTAGGAGCAAGCGAAATCGTTGCAAATGCAGTAGGAGCTTCAGAACTTGCAGACAATGCGGTGGATACAGCAGCCATAGCAAACTCGGCTGTAACAGGAGCGAAGATAGCTGCTTCTACAATTACAGCAGCAAAGTTAAATTTATCTGCTGGAGATATTGATGGAACAAAGATTGCTAATAATTCAATAACAGCAAATCAAATTGCTGCTAATGCAATTACAGCAAGTGAATTAGCTGATGATGCGGTAGACACAGCAGCAATAGCAAATAATTCTGTTACGGCTGCAAAAATTGCAACAAATGCAGTTACTGCAACAGAACTTGCGAATAATGCTGTAGATACTGCTGCTGTCGCTGATGGTGCAATAACAACAGCAAAGATCGCTGATGGTGCAGTAACAACAGCAAAGCTTTCAGGAACTATTGAAGCTGGAACTCTTGCTGATGGCTCAGTAATAACAGCAAAACTTGCAGATGATGCGGTTACAGCCGCTAAACTTGGAGCAGGGGCTGTTGATACGCTTGCTTTAGGTGCAACTTCTGTAACAACTGCAAAAATTGCTGCTGGAGCAGTTACTGATGCAAAAGTTGCAAGTGGAATTAGTGGAGCAAAGCTGACTGATGGAACGGTTACAGCAGCCAAGTTCCTTACAACTGATATTGATAGATCTTTAAATATTTCGTCTGGAAAATTAGGGATCAATAATACAATTTCTGCTGGAACAAGTGCTGGAATTAGCTATAACGCTCAGGGCTTAATAACCGCTACAACTGCTCTAGTAGCAAGCGATTTGCCTGTTGCAACTGCTACTGCCGTTGGTGGCGTTTCTGTTCCTACGTCAGGTGGGTTGACTGTTAGTGGTACTGGTGCGTTATCAATCGCAGCAACAACAACTGGTGCTACAGCAACAAAAGTTACCTTTAATAATTTCGGACAAATAACTGGTACTGCAACTCTTGCTGCTTCTGATTTACCAAAAGCAACAGCTAGTGCTGTTGGTGCGGTTTCTGTTCCTACAGGTGGGCCACTTTCTATTGATTCAAATGGTGCAATTACAGTCGCCAACTCTGGAGTTACAGCAGGAACAGGAACAAAAGTAACAGTTGATGCAAAGGGGCGAGTAACTAATCTTGCAACTCTTACATCATCAGATTTACCTAATCACAGTGCAGCGTTAATTACTTCTGGAACCATCTCAACAGCAAGGATTGCTAATGATGCAGTTACAGGAACCAAGCTTGCAAACGCTTCAACAACGCTATTTGGATCTGTTGCTCAGACTGGATTCCCGACATCCGAGTTTACAGGGCAATTTTTCTTCGATTCTGTATCTGAAGATTTATACATATATGATGGAAATGCTTATCAACCAGTAACAACTTTAACAAAAGGTTCGCTGGTCTTTGGAGGTACGTTTAACGCTGCTACAAGTAAAGTTGCAAGTGTAACAACCGCAGGTGCAGCAGGAGGTTTAACTGTAGGATCTAATGTTCCTACTCCAACATCTAGTACTGATGGTTTATATTTAGTGGTTGAAAATGCTGGAACTCCAAGTGCGCCTGCTCCTGTAGTTGCTCTCGCTCCACCAGATTACATTTTAGGTGTTACAAATACATCTGGAAGTTCATGGGAAGAAATTGACTTATCTCAAACAGTAGCAGGTCAAGTTGCAAGTAATATTACCTTCACACCTTATGGTCAAATTAGCAGTACTAACGTACAGGATGCTATTCAAGAATTAGAGACAGAGAAGTTAGCAAAAGCTGGTGGTACTGTGACAGGTGAGGTGCTAATAGGTAACACAGGAACACTTGTTTTTGAAGGTTCTAGTATTGATGCATTTCAGACTACTTTAGGAGTTGTTAACCCAACTACAGCAGATAAAACAATACTTTTACCTAATACTTCTGGAACTTTAATAACAAATAACGATTCTGGGACTATTACTTCAGCAATGATTGCTGATGGAACCATTGTTAATGCTGATATAAATGCTTCTGCTGCTATTGCCCTTACCAAGTTAGAAGGCATTGATTCTGGCAAGATTATTGTTGGTAATGGATCAGGCGTTGCTGCTGAAGTTGCAGTAACAGGAGATATAGCAATAACTAACGCAGGTGTTACTTCTATCTCTGCTGGTGCGATTGTTAATGCTGATATTTCTAACTCTGCTGCAATTACTGGCTCAAAAGTTACTACTGGAACGACAAGTGCTGTTGGTGTTCTTCAATTAACAGATAGTGCAACATCAACTTCTACTACAACTGCTGCTACTCCTGCTGCTGTCAAGATTGCAAAGGATGCTGCTGATGCTGCTGCTGTGACAGCCAATGCTGCTTTGCCTAAAGCTGGTGGCTCATTAAGTGACAACTTAATTATTGATAATGCAAAAAGTATTCGACTTTCTGAAGCTGATTCAAATGGTTCACATTACATAGCATTAAAAGCTCCTAACGCTGTAACGGCTGACATTACTTTCACTTTGCCAGATGGTGATGGCAGTTCTGGGCAAAGGTTGCAAACCGACGGCTCTGGAAATTTAAGTTGGGGTACAGATAATTCAACAGACCCCACCAAGTTGCCATTAGCAGGTGGCACTATGTCTGGTGCTATTGCAATGGGTACAAGCAAGATCACTGGTCTTGGAAATCCAACAGCAGCACAAGATGCAGCTACTAAGACTTATGTAGATGCTGCAAGCACAACAGGCAATGCAGCTACAGCAACAGCACTAGCAACGGCAAGAACAATAGGGGGCGTTAGTTTTGATGGTTCAGCAAATATAGATTTACCAGGCGTTAATACTGCTGGCAACCAAAGCACTACGGGCAACGCTGCGACAGCAACGAAATTTGCTTCTGCGGTCACAATTGGTGGTGTTAGCTTTGACGGTTCAGCCAATATCAACCTTCCTGGTGTTAACGCTGCTGGCACTCAAGACACTTCAGGGACGGCAGCACTCGCAACACAATTTACAGTTACAGCAAACAATTCTACAGACGAGGATGTTTATCCTGTTTTCGTAGACGCAGCTACTGGTTCTCAGGGTGCTGAAACAGATTCTGCTTTAACTTACAACCCTTCGACTGGAGCATTAACTACAACAGTATTTATTGGAAATGTAACTGGAAATGTAACTGGAAACACTTCAGGCTCTTCTGGTTCTTGTACTGGAAATGCTGCTACTGCAACAAAATTCGCTTCAAGTGTAACTATTGGTGGTGTTGCTTTTGATGGATCAGCAAATATTAATCTTCCAGGTGTTAATGCTTCTGGAACGCAAGACACTTCAGGAACAGCAGCCGTAGCAACTGCAATTACTGTTGCCGATGAATCAACTGATACCTCTTGCAATGTTTTATTTACAACCGCAGCAACAGGAAATTTAGGTGCTAAGTCAGGAACAAATTTAACTTTCAACTCAAATACTGGAGAGTTAGCAGCAACATTATTTAGTGGCTCAGGTGCTTCCTTAACGACATTAAATGCGTCAAACATTTCTAGTGGAACACTTGCAGCAGCTAGGGTTGCAACACTTAATCAAGACACAACAGGAACAGCAGCACTCGCAACTTCATTCACAGTTACAGCTAATAATTCAACCGATGAAACTGTTTATCTATTATTTGCTGATGGAGCAACAGGATCACAAGGGGCTGAGACAGATACAGGCTTAACTTATAATCCTTCAACTGGACTATTAACTTCAACGGGATTTAGTGGAGTTGGAACTTCATTAACAGCCTTAAATGCAAGCAATTTGGCTTCAGGGACAGTAGCCACAGCAAGGTTAGGAAGTGGAACTGCAAGTAGTTCTAATTTCTTAAGGGGAGATAATACTTGGCAGACAATAGATTTAACTGCTCTTTCTGCAAGCAACTTAACTTCTGGCACTGTTCCAGATGCAAGATTTCCTGCAACACTTCCTGCTGCTAGTGGAGCAAACTTAACAGCTTTAAATGCTTCAAACTTAAGTTCTGGAACTGTCAATGTTGCAAGACTTGGATCAGGTAGTTCTGTTACCACCAAATTCCTAAGAGGTGACAATACTTGGCAAACAATTTCTGCCACACCAGAAGGTACAGCAATACTTTCAACAGGCGAATCAGGCGGTACTAAGTTCCTAAGAGAAGACGGCGACGGAACGTGTTCTTGGCAATCCGTTCCTGCCGCAGTCACAATTAATAATCAGGCAGACAATAGGATTGTTACAGCCACTGGAACGACTAATACTTTAAATGGAGAGGCCAGTCTTACTTTTGATGGAACTAATTTAGATCTTGGTGATGATAAGAAAATTCGTCTTGGGGATTCTGCTGAGTTATCACTTTATACACGAGGTTCTGATTCCAATTCTGTTATTGAAGAATCTGGATCAGGAGTTTTATTTGTTTCAGCACCGTTTGTAAGAATTACTAATAGTGGATTAAGTACCTCAGCAGCACTTTTCCAAACTGCTGGATCATGTGAGTTGTCATACGCAGGAACCAAGAAGATAGAAACGACTTCTTCAGGAGTGGCAGTTACAGGAGCATTAACAATAAGTGGAGATCTCACTGTAAATGGCACAACTACTACGATTGATACAACAACACTTCAGGTAGAAGATAAGAATATAGAAATCGGAAAAGTATCAAGTCCTAGTGATAGCACCGCAGATGGAGGGGGCATAACTTTACTTGGAGCTACAAATAAGACATGGAACTGGGTTAATTCAACTGATGCTTGGACATCTTCCGAACATATTCAAGTTGCTAGTGGTAAGACATTTATTGGAGATGGTTCAACCTTAACTGCTTTAAACGCTTCAAACTTAGCTTCTGGAACGGTAGCACCAGCGAGACTTGGAAGTGGATCGGCTTCTCAATATAACTTCTTAAGAGGTGATGGTTCTTGGCAAGAAGTGATGACTCTAGGAGGAGGCAACTTCAATTCTGGGGCTGATGTGAAGTTTCAAGGTAGTGCTTCAAATAAAGATCTTGAGTGGGATGCGTCAGCATATTCTTTAATATTCAATGATGATGTAAAAGCAGTATTTGGAACAAGTTCAGACGGCCTAGAAATATTCCATAATGCAAGTGATAGCGTTATAAATGATAATGGGACAGGCTCTTTAAAACTTCAACTTGGCGGTTCTACCAAAGCAGAGGTAGTTTCTGGTGGTTTTACAGTAACAGGAACAGCAACAGCGACTACCTTTAGTGGTTCGGGTGCTTCTCTTTCTAATTTAAACGCTGATAATATTTCTTCTGGAACAGTACCAACAGCAAGACTTGGAAGTGGTACAGCTTCAAGCTCTAACTTCTTAAGAGGTGATGGATCGTGGCAGACAATAGATGTTTCAGCTTACGCTCCATTAGCAGGAGCAACCTTCACTGGTGATGTTCAATTTAATGGAGACAACTACAACCTTCTCTGGGATAAGTCAGATAACGCTTTAGAACTTGCTCAACAAGCGACCCTTAAAATTGGTTCTTATACGATCACAGAAAATTCAGGTGGTTATTTGCAATTCGATAGCAACAGTGCTGCTGGTAGTACATATTTTAAAGATGATACCCAATTTAATATCAATTCAGCAGTAATTAAGTTTGAAAATTACGCATCAAATCAAGATTATTTTAAAGCAACTTCTTCGGCAGTTGAATTATATGCAAGCGGTACAAAAAGACTTCATACGAATAGTAACGGCGTATACATAACTGGATCATGTTATGCGAGTGGAGGATTTAGCGGCTCAGGTGCAAACTTAACTAACCTTCCAGGTGTCACTTCAGATGCTCAGAAAAATACGGTTGGTGGTACAAACGCAGGAGATAGTTTCAGTGGAACAAGTGCGGAATACAATACGTTATTTGGCTACGATACTGGAACTGCAATAACAACAGGCGATAAAAACACAGCCTTTGGTTATAGGGCTATGTATCACATAAATACAGGCTCAGATAATACATACATGGGATTTGAGGCGGGAGAAGGAGGACAAGATAGAAATAAAAATACTTATATTGGTTCATACGCTGGTAAGAACAACAGTACTGGATTTAACAATACAGCTATTGGATATTCTGCATTAGGTCAATCAGGAACAGGAGGTGGAAATGTCTGTGTAGGTTATGAAGCAGGTACTGCTGTAGGTGGTGATGGTAGTGAAAATGTAATTCTGGGTATGTCGGCAGGTAGTCTCGGTGGAAATTATTCAATAAGGAATGTAGCTATTGGATCACAAGCAATAGGGGCTGGAAATGGAGCCGTCAAAGAAAACGTAGCTATCGGCTATAAAACATTATATGGAGGATCAGGTGGTATTACAGGCGATAGAAATATAGCAATTGGATTTGAGGCAGGAAAAACAGTTACTTCAGGTGAAAAAAATATTGCAATTGGTACTGGTGCTGGTGGTGCTCTTGGAAGTAATTCTGGAAATATATTTATTGGAGATAGCGCAGGATACAGTGCTGGTAGTGCTGCTGATTCTATTTGTATTGGTAATTCAGCAGATCCTAATGATGGAACTGACAATATAGCGATTGGTCATAATGCTGTTAACGAGCAATTTAGTAGTCATCAAATAACTCTTGGACACACAAATATCACCAGTTTCCGTATCCCAGGAATTGATTTCTATCTAAAAGACAATGGTGGTACGCCTAGTCAAGGACAAGTATTAACAGCAGATGCGAATGGTAAAGGTTACTGGGCTGATACTAGTGGTGGGGTTTCAGGTGAGTTTACTGCTACAGCCGATGGTGCTATTACCGCTAACGATCCTGTAAGCATTATGGGTGACGGTAAATTGAAAAAATGTGGAGAAGTTACTTTTGATGCTGATTGGACAATGGGATCTACAACAACTCTTGATTCAACAAAGAAATGGGAATATTCTGCTGGCGCTCCTGATCCTCACAAAACTAATAGATTTGCAATTACTTTTACGGATGATAATAGTGATAAATATGTCTATTTACAGATTTACACTATCTCTG
>Ga0315331_10000722_pt1 | contig 23306 bp, 13 predicted proteins | sample M160m34915metaG_FD_203456 | JGI IMG/M metagenome (GOLD analysis project Ga0315331, IMG submission 203456) | Ammonia-oxidizing marine archaeal communities from Monterey Bay, California, United States - M1 60m 34915 | ecosystem: Environmental > Aquatic > Marine > Intertidal zone | place: USA...
ATTCTTATACTCTGCTGTGCATATTGAATTTCATCAGAACCAAGCGTTGCAGCGTCTAAGCCCCTATAAACCTCACCCGTAAAACAAAAAACAGGTTGCATATAATTCGAGCTTATTTTCATCGGTTTCCAATTTTGGAATCGAGTCCAATTTGTTTGAGCTAGATTATCGCTAATCGACATAAGTTTACTAAGTGCTTTTGGATTTTTCGACTTTAATTTCAAAACCAATTGCTCCGCCTGTGTTTCAAATTGGGGAATCGTTGGGTCATTTAAACATTGGGCATTCGTGTCTATAGATTTTGCTGGAGATAAAAGTATTTTAAGCATTTCAGTTTTTATTAGTTAACCTAATTAAATTAATTTTGTTCAATTCGGAGATTACCTTTAATTTTCGCGTCAAATAACATTATAAATCTATGAAATTCATTATTATTTTATCTCTCTTTATTAGCATTACTTTTAATTTTACTGCTCAAGGTTCATTTTTTTATGGTTACTTTCCTTCAGTTGAAGCAACACTTGTGCCTTTGGAGGCAAATGAATCTATCAATAAAACGGATAAAATAGTACCTAATTTTAAGGGAAGAGAGCTTGTGCAGCTTGATTATATCCCACAGCATTACCCAGATAGAAAATGGCAACAGCACGAATATTACACCAAATCGACAAGTACATCAGTCATCTGGCAAACTCAAGGGATCGGAGCAAGTATTTCTCCTCCTGATCCGACAGGAGATGTAGATAGTTTATATTATATTCAAGGAACCAATTCTAATGGTGGTGGGGCCATTAAAATATTTGATAAAACCTCCGGAGCTCCAATTACAGGTGTTTTATCGATGCAAACCCTTTCTAGTCCTAATGTCAATGGACTAGGTGACCCCATTATATTGTATCACAATACCGCAAAACGGTGGTTTATTACTCAGTTTGCCAGCTCTGGGAACAAGCTTCTCGTTTATGTATCTCAAAACTCTGATCCACAAGGGAATTATTTCCTATATCAATTTACCTGTCCAGGATTTCCTGATTATCCCAAATGGAGCATTATGGAAAGTGCTGATGCTCTCCTTGTGTCTACAAATGAGGGAGGTGCACCAACAGTTTATGCTATGAAGCTTAGTGATATGTTACTTGGTGATCCTAGTCCATTCATAGGTGTTGACATAGGGTATCCACTAAATGGTTTTGGATTTCAATCCATTACACCTGTCGATCTTGAAGGTGATATTCCAGCACCCGCAAATATGAAACCTTTATTTGTTCGACACAGAGATGACGAGGTTCACAGTCAAGGTTCTCCTGACAGTAATTCAAATGATTGGATTGAATTTTGGGAAATGGATATAAACTGGAGCAATAATACGGCAAGCGTATCCAAAATTCAAGATGTTGCCATTGAAGAGATAGATTCCGATTTGTGCGGCTTATCTAGCTTTAGCTGTTTTGGACAACCTGGAACTACCGTGAAATTAGATCCACTTAGAGAAACTGTTATGTACAAAGCGCCAATGAGGGTTTTTGAGGATCATCAGTCCATGGTATTGTGTTTAACAACAGATGTGAATGGGGCAAACCGAGGAGGAGTGAGATGGATAGAGCTAAGAAGACCTAGTGAGAGCTTGGGGGACTGGAGTCTTTATCAAGAGGGCACATATGCACCAGGAAGTTCATTAAACAGATGGATGCCTGCTATTAATATCGATAAGTTTGGGAATATCATGATGGCCTATTCTACCTCGAGTACTCAGTCTGGAAATTATCCCTCATTAAAAATGACTGGACGAAGGGCTTGCGATCCTCTCGGGACTATGACAGCACCAGAAATTACAATCAAATCAGGGCTTTCTTCAAGAACTTCAAACACCAGGTGGGGTGATTATCATCATATGTCTATCGACGAATTTGATGGTGAAACTTTTTATTATACTGGTGTATATATGGAAGCTAGTAATTCAATAAGAACAAATGTTAGTGCACTTAAATTCGATCCTTTCAATCTTGATTTATCACTATTAGAGGTGTTTCAAACTACTGAAGGAATCCTTTGTGGTTCCTCAGTTCAATTCGGAATTGTTCTTGAAAATAGAGGCTTAACTGAAATCACCCAAGGTGAAATATCCTGGACCACAGACAATGGAGTAAACTCATCAGCGCAATTTTCAACAAACGAATTGTCTGATTTTCAGTCTGTAGATACCATTTACATTGTCGTAAATGCATTATCAATAGGAATAAATGAAATTGAATTTATAATAAGTGATGTTAACCTTTTAGGGCAAGATGAAAACGGTTGTAATGATGTTAAATTCATTTTTTCAGAAAGTAATGGAACTAGTGATATTGTCACATCAGTCAATATTGATGTAAGTCCAAGCTGTTTACCAAATTCAGCAACAATAAGCTTATCTGCAAGTAATGGAACAGGACCATATACTTATATGCTAAATAACATTTCTCAATCCAATCCCATTTATAATAACCTCAGCTCTGGAGAATACAATTATACCATTATTGATTCAATCGGGTGCGCTGGCTTTGGAAGCCTAATACTTGAGCCTCCTTATGACATAAGTGTAGAGGCTTCTTTGGATTCAAGCATCACTTGCAACGGACAAACCACATCATTTGAGGTGTTAAGTGCAGGAGGTCAAGGTGACTTAACCTATGAGGTCAGTAGCATAAGTAATCAGAACGGGCCGATTTACGAAAATATTCCAGCGGGCCTTTATCAAATTACAGTCACGGATCAAAATGGATGCAACAATGATGTAGAATTACTCATTAATGAACCTGAAGGAATTAGCATCAATGCAATTCCAACAATGATCTCCTGTTTTGGCAATACTGACGGTTCAATTGAAGTCAATGCTTCCGGAGGAAACCTTCCATACTCCTATGCTCTAGATTTTCAATCTTTTCAAAACAATAATGTTTTCTCAAACTTATCCGAAGGAACTTACATCGTTGTAGTAAGAGATTCTTCAGGATGTGAAAACACTTTTGAAACGACAGTAATCGAGCCTCAAGAGCTTAACGGAACAGCCTCATCCTCTCCTTCGACAAATAATAACGGTAGTATTACTATTAGCGCGAATGGAGGCACCTCTCCTTACACCTTTAGTATTGATGGAGTGAATTATTATTCAGGAAGCCTTTTCACTGGTCTTAACGGAGGTACATATACTGTATACATAAAAGACAATAATGGCTGTATACAGGAAATATCAATAGTCGTTGACGATTTTTCTGATATTAATGAACATGAAATAAATAAAATGAGTTTTATCCTATACCCCAACCCATCTAATGGGATTTTCACATTAAGTATTGAAGGCTGTACAGGAAACCATTTAAAGGCTCGAATATTCAATAGTATTGGACAATTCATTTCTGAATTTGATATATCATGTACAACTGGTTCATACAAAAAGGAATATTTTCTGAGTGAGAAGTTTTCAAGTGGAAATTATTATATCGGGATACACAACGGAAGCAAGCATCACCTTATTCCATTTGTCAAACAGTAGCTATAAGCTTAATAGCTTTATCCCTACAAAAAGGGTTCTAGGCTGAGCAGGACCATAAATAAAGTTACTGTCACGATTCTTTCCAATATCAAATTGCTTCTGGTAGGCGTTTAATATATTTTTCACTCCCAGATAGAGCTCTAAATTGAGATTTGATTTTTTCAGGCTCAATGTGTAAGAAATTTTACTACTGAGCTCAGAAAAAGAATTACTCGAGGTCATTTCATCGACGATTTGGTTTGGCGCACCAGCAAAATGAGGCACTAGCATTGGACCTGTGTAGACATAATTAATACTCCCATTTATTTTTTTATTTGGAGTAAAGCTCAACAACGCGAATCCATAATCATTGGGAGTGCGTATAAATTCACGTACCCCTGGTAAACCATCAATATACTGTACCGGATCATCAAAATTATTGCTTTGTAAAGTAAATCCACCCTCAAGCTGTATTTTGCGATCGTAATTCAACCTAAACTCAAAAGTTGCTCCTTGAATAGTAGCTCCCTGACCATTCTGCTTTTCAAATAAATAACCAAATTCATCCTCTCCAACCGGCTGAAGATAAAATGCATTATTAAGACGTGTATAGAATCCTTCAAGAGTAAATCCTGCAATAAAATGCTCATATGGTTTGTCAATATTAATTGAAGCACTGTAAGAATTGGAATTCTCTGGAGCTAATGTTGGTGAAAGAGTGACTCTTGAAACTCCTCCTCCTGCAAATGCAATATGAAGATCGGTATCAAAAGCCTGGGGAGCTCTAAATCCAGAACCATAGCTCAACCTAAACTGAGTGTTCTTTTTTAACTTATATAGCAAAGAGGCTCTTGGACTTAAAACGGGAGACTCTACAAGATTATGTTTATCCATACGAACGCCTGATAAAAGAGAAAGGTTCGGTAATAAAGACCAATCACTTTGAATGAAAATGCCTAAATCTGAAGTGCTCTGATCGATCAAATAATCATAGCTGGGTATTTCATCATAAACATCATCCCATAAGAACTCTGTCCCAAATGTCAATACATTACTGCCCGTTCCTAAAAAATTTAAGACCTCATGATTTAGCTGTAATCCGATATTCGCAGTTGCGACATTGGAAACACCGTACGGCGGATTATCAAGGTGAGCTGCAATTTGGAGCGAGTCATCTGGAAATATACCTGTATAATGATCACGACTGGTATGTTGAAATGCAGCATAAGAAATTAACGTAGTCTGCTCATTCTTAAATCCAATCTGGTAATCCAATCCTCCCATCCAAACATGGTGCTGTCTTTCTTCTGATTGGGCTGCCAAATAAGCAGGTTCTTCCCTATTCATTTCACCGCCATATCTATACTCATTTAAATTACTTAAGCTAAGCTCTATTTTATGATTGTATTTGGGTAAAAAAAACGTTTTCAAGCCAAAAGAAGTATTTTGAAGCATTGATAATTCAGAAAAGAAATCTGCATTATGATCATAAAAACCTCTAGCCCGGTTGTTTATAAAAACAGATGCTCCCATTTTTCTATCTTTTGACAAAAAAGTACCATTACCACTTAAAACCTGGTCATTTGTTTGGAAATTAATGTTCTGATAGGTGTAATTCAATTCAAAATTATTCTTTTTTGGAATTTTTGTAATCACATTTACTGTACCTCCTATTGCGCTGGATCCATACAAAGATGAACCCCCTCCTCTAATCACTTCAATACGTTCAATCATATTTACAGGTAGCTGTTCCATTCCGTAAAGTCCAGTGAGGGGACTAAATACGGGCCTCCCATTAATTAAAATTTGAGAATATCCACCAGCCAAACCATTCATCCTTAGCTGCGTGTAATTACATGTCTGACAGTCCGTTTCTATGCGCAATCCAGGTTGAAACTTTAAACCCTCAGAGAGGCTGCATGCCTGGACCATATCCAAACTTTCACTACTCAAGACATTCACAATGACATTTGAATTGGTTTGCCTTTTATAGGTCTTAGTTCCGGTTACTACAACTGCATCGAGCTCCATTACTTTCTCCGTGAAATTCATTTTCACTTCAACAACCGATTTTGATTCTGAAATGTTTACAGTATCAGAAAGTGACTTATAACCAATTACTGACGCCTGAATTACATAGCGATCATATGGTAGACTATTAAATTGGAAATCTCCATTAGAATTCGTCAAAACATGCTTAGAGAGAGGGTATATAGATATCCTTACAAATTCGGCAGGTTGTTTTTCTACAGTTACAATACCTTTAATCACTCCTTTCTGTGCATATGAAGCATCGTAAATTGAGCAACAAAAAAACAAAATCCAGAACGCACCAACTTTATAGGAAACTATTGTTCTCAATAAAGTCGCTATAAAATATTCCAAATATTTCGGATTAATTATGCTTTACCAAGCTTTATTTTCTTTGTGAAATCAACAAGAAGAGGAGTCGCTACAAACATAGATGAGTATGTTCCAACTAATATTCCAATGATCAATGCAAAGATAAAGCCTTTGATTGCTGCCCCACCAAAAATAAATATGATTAACAATACAACAAGAGTTGTCATAGAAGTGTTAATTGTTCTTGATAAGGTTGAATTTAAGGCACCATTAATTTCAGATTTAAAATCAGATTCTTTCTTCCAGGACAAGTCTTCACGTATCCGGTCAAAGACAACCACCGTATCATTAATAGAATAACCTATAACCGTTAATATCGCAGCAACAAAGGCTTGATCAATATCCATATTGAATGGTAGTATCCCGCTGAGCAAAGAAAATAAACCAAGAACTATAATCACATCATGAAATAAGGCAACAATCGCACTCATTGAGAATTGCCACTTACCAAAACGAATAAAGATATAAGCAAAAATGATTAACAAACTCAGAGCAATTGAAATTTTAGAAGATGTTTCTAACTCCTCAGATACTTTAGATGAAACGAATCTAGAATCAGGCTGAATAACCCCTTTACCTAGCTTAGATTCACATTTTTGTATAGCCTCATTTAGTTTTTCTTTAACCTGAGGCTCTGCATTTTGCTGATTTAATAGGTAATTGGTAGTAATCTCAACATAAAAAGAACTAGACTTTGTTTTAACATCTACAGAAGCTCCTGGCATCGATTTAGAAAGCTCTTTCTTGATAAATTCTGTATTGTTTTCTGCTGATTTTTCAAATTTCACTCCATATGTTCTTCCTCCTGTAAATTCAACAGATTGTGAGATTCCTTTTGTCATTAAAAGGGCCAAAGAACCGATCACCATAATCGTTGATAGAGCGTAAGTCATCTTTCGCTTATCTAGGAAATTAATATTCATTCCTTTGAAAGCATTTTTTGTGAATTTTGTATCAAAAGCAATGCTTTTTCCTTTATTCAACCACCACTCAAAGATTAACCTTGAAATTATCAATGCTGCAAATACAGAAGAGAAAATACCAATAATTAATGTTGTTGCAAATGATTCAATAGGTCCAGTTCCAAATACTTTCAAAACAATAGCCGTCAACAATGTCGTAACATTCGCATCTATTATTGAAGATAAGGCTTTTTGAAATCCAGTTTTAACAGCAGCAGCTAAATCCTTACCCTTAGTCTGCTCTTCACGTATACGTTCAAAAATAAGAACATTAGCATCAACAGCCATACCGATGGTCAATACAATACCGGCTATACCCGCTAAGGTTAGAACTGCACCAAAAGATGCCAAAGATCCAAATATAAAGATGACGTTAGCCAACAGCGCAACATCTGCAACCAAGCCTGCCTTTCCATAGTAGAAATACATGTAGATAAATACCACCAAGAAGGCTATTGCGAAAGAAATTAATCCAGCTCTTGTGTTTTCCTTTCCTATGGTTGGTCCCACTTTTGTTTGTTCTTTAATGACACATGGAGCAGGTAGTGCTCCTCCATTTAAAAGACCAGCAAGGTCATTGGCCTCATCAAAGGTGAAATCACCTGAAATTTGAGTGTTACCATTGTTAATGGCTCCTCTAACAACAGGAGCACTATAAACTACATTATCCATTGATATAGCCACTATACGACCTACATTTTCAGAAGTCATTCGGCCCCATTGTTCAATACCTTCATCATTCATGCTCAAATCAACAGTAATTTCTCCACCCATTTGATCATATCCTTGACTAGCTTTAGAAATATGACTACCGTTTACTTTCGCTTTTCCATTTTCTGGCACCCGACATGCATACAAATACCAACCTTTTTTCTTTTTCTCCTTATCAATGTACTCCTTCTCTGCTCCCCACATAAATCGTATCTGCGCATCAAATTGAGCTTTCACATCAGAACGATTTAGCATCGCACTAATCTTCGATTTATCTTGGTCGTTTTTTGCATATCCAATTGCTCCTGGTACTGGTACAGCTAAACTAGCCAATGAAACCACATTCGCAGAAGGCTCATCATCAAAAGACAAATCTGTGGAAGTCGTATCTTCTTCAAACCCTTCATCATTTTTAGAAAGCTCATCCGCCGCCATCCACGAAGCTTGGATTTGGCTTAGCTCAAAAGTTTCAAAAAATTCTAGATTTGCAGTTGACTGTAGCTTTTCTGCTACTGTTTTTTCATCCTGTACACCTGGTAATTCTATATATAATCTGTTATTTGCAGCATCTTTTTGAATGTTCGGTTGTGCCACACCAAACTGATTGATACGCTTACTCATAACATTTTCAATACCATCCATAGATTTAACTATCAAATCTCTGAGGTGCTTGATTACTACATCATTACTCGTTCCAATGTCTATATTCTCTCCATAAAAAATAGTGTTCAGTTGTAAATTGTCATTTTCCTTGCGGAATTCAGCTACAAAAACATCAATAAAATCAAGAGAACTATTGTTATTGTATTTCTTTAAGGCCTTTTCATATGGAATGGTAAAAGCAATATCATTTTGATTTTTAACCTGAGACTTCACAAACTCCGGCGTTGAGACCTCAAGGGTTACACTCATTCCACCAACCAAGTCCAATCCAAATGCCAAAGACCTTTTCTTTACCTCAGAAAATGTAGATCCGAGTATTGGATATACCTCGGTATCTGCTTTTGATCGTAATATTTGATTAATAAGAATTCCTTTAGCAATCTCTTCAGCTTCAGGATTGTTAAAATCAATGGTATCGTTATTGGTTCCTATAACACCAATACCATTATTGTTGGCCATTGCCTCTTTTTTCGTTTTGGATATTATACTAATCGCTTGTTTTTCAGCATCAGCTTCCACATTGTTTGCCACCCAAGTAAATGACAATTGGTATAAACAAACAACAGTAAGTAATATGGTTAAAAACCAAAAGAATCCTTTAATACGCATGCAATTTCAGATTTATGTTTAAATAAGCCTGCAAATATAGAGTTTACAATATTTATATTCAAATATATCTACACTAAAATGCCAAATAAAAGCAAGTATTAAATCTAAAGTTTCTTTTTCGCTTTTTCCTTTTGAATAAATTCATAAATATCAACAGCAAACTTTTCCCATTCATCTGCTTTTTGACCTAAGAGCGATTTAAGTTTGTCGCGAACTATTTCTAGCTTCCCCCCGGAAAAAATATCTTGAATCTTAAAAGCCAACGTTTTTTCATTTAGATCATCTATAATGAATCCATTGTTACAATCACTAAGATTTTCATGAAGCCCGCCATTTCTGGAAACTAATACAGGAACACTGAAGGAGTCAGCAATTGCCTGCACCCCACTCTGAGTGCCCTTTTTATAAGGAAGAATACATAAATCCGAGGCACTGAAGTATCGCTTGACCTCTTCATCAGGGATGTATTGATTATTTAAAATAATATTAGGGTTTATACAATCCTCTATGAGCTTATGATATGTCTTTTCATCTCCATATATTTCTCCAGCAATGAGTAAATAGAAAGATTCATCCAAGTGAGTCATGGCCTTAATTAGAATATCCAATCCCTTGTAATCACGTATCAATCCAAAAAACAATAACACCTTTGATTTTTCAGGTATATCCATTGATGCTCTGGCCTCCCGTTTATTGATTGCAGAGCCAAAATGGGTGTATTGGGGATGACTTAAAAGTAAACAAGAAGCATTTGGTCTTTGAGACAAAACCTCATTTTGAACCTGCTGAGACAAAACCACAAACGCATCATATCTACGTAGAAATAGACCATTAAAATAATAGTCAAAAAATCGTTTTTCATGAGGGACTAAATTGTGTATCAAAGCAATCTTGAGCACATCCCTTTTAAAGCCTCTAGAAAAAAATGCATACATAGGAGCAAAAATCGTCATCCAATAATTTGCAATAAAGACATCTGGATTTGACTTTTTCAGTTGTCTTCTTGCACCAAAATAACTCAATGGATTAAAAGTTGAAACAATTCTCGGATAGCTTTCTTTTAATGATTGATCTACTTGTGATTTTCCAGGAAACAAGAGCTTTGGGTACAACTTTGAAAATGTATAAGGCGACACATCCGCTTTGGTTTTCATATTCTGAAGAACCATCTGACTAAAACTAGAGATCCCTCCGCGGAATGGTGGAAGCACAGAAAAGAATGTGACTTTTAACCTCTTATCTTGATTACTCGATTCCAAAATCAATACAATTATAGATGAGTTCGGTACCCGACGAGATATTTAAGGTATCAAAATTAGCAATTACCAAATCCTTATAATATTTCTTAACCAATCCAACATGGTTGGCATATACCTCATATTTTTTCTTGTAAGCAACCAAATTCAAAATGTCTTCTTGATGAACTTTAAGAGTGCTATCAAAGCTTAACGAATTAATCATAAATGGCTGATGTATGTCCTCGTAAAAACAATTCATTGCATTTAAAGTATTATAGATATTTGCATCCCAAATAGTATAATCATTAGGCGGAAGAATCAGCTTAACCATTCTTCTGTTTTCTTCTGTTAATTCAATTTTATTATTATTCTTAATTGTGGTCCAAACATCCGAAATTTGCCATGTATCAGTTGTATCGGTTCTCTTCATTCTAATGAATTTATAGGCCAATCTTCCCTGATTGTCAATTATCGTATCTTCAATTAGAGTTCTTAAATAATAATTCGATGTATCATGGGGATTTGCCGCTAAATCATCATGAATAATTTCCTGAACATAATAATCAACATAGACACCTGAGCTTAAAGGATAATAGGTCTCATAAAAATCCAAAGGCGGGTTGCCCTCATCCTTTCCACATGAAAGAATACAGGTTCCAATAACAAAAATACATGTCCATCTCAGCATCTACTACTCTCAAATTTACAAAATCTATTCGTTGGGGTCAATTCCTTTCAACTTACATTCATTTAAATAGGCAGTCTTTGCCTTTCCTTTCAATAAAACTCCATTTTTATATAATTCAGAGTGAATGATCTCTTGTTGTTCATTGTAATTAATAACCCAACCATGCTTTAGACCATTTTTAAATTGAAAAGACTGTATGCACATGCCGTTGATCTCAAACTTACGCCATACCCCAGAAGGTTTGTCTAAATAATATTGTCCACTTAAACGAACATTTCCTGATGAAAACAGCTCTCGATAAGGTCCAGATTTCAGGCTATCTTTGTAATGTGTTTCTGACAGTACCTTTACTTCTCCTCTTTCAATTTGATTTTGAAGATAAAAGGTTAGCTTTTTACCATTCAATTTACCTTTTCTAAATTTCTCCATTGAGACCGTAAGGCCCTGCTGATTATAATTGACCCAAGTGGAATCTCTTTTTTGATCTAAATACATACCTTCAGACATGACTTCCTCGTTCTCGAAGTAAAACGTCACATAAGCTTGATTTATATTTAAATGCTCTATTATTGCTCTTACCCCTCCTCCAGGGTAATAATACCAAAATTGTCCAACCGGTATACCGTTAACAAATTCACCCTTATACTGAGGAACAGTTTCTGCCTTATCCCAATATTTCACCCAAACACCTTGCTTCCTACCTAATTTATCAGTGATGTTTTGGCCAAAGAATGATTGAGAACATAAAACAAAAAGGACAATTAAAAACCTCATTCAAGTAATTGATTTAAATCAGTTAAGGAACCCACCTTCACGTTGGGACTTGACGCACAATTCTCCCTTGATTCAACGAGTACCGTTTTCATCTCAAGATTCTTGCCAAACTCAATATCCGTATCTGTATCTCCCACCATAATTGACTTTGAAAAATCAATATCTTTCATTGTGTCCTTAGCTTTATGTGCCATTTTTGGAGAAGGCTTCCTCAAGTCAGAATTCGGACCATTTACCTCAGGAGCAACCAATACCATATCAATTTTTGCATTATATTTTGCAAAACAAGCTACCATGAATTCATGAATGTCATTTAATTGATCACTGGTAATCAACCCTTTACCTACGCATTGCTGATTGGTAACTACAATAACATATTTAAATTTGGAAAACAGAGATGCCGAAACCTCTAACACTCCTTTTTTGAAAATAAAAGATTTCTTATCTAAGATGTAACCCTCAAAATTTCTTTCATTGATTACTCCATCTCGATCTATAAAAAGGGTCCAAGATGAATCTAAATTCCAATTGAGCTTCATCTCAAATTTCTTTCTCAATTAAATATACATTTCTATGAGTAGAATTTCTACCAATCAATTCAGCAATAAATCCAGTCATAAAAAACTGGACTCCCACAATCATTGCGACTAACGCAATAAAAAATTCAGTTCTTTCAGCCAATAACCTGGCACTTTTGTTAATGAATAATTTATCTATTCCCAAGTATAAAGTAAGAGAAAAACCAATAACGAACATAAAGGTACCTAAAGCTCCAAAAAAATGCATTGGCTTTTTACCAAATTTACCCATAAAAGCAACAGTTATTAAATCCAAAGGGCCATTTAAAAAACGATTTAGACCAAACTTCGTAACACCATATTTTCTTGCTTGATGCTGTACTACCTTTTCTCCTATATTCGTGAATCCTGCATATTTAGCAAGCGCTGGAACATATCGATGCATATCACCATAAATTTCTATACTCTTTACTACTGCACTTTTGTATGCCTTCAAGCCACAATTAAAATCGTGCAAATAAATTCCAGTTATTCTGCGTGCAGCCCAGTTGTACAATTTAGTGGGTAAGGTCTTTGAAAGAGGATCATGTCGCTTCTTTTTCCATCCTGAAACCAAATCAAAATCTTCTTTAACTATCATTTCATATAGCTCAGGTATTTCTTCTGGTGAATCTTGTAAATCCGCATCCATTGTAATCACAACATCACCAACACATAGCTCAAAGCCTTTTTGAAGAGCCGCAGATTTACCATAATTTCTTTGAAATTTTATTCCTCTGATTTCTGAATGCTGATTCTGCAAATCTTCAATTACTGACCACGAATTATCTTTACTACCATCATCTACAAAAATCACCTCGAAAGTGTAGCTTTCAGCCAATACATTTTTAATCCAAGCAAACAGTTCAGGCAATGATTCTTCCTCATTGAGTAAAGGGATAACTACAGAGATTTGCTTTGACATATATGGTCAAATTTAAGGAATTCTTTAATAGAATCTTGTAAGCAACAAAGCTATTGTTTGATTATTTTTTTCTGCGCACCATCAATCAGCACAAAATAGAAGCCTTTGGACATATCGTTCATATCAATGGTATGGTTGTCGCCGTCAATGACACCATTCATCAAGACAATTCCATTTGCAGAAATAACCTTATAATTTGAGCCTACTCTCGCTCCATTAACAATAGCACATTCCGTCACGGGATTTGGATAAATACTAAAAGTATTCGCATTTGTTTCCTCAACTCCCCAGACGTCTTCAACCCTAAAGAAATCAAATGCCGCTTCGGTAATATTCACATGTGGTTCGAGATCAGAAACAAAAACTTTGAAAGTCATTGAATTGGTAATTGTTATAGACGTTTGCTGAGCAATTATCACGAAATGTTCTTCAAAAACCATAGGGTCACCCTGTGGAGGAAGAACTTGATAAAATATCTCATTCTCGGCACCATTGCTAATCATAAAACTTAAAGTATCATCAATAAGCTCAGGGCCATGATTACAAAAGAAAGCATAGTCAAATTTAAAAGCAGGGTTTGTATATTGCGTCAAATCCATCGGAGGTGAAGTTAATACGGTGATGCCATTATCCACATCATCAAAATCAGGATCTACATTATCTCTATTGCCTGTCACATAAGCCATAGAGCCACAATCCAAATCTGTATCCATACCCATAACAGTATTGGTAGTAGGATTAGGAACACCTCTTTCCCACTCACCAGTTTCCGCATTTCCTGAGACCGTCCAGCCAAAATCAAAAGTGAAGTCGTCGTAATATCCAGGCATTAAATATATATTAATCACACCCGTAGATGGATTGATTACCTGCTCAACACATTGTGTGTAATAGCCCCATTTTCCAACGATGAGCTCATAATTCTCTTGATAGAATAAGCTAAAGATCTCTTCTCCTATTCCATTTGTAATTCCGTCGTAATTAATTAAAGGATGGGTAAGTGAAATCTGAGCATCAGGTATTGGGTTTCCAGCACTGTTCATTACATTGATCGTAACATCAAATTGTTCAATTGGAACCAACTGAATATCCTGAATGGTAATATCTCCTTGAGTCAGGTTTACACTCACCGTTTGAGGGAAGTATCCGACTTTCATATACGTCACATTATAAGTGCCCTCTATGGCTGCCCCTGTAGCGTAAAAGCCAATAGAATTAGTGTTTTCATCCTGGTCATTAGATTCTATTTGAACAGAGACATTTAAAAGTGGTGATGATGTTGATTGGTCAGTAACTGTTCCTTCTAAATAAGAAGCAGGAACATATGTGGGACTCAAAACAAAAAAACCTTCTGTCATATCCGCAGCAAGTATATTACCAGAGGGCAAATAAGGATATACACCCCAAGAACCATCATAAGTAGGAGTTTGTCCAGGATAGGTATCATAAGCCGCTACTTCTATTAAGTTATATGGATAAGTTGCGTCGTGAATTGTAATGCCATCAACATAATAGCTTGTTACCAAATAATTATTAACCACAAAAGTATTGTGTGGAATCACATCCGCTCCTGGAGAACTCTGTACACGATCAAGCTCTACAATATTTGAAGGATCCGAAATATCATAAGATGTCACATAAGAGTTGGGGAGCTCATCTGTCGTATATACAACACTTCCATCGTCTGATGGCCATATATTGTGTGTAAATGAGTTAGAAGTAATCTTGGTACCGAGTAGTAATGGATTTGACTTATCACTCACATCAACAAGACTCAAAAAGCCATCATATACATGGGCAAGATAAAGTGTATCATTTCTAGCAAAACCATCATGAACATACCAGTTATCAAATATTCCAACCTCTACAGGGTCCATAGGTGATGTATTCACGTCATATATTATCGCTCCTCCTTCTCCATAATTAGCACCAAAGACATACAAATAACCCAATTCATCTATAAAACAATTATGAGCTGATTCCCATGTCGTTCCTCCTTGCCCCATAAAAATGGTGCTAGTCAATGTAACACTTCCCGGCAAAGGTGAAAGATCGATAATAGTCATTCCCTCCTCAGCCTCTGTTGTAACATAAGCATAATCACCATGAACCTTTGGGTCCCGCCAAATACTTTCCATTCCAGCCAGCCAATAAATCTCCTGTGGATTTACCGGATCTGTAACATCTACAATAGATGTACCCTTTGTTGTCCCGACAATCGCATATTCATTTCCATCCTCATCTTCGTAACCCCAAATATCATTTAAATTGGCATCGTGTAAGGCCTGGTAATCTATGTTAGATACAAAAGTGAGTTGTGCCTGACTATGCCCAAATTGAAATAAGAGCGTAAATAAAATAATTGGAAATGTTTTCATAAGATTAGTTGTTGAGGTGTAGACGTGCATGGAGAGAATAAGTTGTTTAGTCGAAATAACAGAATAAAAATGAATTCCGGAGGTGCTTAGTATGCACGGAATTAATTCAAAAATGTTTTTTTCAATTCATTATGAAGTAAATTTAGAGAAATTTAATGAAACTCTTTACTTTTATAAGTACCATCAAAATAAGATTCTAATGAGTTACAAGATCCGAACGAAAGAAGAATATTCTAAAACCTATCAAAATTCTGTTGAAAGAAAAACCGAATTTTGGGAAGAAATTGCAAAGAAATTCACTTGGTTTAAGCCATGGAGAAACATTATGGATTGCGATATGCGAGAAGCACAATTCAAGTGGTTTGAGGGAGCAAAGACGAATATTACTTTTAATTGTATTGACAGACACTTAAAGTCAAAAGGTAATCAAACTGCTATTATTTTTGAACCCAACATGCCGAATGAGAAAGCTATTCACATCTCATATAATGAACTACACAAAAGAGTGTGTAAAATGGCGAATTTACTCACGGAAATGGGAATAAATAAAGGAGACCGAGTGGCTTTATATTTACCAATGATTCCGGAATTGGCTGTGAGCGTTTTGGCTTGCGCACGAATTGGAGCTATTCATTCTGTAATCTTTGCAGGTTTTTCAGCTGGAGCATTAGCTGCGAGAGTCAATGATGCGAATTGTAAAATGGTCATCACGGCGGATGGTAGCTTTCGTGGAAATAAAACCATTGATTTAAAAGGAATTGTAGATGAAGCTCTAATAGATTGTCCTTGCGTGGAAAAGGTGTTAGTTGCTGAGCGCACAATGACACAGGTCAAAATGAAGCATACGAGAGATTTCTTTTTAGCTCCATTACTAGCTAAAGCTGCTGACTCCCATGAAGCGATTGCACTTGATGCTGAAGACCCATTATTTATTCTGTATACCTCCGGGTCTACAGGTAAACCTAAAGGCATGGTTCATACCACAGGTGGTTATATGGTATATACTGCCTTCACTTTTAATAATGTATTTGCCTATGAAGAAAATGACGTTTATTGGTGTACTGCTGATATTGGATGGATTACGGGACATTCCTATATTGTCTATGGCCCATTACTGAATGGCGCCACCACCATAATGTTTGAAGGTGTCCCCTCCTATCCAAATCCGGGAAGATTTTGGGAAGTCGTGGACAAATTTAAGGTAAATCAATTTTATACTGCTCCAACGGCAATCCGTGCTCTTGCAAAAGAATCTATAGAATATGTGAATAAATATAATTTATCCAGTCTAAAGGTTATAGGCACAGTAGGTGAACCTATAAATGAAGAAGCTTGGCAATGGTATTATAAAAATATTGGCAAAGAAAAATGCCCCATTGTGGACACCTGGTGGCAAACTGAAACTGGAGGGATATTGATTTCACCCCTACCCCATATCTCACCTCAAATTCCCACTTTTGCCACAAATCCTTTACCGGGTATTGAACCTGTTTTGATGGATGATAATGGTCAAGAATTGAAAGAAAACAACACTGTTGGAAAGCTTTGCATTAAGGAGGCTTGGCCTTCCATTGCACGAACAATTTGGGGAGATCATAAAAGATATAAAGAAACCTATTTTACAGCATTTCCAGGATATTATTTTACCGGAGATGGAGCCAAACGAAATGAAGAAGGAATGTATCGGATCACAGGACGCGTAGATGATGTCATTATTGTATCTGGACATAATCTGGGAACCGCCCCAATCGAAGATGCCATCAATGAGCACCCTCTTGTTGCTGAATCAGCAATCGTTGGCTTTCCACATGATATAAAAGGTAATGCATTATATGGGTTTGTTACTTTAAAGGATAGTACAGAAACAAATGACGAGCTAAAGTCGGAAATCAACAAATTGATTTCAGAAAAAATTGGCCCAATCGCAAAGCTTAATTGTATTCAATTTACTTCTGGATTGCCAAAAACGAGATCTGGTAAAATTATGAGGCGAATATTGCGAAAAATTGCTGAAGGTGATTTTTCTAACTTCGGAGACATAAGCACCTTGTTGAATCCAGAAGTTGTTGAAGAAATTAAAAATGGAAAAAATTAAGATCTATGTCTGTAAATACTTCAGATTGGCTTAAAATTAACAGAGATTCCTGGAATCAAAGAACTAAAATCCACCTTAGCTCAGGTTTTTATGATGTCCAAGGTTTTAAAAATGGAAATGATTCACTGAATACGATTGAACTTAAGCTACTTGGAGACATTAAAAATCAAAAAATTCTTCATTTACAATGTCATTTTGGCATGGATACTTTGAGTTTAGAAAAACGTGGAGCTATTGTAACTGGAGTTGATTTTAGTGAAGATGCCATTGCTTATGCCAAGACCCTCAAAAAAGAGATGGGTTTAAAATCGGAATTTATTTGTTCAAATGTATATGATCTTGATCTTACAAAAAGTAATGAGTTTGACAAGCTTTTTTGTAGCTATGGTATTTGCGGCTGGCTTCCTAATCTCGATAAGTGGGGTGAAATCATATCAAAACATCTTAAATCAGGATCAACCTTTACAATTGTTGATTTTCATCCTGCAGTTTGGATGTATGATGATGACTTTAATAATATCACCTATTCTTATTTCAATGATAAACCTTATGTTGAGGTAGAAAGCGGGAGTTATGCCTCAAGAAATGAAAAAGAAGAAATCACTTCTATTTGGTGGAATCACAGCTTATCGGAAATTACTCAGTCATTATTAAACAATGATTTGAACCTCATTTCTTTTGATGAATATGACTATTCTCCATATGATTGTTTTAGGAACACATTAAAAATATCAGATCGAAAATATAGAATTAAACATTTGGACAACAAGATCCCAATGGTCTACTCAATGGTATTTAGAAAAAAATAGATATGATAAAATTTAGTACTTTTTTATTTTTTTCAATTCTTCTTTTTTCGTGCAGTGATTCGAGTGAAACAAGTGTTCAAAAAGCTGTAAATCCTTCGATTGAGTCTAAAGCTTTAGATGAAACTTCAATCGTAATATTGGGAACAACTCAAGATGCGGGATCCCCACAAATTGGTTGTGTGAAAGAATGTTGTACATCACTTAAAGGAAACGAAAAACGAATGGTAAGTGCGTTAGGTATTATTGAACCAAACAGTAACAAAAATTACCTCATTGATGCCACACCTGATATAGAAAATCAAATCAATTTACTTAATCAATATAGCAAATCAAAAAATCTTCCTGAGGGTATTTTCTTAACACATGCCCATATTGGACATTACACTGGTTTAATGTATTTGGGTAAAGAAGGAGCTAATAGTCAGGGGATGAAAGTCCATGTCATGTCGAGAATGAAAAAATTTCTCGAATCAAATGGCCCCTGGAATCAGCTCGTTGAGAATCAGAACATTCAATTAAATAACCTAAATACTCGTGATACCGTTATGTTATCAGCAAAGCTCAAGATTATTCCTTTTATTGTTCCTCATCGTGACGAATATTCTGAAACTGTAGGCTACAAAATTATTGGCCCTAATCGTTCAGCACTTTTTATTCCTGACATCGATAAATGGGATAAGTGGAACTCTAATATTGTTCATGAGATTTCGATGGTTGACTTTGCTTTTATAGATGGAACTTTTTATGATGGAGCAGAAATAAACCATAGAGATATTTCTGAAATACCTCATCCATTTATCATTGAAACCATGAATGAATTGAGAAACATATCCCAACAGGAAAAAAACAAGGTTTATTTTATACATTTCAATCATACTAATCCTGCTCTGAATGAAAACAGCAAAGCCTACCTATCCATTTTGAAAAATGGCTTTCATGTAGCAAAAGCAAAAGAAGTTTTCCCGCTCTAAGTAATGAAACACATTAATGAAATTATTGAAAGGGAATTAGATGAAGAAATTACCTCACTCAAAAGATGTTCTGGCGGAAGCATCAATGAAGTTGTAGAATGTCGTACGAACAATCATCATTTGGTACTCAAAATAAATGATGCTGAACAATTTCCGAAAATGTTTGAAAAAGAAGTAAAAGGATTGCATTTATTGAGATCATCTTCCTTTCGGATTCCTAAAGTATTGAAACAGGGTTTATATCAAAATTGGAGCTTTTTGATCCTTGAATTTATAGATTGCAAAGGTGCCAATATCAACGTAAATTTACTCGGTCATAAGCTTGCGGAAATGCATACAATGACGGCAAAGAATTTTGGACTAGAGCACAATAATTATATAGGTTCAATCAGTCAAAAAAACAATCCCAAAAAAAATTGGTGTTCGTTTTATCAAGAAAGACGCCTTGAGCCATTGGTGAAAACTAGTTTTAATCAAGGTTGGTTAGACCGTTTGGACCTGCTCTTATTTGAAAAGCTTTATTTGGAGCTCGAAAACCTCATCCCAAAAGAAGTGCCAGCATTATTACATGGAGATTTATGGCAAGGAAATATTATTTGCGACAAAGATTCTATGCCCGTTTTAATTGACCCTGCTGTATACTACGGACATCGCGAAATGGATTTGGCAATGCTTCTTATGTTTGGTTCGATTTCGGCACAAACCATGGATGCCTACAACAGTATTTACCCAATAGAAAAAAACTGGAAATCACGAACAGATATTCACCAGCTATACCCCCTTCTCGTACATTTGGTTCTATTTGGAGGTTCTTACCTTGGTGCTGTAAAAAAAACAGTTAGAAAATATTCTTAATTCTTGACAAATTTCTTTGTGTAAATACCATTTGCCGTAGAAATACGAATGACATATGTCCCCTTCTTGAAAGCACTAACATCAGCAAAATATTCAGCAAATGAGGACGATGCATTCATATCATCTTCAATCAGAACCCTTCCTGATAAGTCCATAATTTGTACCTGTGCATTACCATCGACTTTCGCTATTAAATCGATAGTCAGCTCATTTTGAGCTGGGTTTGGAAAAATAGTAAGTTCTCCATAATCCGGAAGTTCATCCACTCCTAATGTAAAGCCAACAGAAAAGTCATATCTGTGATAGCTCCCAAAATCTCCAGGAAAAATCTCCATGTAGCTACCACCTACTTTTCTTACTCTAAATGCTCCTGCTGTTTCACCCTCTGTCTGTGAAGAATACCAAAATGACAAACCATCATCATCAAAATCATCGAGAACAATCGAATAGCATCCTGGTGCCAGATCGAACGTATCTTTGTATTGGGTAGTGTTTTGTAAATTTGAACGTTCAAAAAGAACAGTTCCGGATGCATCCATAAGCCTGTATGCATTTTCCGAAGCTTTATTGTTTGTTGTGAACCAAATTAAAAAAGGTCCGTCAACAGATTCAGGTGCATTAAACTTGGATTTTTTCACACTATTTTGCTGATATTCATCATTCCCCCAGGCTCCATTTAAGTCTCTGACGTAAGCTGTAAAAGTTTCATTTTCGTCTAGGTCAGTCCACCATGAATTGTCTGTAACAGGTATTTCAACAATCTCCTCTTCCATAAAGCCTAGATTTCCTGTCCATTCATAATCGATAAAATCACCATATGTAATCCAGCATTTGATGGTACAAGAGGTTAGCGGCTCTGAACCTGTATTTCTTAGAATAACTCTCGGGTTAGAGCACGTAGGGTTATACTTTCGATAATACTCATAATTATTGGGGTTTAAGATTTCAACAATTGAAGCGTCATGTTCGAAATTAGGCGCAGAATAAGAAATCAAATCATACGCCGCACGATAGTTTCCTCCTCCCTGACCAGGGTCTAAAACGGGTACATCATTAATCACATAGTCAATGGCAACAGAATCACCAGGAGTCACATACGGTGTTAGCTCGAATTCATATTCCTTGACTTTATCTCCTGGGCACCATCCTTCCCTTGCATAAGGCCAAGTACCTCCTTGTCCGATAAGTGGATTATTACCGCAATCCTCTTCTTCATAGATATCCCATTCAAATCTCGTCACACCATCAATCTTTAGACTGTGATCATTTGAAACCCATTCGCAGCATGCATAATTACCTACCTGACCATGTCCTGACATTCTGGTTTTTATTTTAAAACCTTCTGAAGTATCCGATAAATGAACTTTCTTTTCTTGAAGCACATTGTCTTCGGCCATTGCAGTAAATCCATATGTTCTAAAATCAGACCAGATTGGCTCTCTTTTGTGAATATCTCTTGGAGGTATTCCTTCTATGAAGGCGAAGCTTAAATCCAAGAGCTCCTGAGTATTATGGGCTGCCAAGTCGACTACATTTTTAAGGTAATCCTGATAATCAGTTACGTCATAAATCCATGAAAAGCCATTAGGCCCGAGATCAAAACCAATTCCATAAGGTGTGATATACCTCGCTATTTCTACATCAAAAATGATTTCATAAGGCTGTTGATAGAATGTAATGGTTTCATTTGTCAAAGTTTGACTAGTTGGATATGGAGTAGATGAGATTACACTTCCCTGAGCATCATATGAAACTTCGTCACCTGCAGCTGCTCCAAGCATCGCATTTGAAATTTCAAAGTGTCTATCTACCGACTCAAATTCAAATACAACCTCCGGCTCAATCAGCGACTTTTTAATTACAGAAACTTCCGAACTCATTGCGTCTTGATAATCTCCATCTCCAAAAGAGACCACCAACCTATTCGCAGTCCTTTCCATTCCACTAATTGGATCCTCAGAAAAATCAATCATACCAATAGACGAAGGCATTAATAAATAATCATTTGGTGATGCATCTCTTGCATAACTCAAATTGTCAAAATCATAAGCCACCATTAAGTTGTTCCAGTTAGGATGTGAATTGTCCATTTTCTTATATACCCAATCCGTAATTGTCGCTGCATCCAAAGCCGCATTAAAGACTTGAAAATGATCTATATTTCCTTTCCAATGATTTCCTAGACTTCGATTTGCTCCGAGAACAAGTCGATGTAAGTTACCTATAATTCTATTTTTATCAATTCCACTATGCCATAATGTACCATCTTGATAAATCATCATTTCACCTGTACTTTGTTTTTTTACAAATGCCCAATGGTGCCACTCATTGTCTATTCCAGCACTGCTCATGTCCTGATCAATACGATCGTAGCTTGAGCCTTCTCCACAATCCCAATATATTCTATTATTACTCCAAGGCATATGAATATTAATAACACGTTGATTTAAAGTATCATAACCTTCAAGAATTGAGGTATTAACTCCTGTATTCCCATTTCCTTTTACCCACATTGAGATGGTTAATTCATCACCCATATCAATATCTGATAATTCTAAAAGAGCATGATTTGTTCCATCAAATTTGAGGCTCCCATTTTTGGATGAATAATTTAGCGCTTGACCTACGTTACTTGTTTCTGTTTCAAACTCAACGAGGTTTGTTGTCGGATAGGAATGTTCAAATGTAATTTCAATAATAATGTTATCCGTTCCATTCCAGACAAATGCCTCATTAAATAGGAATTCATTCGGACCAATCTCAAGTTCACCCCAGCCCGGCGAAATGCTACTTGTTCGACTTAAATCATATACAGTCGTAAATCCACTTGTTTGAAATTGATTTAGCTCGGTATCCTGGGTGGATTTAATAGAAATTATAGGGTGCATAAGTTCTCCCCCATTAGTCAAATTAGCAATATTCAACCACAAAGATTTAATATCTCCAGCACTCATTCCTGCCATTTCCAATTCTGTAGCGCGCACCATCATTTGATATTTTCCGCCTTGATAATTCATATCAAATGGATATAAAGAGGTAGCTGAAGATGTTTGTCCCAAACCAAATTGAACAGAATTGGCAAGATTTTGTCTTTCATGTTCAATAATTGTGGAGCTATTGTGGTAATCATATCCCCAAGGCTCATAATCATAGGGCG
>Ga0315331_10000724_pt1 | contig 23286 bp, 15 predicted proteins | sample M160m34915metaG_FD_203456 | JGI IMG/M metagenome (GOLD analysis project Ga0315331, IMG submission 203456) | Ammonia-oxidizing marine archaeal communities from Monterey Bay, California, United States - M1 60m 34915 | ecosystem: Environmental > Aquatic > Marine > Intertidal zone | place: USA...
CGTTAGAGTGAATTCACAATGATATGCCAACTCGCATTGTAGAATTCCTTCGGTGACAATTCCCGTTTCCCCTTGCGAGCCGCAAATATCGGGGCGGGATCTCTAACCGTAACACCCCGCAGTACTTTTCCTTCCGGACCTGGTTCCAGGTGGATAGCCGTAATAACCACGCCATGTCCAACTTCCTGGTCTGGATATTGAAGTGCAAGAATGACAGGGTTTTTACTTTCCAAAGAGAGCGTCAGCAGACTCAACGGAGGAGGGCCCTCGAAGATGCTCGCCTCCAGCGATTTGCGGCCTGACTGGGATGGCTTCCAACCCTTCAGGGCATCCATGAAGTGCTGGGGGCCCGCGGGAACATCGAGCACCACTCCCAGGGTCTCTTCGACGATATCCTCTTGCGACACCTTGATGCCCTGGGTCGAATAGACCATTTGAATGCAGGCAGCCCAACACCAGTTCTGTTTCTCTTGTTTCGCTGCACAATAAGTCATCAAGTCACTTGGTATGCCAATCTGCTCTCCCGAACCTACAGTGGTTTGTGTGTGGTCGGAGGGCGGTTCCTCGGTCACCGGAGAGGCCATGGGCGCAGGTGAAGGTGAAGAAGCACGCTTGGCGGTGGAGTTGCGTTTCGTTTGCTCTGCAGGCACAGATCTTTGCCTGACGTGAACCTCTGTATTCACGAAGCCTACTAGCAGGATGCCACCAATGATCATGAAACCCAGGACAGTGACGGTTCCCGCAATCAACCAAGTTGTGTTTTGTGAAGATCCTCTGGCTTGCTGGCGACGTACGATACGTCGTATCGGTTTAGTAGTTGCGGCCGGCTGGGGAAACTGGCGTTGCATCCTGGGCGGCAACTGAGGGCCGAGGGCAGGTGGTGAGCCTGGGCGCAATTCAGGAGGCTTGGGATTCTTCATGGCGTCATTTTAACACCGATCTTCGGTTTAAATCAAACAAGAACCGGTCGATTAAGTGTTGGCTCCCTAAGGCAAGTGTAAGAACACTCAGGACTTCATTTAGGATAGTTGCTGGTTTACTAGGAATGCGGATGCGCAGGCAATGTCCTGCCTCCTGGCAGGTTCTATGTCTTGAGAAAAACAGTATGATCTGCGGTCGTAGAATTTCGTTAGTTAGCGTCGGTTAGTGCTTGGTGAACCACTGTAGCAACAGGTGCAGGGACTTGTTGAGTACCGCGGTGCCGTTATCCAAAACTGTGTTGCCGGTGGGAGCTGTCGCGGGGGGCAAAGCATGGACCGCCGGTGTGAACATTAAAACGACTCGCCTAGTCATACTCACCACGAAGATAACTGGCGATTACTCCTCTAGCGGTAATCATGACGGCCAATTTGTTAGTGGTTCTGTTTACGGTCGGTTTATAAATGTCATAGCCGTAGTCATTGAACGCGTTTCTTTGCCAGTCAGCATCAATGACAAGTCCGTTATTGCATTCAATTTTAACGTGACTGTAGCCGTTGCCTTTCTTGTCGGTAATCGTGGCTTTGCCTGCTCCTATTTGTACGATCTTTGTTTTCGTCAGGTTTGGAATAACCCGGTCTCGAAGTCCCGAGATGCTGCTTTTATTGCGAGGGGATTGCTGAGTAGGCTCTGGCTTCTCTTCAATTCCTCTGGCTAACTCTTTCCGTTGATTCTCGTATAATCGATTGGCGAGTTGGTCTCCCGCATCTCGGCTATCGTCTAGCGCGTCTGTAAACGAACTGTTTATCTTGCTTCCTATTACGAAGATAATACCACCAAGAATGACGAAACAACCAAGATACATTAAGCTCCTGAATAACAGGGAATCAGTAAGTGATTTTCCCGGTACTGTTGGTTTTTCGCTCTGTCTTGGTACAGGCAAAAAGGTCCCGTCATGGAGAGGCTCATGGCGGGGCTCATGGCTGGGCTCATGGCGGGGAGCCAATGGAGGTGGAGCCAATCGCAGTTGATCCGAATTTGATTCTGGCGTCTCTTCCTGTAATCTCACCGTATCAACGAAGGGGGCTGCAACTGAGTCTGTTGGCTCCACGTTGCCGTGGCCTAGAGCTGCTTTTAAGGCAGGAACTTCAGTAACGGGTTTCCAGGGTCCATTCTTGTCCGTAGAAATTGTATCTGTTGGAACAATCTTACCGGCTTTGATTAGGCTAAGAACTTTACCAGCAGCGATAGGTCCGACGCACTTAGACCCTCTTTGCACAAAATAGTTAGTCATTTGCTGTCTCCGCGCATAACTGTCATTTAGTTCTAGCCCAGGTCAATAATAAAGCAAAACCGACATGATGTTAGTCCTGCAAACTATCTCCTGCTCGGGTGTTTTTCAAGTGAAGATAGCTAAAGATGGCAAAGAAGTCACAGACAGTATCAGCCTTGCACAGAGGGAAATGTTCCTGAACCGGCCAAGCGTATGATTTGCTGCGTGCCAGTTTCTGATTTAAGCTAGGCCATGATTAAGCTCGTTGGCGGGGCCGCAGGCACGTGCACTGCACAATCATTGCAACGCCGACTCTCGAATGATTCGGTTCTCCTTTCTGTCTTATAGGCATGGTCACCCATGGAAAAAGTTCAAAACTGTAAGCCTCTGTTTAAGCTGGTTTTCCTCTGTTTCCTTTTCGCCGGGCCAATCCTGGCAGTGGAGCCGAAACAGGGCGATTCGAAAAGTCTGGATCTTGGAGAAGATGTTCGTCTCGAACTGGTCTATGTGCCGCCAGGTAAATTCCGGATGGGTAGCACCGCGGCGGAAAAAGAATGGGCGACAGGCATCGAGGGGGGCGCTCAACCAGGAACTGTGCGAGAAAAATATGAAGGCGAATCACGACCGATGCAGGTTCGCAGCGGTTTTTGGATGGGGCGTACCGAGGTGACCAGGGGGCAGTTTCAGCGTTTTGTTAAGGATTCGGGTTATGTCACGGATGCGGAAAAGCCAGGTGGGATGACGCAGGTCTTTAAGCATGAATGGGACCGATACAGGGTCGGAACGAAAACGGTATACCCCTGGAAGTCAGTGGCGGACAAGAGCTGGCGAGATCCGGGCTTCGGGATCCCAATGAAGGACAACTACCCGGTCGTTTGCGTTAGCTACCAGGACATGAAAGCTTTTTGTCGCTGGCTAACGGAAAGGGAGCGTAAGGCCGGTCGACTACCGGGAGAATTGGAAGTCCGGCTGCCGACCGAAGCGGAATGGGCCTATGCCTGCCGTGGCGGAAGCCAGGAGAGTGATTATTTCTGGTGGGGAAATGATTTAATGGAAGGCAAGGGCAGGTTCAATATTTCTGCGGTTGATTTCCTTCCCGGACGCGACATGATCTGGCCCCTGGCCAATGCTCCCTGGAGCGACGGGTTTGCGTTCCTGTCCCCCGTGGATCACTACGGGAAGAAGGGGCGCAACGGTTTTGGGTTGGCGGACATGTGCGGGGGCGTATGGGAATTCGTGCTTGACCATTTTGACCCTGAAGGTGGACACGAGGAAGTTTATTACCGGGATCAGGACGGTCGTTCCGTATCGAGCCCCGTCTGTCGCGGAGGTAATTATTTTGACGTGCCCGGTAATGCTCGCTGCGCCGTTCGGCTGGGGATCCACAGTGTGTCCTATTCCGATTCTCGTGATGGATTCCGAATTTGCCTCGGCGTTTCCCGAAAGACCGTGCCCGTGGGTCGGGCAAGATAGCTGGTTTTATTGCGAGTGGGCAAGTTTTCTGTGACTTCAGTAGCATTCACGGCCCTTTCTTTCTTATAATGAATGCTTCTGGAAGTGTTTCCTTGGATGAGCGTATCAATATGTCTATTGACCAATGTTTACAGCAGGTTAATCGTCGCTCAGCGATCAAGATAGGCGTTGGCTCCGCACTGGGTCTCTCGCTGGCTAACGTCTTACACGCCGACCAGGGTACAGTTGCTGCAAAAGCTAAAAATGTGATTCACTTGAACCTGAGTGGTGGGTTTGCCGCCCAGGAATCGTGGGATCCGAAGCCGGAAGCACCTGCCGACTATCGAGGATCCTTTGGCGTCGTGAAAACCAACCACGGTTACCACTTCAGCGAGAATTTCCCGCGGATGGCAAAAGTGGCCGGCAAGATTACCGTGGTCCGCTCAATGCACTGCAAGATTCCGGATCATAGCCAGGCAACTTACCACTTGTTTACCGGTTACCTGCCAACGACCGTTATTGACTACCCCCAGATGGGTTCGATCGTGGCGCATGAGTTCGGTGTGCGTAAGAACATGCCGCCGTACGTGGCCATCCCAGCCAAGACGGGTTTTTCGGGTGGCACGGGTTACCTGAGCAGCAAGTTCGGTGTGTTTGAGTTAAACGCTGATCCCGGTGGGCGAGGTGAGTTTAACGTTAAGGATCTGTCGATACCGGCCAATGTCTCGGCCGGTCAATTTGAAAGACGCGTCAAGGCACGGGCGATTCTTGAAGCACGGCTCAAGGGGCAAAAGGTTGATGCGAATCAGCTTGGTACGATGAACCAATTCTACCAGCAGGCGTTTACCTTGCTGAATTCACCGGAGGCCCAGAAAGCATTTACCCTGGACGGCGAATCGAGTGAAACCAGGGATCTTTACGGCCACGGTTATGTCCTGAGCTACCGCAATCAGCCGGCAGCAGTGGGAGGACGATTGTTGATGGCCCGCAGGCTCGTTGCCGCCGGTGTTCGTTTTGTTTCGGTCGACTATGGCGGATGGGATAATCATATCTCGATTCGCAACGCCTACCTTGATAAAGGACCTGCTCTGGATCATGCCATCGCGGGTCTCATCACGGATCTGGATCAACGGGGTATGCTCGACGATACGCTGGTCATGGTCACGACCGAGTTTGGCCGTACGCCACGGATCAACACCTCCAACGGGCGTGATCACTGGGCACGCAGCTATTCGATGATGCTGGCCGGTGGCGGGATAACGCGTGGCCAGGTCTATGGTGCCTCGGATGCTACCGCGAGTGAACCGGCAAAGAACCCGGTCGCATTAGAAGATTTTCTCTGCACCATCTACCATCAGCTGGGAATCGACTCCAACAAGGAACTGCTTGCCTTTGGCACGCGTCCCATCGAGATTGTTAAGGGGGGCAAGGTTATCAAGGGACTCATCGCGTAATGGGACCTTCTAACCGATACTTCCTTGCACTGGCAGTCATAGTGAACCTGCTGATGGGTACCGGCAACGGGCATGCGTCTCAAAAGCGTAATATCGAGGTGCTCACACCACGGAGCGGGCAGCGTGGTACACGCGTTGTTGTGATCATGCAGGGACTGAACATCCGTGACGCTCGGGAAGTGTTGTTTTATCGGCCAGGTATCCGGGCAGTTTCCCTGGAGGATCTTCCAAACCGCGAGACGAGTATAAGTCTCCACCACGGCGGACTGGTCAAGGAACGGGTGCGATGTGTTTTTGAGATTGCCGGGGATTGTCCGTTGGGAGAGCATCCCTTGCGCCTTCGCACCAGGGATACGCTGAGCTCGGTCGCCACATTTTGGGTGGGCCCGTTTCCTGTCATTCCGGAATTAGAACGAGGTGGTTTTGAAGTGACTTACAGCGGTGGCAACACGATTGTCACGGAAAACACTAAATCAATTCAACAACCCAATGACACGCTCAGCACGGCCCAGCCGGTGCCAATGAACCATACGATCGCAGGCGAAATCAAGGTGACGCGTGAATTGGATCACGATCATTACAAGATTACAGCAAAGAAGGGGGAGCGGATCTCGGTCGAGTTGGACAGCGTGCGATTGTGCGATAAGGCATACGCTGAATCGGAATATGATCTGCTGCTGGAAATTCTTGATGCCGAAGGAAACGTCCTTGTCTCCCAGGATGACAGCGATCTGCATGTTCAGGATCCAATCATTTCCCTCAAGGCGCCCTATAGCGGAGATTATTACATTCATATTCGGCAGCAGCTCTACAAGGGTGGTCGCTGGATTTACTATCGCGCCCACGTGGGTAACTTTGCGCGTCCCACGCTCGCTTATCCGCTGGGCGGCCAGGCCGGTACAAGGTCCTCCGTGACCCTCCTGGGAGATGCCCTGGGGAAATCATCTCAGCTGGTTACATGGCCAACCGAAACAGGTGACCTGGAGTTTTATCCAGGAGCGGCGGGTGAACAACCGCCGTCCCATCTTCCCTTACGCGTTAGCGCTTACCCAAATGCCCTGGAGGCAGCGAGTAAGCGAGTTCATCCGGTGCCGGTGGCGTTAAACGGAATCATAGCGACACCTGGTGAAGAGGATGTTTTCGAAGTGACCCTGGCCAAGGACGTCTCCTATCGTATCCGTGCCTTTGCCCGGGGTAATGGCAGCCCGCTCGACAGTAGCGTCTGGATTCGTCACGTGGATGCCGACGAGCCCGAGGCCACGATGGACGATGCGACCTGGAATGCCAGGGGCAAACCGGTGATTCCACGAGGCTTGCAGCGACCAGAGCTGCTCGATGGATCGATGGTGTTTAAAGCGAAAAAAGCGGGTACCTATCGCGTCGGGATCGCGGACCTGCGTGGCCTGGGCGGAGATCGATTTGTCTACCGGTTAGAAATCGAAAAAACTCGCGATATCATCCATAACCATACCGTGAGCTGGGCGAATGATCGTTTCGAGATAAACCGCACGGCCGGTTTTATTGTCCCGCGAAATAATCGCTGGACCGTCAATGTTTACATTGCAGAAGCACCCGGTAATTCGTACCAGGGAGCGCTCCGGTTGATACCCGTTGGGTTGCCGCCAGGAGTTACCATGGTCGCGCCCGACTACAAGCCAGGTATGAAGGGCGTTCCGTGCCAATTTGTTGCCGCGCCAGGGGCGAAGCCAACCGCCAGGCTGTTTCAGATGAAACTTCAGAGACTCGAGGGAGAGGGTGTTATTGAGACGAGTAGCCAGGCCTATATTCCATTTATTAATCATTCGGGCGGGCGCAGTTGGAATCATGTGCATTTGCAGGATTACGCCATCGGTGTCGTCGAATCATCACCCTTTACGATCAGGGTCGAACCGCCTGTCGTTCCTTTATCGCAGTCGGGAGAATTGCGAATGAAGGTGTACGTCGAGCGACACGAGGGCTTTGAAGGGGCCGTGGAAATGCAGCCGGACTGGTATTCCGCGGGCGTTTCCGGTGGTGGCCTGCTCCAGGTACCCGCTGGCGAAACGGAGGCAGAATTCGTCTTTAGTGCCTCTTCATCAGCTGCCCCAGGCACGTATCAAATGACCATGAATGGTCACACCAAGGAGGGAGACTGGGAATCAGGCGTTGGTGTTCGGCGTGTTTCTTCGGATTTCTTTGGCCTGACGGTAACGTCACCCTACGTGGCCGTCCAGTTTCCGAGTGCCACGATTCGCCGCAACCAGGTTTCCGAGATTGAATGTAGGATCAAGCAATTGCAACCGTTCGATGGGTCGGCCCGCGTGAAACTGATCGGTCTTCCCAAGGGTGTTGCCCTGCTTGGCGATCAGTATCAAATCAATTCCGAGTCGAAGTCCGTGATTTTCCGGTTGCAGGCCAGCAACGAGGCATTGCTGGGTCAGTATCGTGAGCTCAAGTGCCAATTCACGTACCAGGCAAAGGGGCAGTCGATCCGCCAGTTCAGTAGCAACGGTACCCTGCGGGTCGATCCCGCGTTGGCCCCGGAGAAATGAGCCCATGAGAAACTCCCTGCTATGGTTCACCGTCCTGTTACTTTGTGCTTGCCAGGCCAGCGCCGACGAGAAGCGTTTGAGTTTTGCGAACGATGTGATGCCGATCTTCTTCCAGGCGGGTTGCAACCAGGGGACTTGCCATGGAAGCGCGCGAGGGAAAGACGGTTTTGCGCTTTCGTTGTTTGGTTTTGATAAACGTGGGGACTATTTCAGGCTGACCCAGGAGCTCATCGGTCGTCGAATCAATATGGCCGTCCCCGAAGAGAGCTTGCTGTTGCTCAAGGCAACGGGTGCTGTCCCGCATACGGGTGGCCAGCGGTTTCAAAAAGAAAGCCAGCATTACAAGACCCTGAGAACCTGGATCGAACAGGGAGCACTTAACGACCAGGGCCAGGTGCCGGTACCGCTGCAGATTTCCATGGAACCGGCCAGCATCCAGTTTTCAGGAAATGGCAAGGTGACACAGACCTCCATCACTGCTCGCTATTCCGATGGCAGTCACCGTGATGTTACCGAACTGGCATTGTTTTTTTCGAATAACGACGATACGGCAGCCATCGATAAGAAAGGTCTGGTCACTTCCCATACCAAGGGGGATACCTATGTCTTTGCCCGGTTTGACCGCTTTACCGTGGGTAGTGAAGTGATCGTGCTGCCGGAGAACACCGAGTACCAATGGTCCGGGTTAAAGCCTGCGAACTACATTGACGAACGAGTCTTTGCACGACTCCAGCAACTTCAGCTCAATCCGTCCGCCATTGCGGACGATTCCGAATTTATCCGCCGCATTTACCTGGATCTTGCCGGAGCTCCGCCGAGCGTGGAACAGTACAGGCGTTTTGTTGCAGACACGCGTCGTGACAAGCGGGCATTGCTGGTTGACGAATTACTCAAGCACGAGGACTTTACCGATCTCTGGACAGGCCTGTGGGCGGAGTCGGTCAGGCTGATGGGTGGTGGGTATACGCCCGTTGCAACGGATGTCAAGGCAGCGGAATCTTATTACCAGTGGATTCACAGCCAGATCAAGAAGAATCAGCCCTTTGACGAATTCGTACATGAACAAGTCACTGCCAGTGGTAGCAATCTTAACCAGGGCCCGACCAATCTCTATACGATGCTGGTTCATGCACCGCGGTTTAAACCCAAGGAGTTTGCGGCGGACTTTTCCCAGTTGTTTCTCGGTGTCCAGATTCAATGTGCCGAATGTCACAATCATCCGTTTGATCGCTGGACGATGGATGACTACTACGGTTTTGTCAGTTTCTTTACGGGAATCACGCGTAAACCCGGAGCAGAACCACGTGAGTTTTATATCTATAACAATCGCAAAGCGTCACCCGTTCGCCACCTGGTCGACGGGCGCCCCATGCCAGCAACGGTGATTGGCGGCGAACAGCCAGTTCCGGCCAGTAGGGATTCGCGAATTGCACTGGCAGAATGGCTGACCGCACCGGGGAATAAGTTGTTCTCACGTAATATCTCGAATCGGGTCTGGGCCCATTTCTTTCACCGCGGACTGGTTGAACCGGTGGATGACATGCGTGTCTCCAATCCACCCACCAACGGCCCATTGTTGACCGCTCTGTCTGATCGCTTTGTTGCGAATGGGTTTGATCTGCGACAACTTGTTAGGGATATCTGCAATTCCAAGACCTATCAATTTTCAGCGACGCCCAATGCGACCAATGAAACGGATGATCGTCAATTCTCGCGTTCGCGGATGCGACGCTTGCGGTCAGATGTGTTGCTTGACTCGATCATCAAGGCGACCGCGTGGAAACGTTCTTTCCGGGACTTCCCCGAGGGAACGAAAGCCATTGAGTTTTATCCTCGTACGCCAGGTGATACGTCGGGACCACTGTGGCGAGACGATTTCCTTAAGCTCTTTGGTAGATCAAGCAGGAATACGATTTGCACGTGTGAAACGAAGGGTGAGGCCACATTGTCACAGACGTTACATATGGCGGTTGGTAACAATGTTCATCAGGCCCTGTCGTCCGGTCTTGTGGATCGACTGCTCGCAAAGGATGCGGGACCTGGGGAAATCATTAGCCAATTGTTCCTGCGATGCCTGAGTCGCTCTCCATCCGCTGCGGAACTGGACGCCATGTTGGAGTTGGTCGGCGACGAGGCGAAAAGCAAGCAGCCCTACCAGGATATCCTGTGGGCATTGATTAATTCCACGGAGTTCATGACCAACCACTAAGATGACTTACTACCGGATCACGAGATGGGCTGCCTGGATTCCAATGCTGAGCGTGTTGGCTGCCCAGGTATGCGCGGCTGCGGATAGTAAGGCGATCACCTATGTCGATCACGTAAAACCAATCCTGCAGCAGTACTGCCTTAAATGTCATGGTAATGATGAGCAGAAGGCAGATTTGAACCTGCAAAACTATGCGACCTTGATGGCCGGCGGTAGTGCAGGAGTCGTTGTTAAAGCTGGGCGTCCGGAAGCAAGCATCCTGTACGAGGCGATTACCAACAAGGATGAGGCTGCCCGCATGCCTCCGGAGTCTCCACCGTTACCGTCAGAGAAGGTTGCGATCATCAGGAGCTGGATACAAACCGGTCTACGGGAGTCCGCCTCAAGTAAGGCACTCAGTACGCAACGAACGTTAACCTTTACGCCAAATCCCGATGCAACGATGAAACCGGCGGGGCCCGCTGCGATGCCGACCAGCCTGGCCGCCTTGAATGCCCCAGCCACGCGGCGTCCCCTGGGCATCCTGTCATTGTCGACCAGTCCCTGGGCTCCGCTCGCGGCTGCGTCAGGTTATGAACACATCCGGCTATTCAACACGGAGACCGAAGAAGAAATCGGTCAACTCCCCTATCCCGACGGAATCCCGCACGTTCTTAAGTTCAGTTCTAACGGAGCCGTATTGCTGGCAGCGGGCGGAAAGCCTGGGCATAGCGGTTCCTTGTTGTTGTATGACGTGAAGACCGGGACCGTTAAGGGTAAGTTTGGCGATGAGCTTGATACCGTCATTGCCGCCGGGATTAGTCCCGATCAAAAGATCGTGGTCCTGGGTGGGCCGGGGCGAATTGTGAAAGCGTACTCGACCCAGAGTGGCAAAGAAGTCTATCGAATAACACGTCATACAGACTGGATCACGGCGATTGCCATCAGCCCTGATGGTAAACAGATCGCCACGGGCGACCGAGCGGGTAACCTGTACCTGAGTAGTGCCAACAGTGGTGGAATCCTGCTGTCGCTTGTCAACCATAAGGGCGCCGTACGGAGCCTGGCCTGGAGGAGTGACAGCCGACTGCTGGCCAGTGCGGGTGATGATGGGCGTCTGGTCTGGTGGAATGCTGAAACCGGATTCGTGGCCATGCAGAACACGAGTGCCCATCCTCCAGCCCGGCCGCAGGGATTTACAGGGAAGGTGCCAAACGGCGTTCTGTCAGTTGCCTTCCGTCGAGATGGTGTGCTCGTTTCAACAGGACGTGACAAGCACATTCGGGGCTGGAAAACGAATCGGGACCAACCTTATTCCATGCCACTTGCTGCGGGTATTCCGATCCAGGTTGCTGTCGGATACGAGGGTAAAAAATATGTTGTTGGCGATTCCCTCGGAACCGTGCATTTCTGGACCCTGGAGAAGTGATCAAGCTTCCAGGTGCTGAGTGGGCCGCGAAGGTTTCGCTCCCTGCCCAACAATGTTTCGGCTAGTCACGGTTCTTCAGATGCTGGGTAAAGAAGCTGTCTGCGGTTTCCATTGCCTGGTCAAACCACGCCTGCTTACCAAGAAATGGATGGGGCGCGTCCTTGATGATGGTCAGGTTGTTCGAGATGTTAAGTTCCTTGAGCTGGCGGCGAAACACCGTAGCGTGGGTACTTGGGTCATCGTTTCCCCCGGTAATAAATACATAGGGAGGGTCCTGCTTATCCAGGTAATGGAGAGGGGACGCCAGGCGATAAGTCGACGGGTTAGCCTCTTGTGAGCCGCTGAGAAATTGTCGCCAAATCTTGCCGCGGTCCTCGGTCGCCGAGATCGTTCGGGTACGTTCGGAAAGTAGATCTGTTTGAGCCCCCATGGGGACGGCTGCCTGGATCGAACTGCTGAAGTCGGCATTGCCCCCGGTTCCCTCCAGTTCTTTCGTTCCGGCCGATGCGGCCAGTAACGCTGTCAGGTGTCCCCCGGCGGAAAGTCCAATCGCGCCGATGTTTTTGCTATCGATGCCATATTCTTTGGCGTTGGCTCGCAGGAAGCGGACAGCTGCCTTGCAGTCGTGGATCGCCGCCGGGAAAGGAGCTTCGCCACTCAGTCGGTAGGAAATGGTGGCTGTGACATACCCGCGAGCCGCGAGTGCCTGGGCCACACTGGCGTGGTTCGTGCGATTTCCGTTGGCCCAACCACCACCATGAATGCAAACAATCGCGGGTAGAACTCCCCAGGATTCGCGCGGTCGATAAAGATCCATTTCCAGGGTGCGGTTACCATAATTGGCATACGTGACGTTTTTCCGGATAGCTAAAGTGTTTAGGGTCGTGCTGGGAATCTCGGTGCGTCCGTCGGGACGCGCCGGTGTGGGAGCTTCGCCGGCCGGACGTGCATCGTGTCGCATTTCTTCCTGGAACAGGATCGCCATGCCTCGCAGCTTGCGGATCATCGGTCCATTGCGTACCAGTTTTGATTCACCAGGGTCCTGGACCACATCATACAACTGCATACCGGGATTCAAATAGAGTTTCCATTGGCGCCAGCGTACGGCGGCCAGGCTCCCCTGGCTGCCGTGGTAGAAAAACGCATCGTTGTATTCGTTGCGATGAATCAACGACGCCCATTCCGCAGGCGGATTCCAACGGCGTCGCAGGGGGACTGACGCATTGAGTGATTTTTTCATGCCGGGTGGCGGCACGATCGTGGTCTCACCCTTTAACAGCGGGCTGATATCGCGCCCGTCAATCACGCGATCTGCTGGAACCTTAAGCCCGGCGAAGGTAGAGAGCGTCGGATACCAATCCATGGCACGCACAACGGCTGACGACTTGGCACCCGCCTGCAGGCCCAGGCCGGGGCCCCAGGCGATCGCTGGTACGCGAATGCCGCCCTCGTAGGTCGAGAGCTTGCGCCCGCGGATGGGTTGTTGCGGCGTGCGTCCCGGGCCACGACCATTGTCGGAGGCGTAAACGACGATGGTGTTGTCGTCGATACCAAGGCGTTCCAGGGAACTGAAGATGCGTCCCACATGATGATCGAGTTCCTGGATAGCATCGCCGTATTCGCCCCAGTCCGAACTGCCCTTGAATGCGGGGCTTACCCCGAGTGGTTTGTGAAGCATGGTATGCGGCAGGTAAAGGAAGAACGGGCCGCCCTTGTTTTTCTCGATGAACTGGATCGCTTCGTCCGTGTAGGCCTTGGTGAGTTCCGCTGGATCGGGGGGCCGTTTGACGACCTTGTCATTACGCATCAGGGGTACGCCTCCCTGGTTCTCAAAATAGATGATTTCAACCGGGTCGAGATTGTGTAGTAAACCGAAGTAGTAATCAAAACCTTGCTGGCGAGGCAGAAACGGTTTCTGGAAACCGAGATGCCATTTTCCAATACATGCCGTGGCGTAACCGTTCTGCTGCATTAATTCAGCAAGTGTTAGTTCGTCTGGATGGATTCCACCCAGGGAATCGGCACGATGAACCCAGGTCTGGTTCCCCACGCGGCGCGGGTAACAGCCGGTGAGTAAGCCCGCTCGAGACGGACTGCAGATTGGTGCTGCGGCGTAGTAGTCATTGAACTGGACGCCGCCCTGGCTCATGGCATCGATGTGAGGCGTCTTGATCTCGGTGGCTCCATAACACCCGAGGTCGTAATAGCCCTGGTCGTCCACGAAGATAAAAATAATATTGGGCTTCTTTGCCGCCAGGGTCTCTTCTGCCGTGGTGTTGATCGGTACCAGGAGTAGCAAGAATAGGGAGGCGATGGTTCGCATGGTGTTTTCTCTGTCTTGTAGTTAGTTAAAGAAGGCCCGTCTTAACTTGTAAATCGGAAGGCAAACAGGTCCGCGTCTCGAAGGACGAAGCGAAGTCGCACGGGCTTGCCGGCGAGTTGCCCGACTCCCGGCTTTCCTTTCCAGGTGACGACGCGATCAATCTCGTCGCCAAATACTTCGAAACAGTCATCCAAACCGTGGCCTGCGATGGGCTTTCCTTTTTCATCCTGGATTTCGACGTGTAGACTGCCGGCCGCAGAGGTCGAGTAATTGATCTCCAGTTGCTTGCCCTCGAAAACGACGGGCTTGGTCGTGAATTCACCGCCACTCAACGGCGCTTGAACCGAGACGAAGCCATCCACACGAATCGAGTAACGGCGAAAGTTCTGGCTCTTGCCGTTCCAGTAGCCTTCAATCGCATAGATCGACAGTTCGTCGGGTGCCTGCGGCAGGTCGGACCTGGTCGGGAGGATTCCCCAGGAGATGAGATTGTCGCCGTAGGTCCAGGAATTCTTGCGAGCTGGACCCGGCCGAATGATCGCTTCGCCCCAGCGTTTGAAAGTGAGGCCGTCGCGGCTGGTCATCATCAGGGAATCGGTGACGACACTGCCGTAACGAGGCGAGGCGGCGGTTCGCGCCTGCCGTTCCTTGAGCCCCGGTAATTTCCCTGTTGAATCAACCCAGCCCCGGTCGGTGTAACGGTTTGGAAAGCCAATAAAAATATGCGGTGCTCGAGCGTAGGGAGTCACCTGGTTCGTGTAAAGATGCTGTTTCGGAGCGCCGGGATACTGGAGCCACTCCCCCTTGCTCCAGTTTATGAAATCGTCGGAGGTGGCCGTCTTGATTGATCGAATACCACCGCCGCCGGGTGGGCCGTCGCGGAAATCGCGGAAGTAGGCTCGGTACTGGCCGCGGACTGCATCCCAGAAGGCAAGGTTTTCAGAGTCAAAATAACCATCCGTGATGATTAGCTTGTCGGTCAGCGGTGCGAAGTGAAAACCGTCTCGTGATTTGAGCGCCTGCAGGCCCACGACACCCTTGGCAGCCGACCGCACGAGTGCCTTGTACCGAGCGTCGGCCGGGCAGTCAGGATTCGTATCCCTGAAGACGGTCGTATGTGCGGGATCGATGGCAATCCCTGACAGGTTGCCTTTCTTGAGAATGATATTGTTTTCCTTGGACCCTTCGAATTCTACAAGGCCCAGCTTGGGTTTCGTCCAATGAATGCCGTCGGTACTCTCGGCATAGCACAGATGGCGACCGTGGGGTTCCTCGATGCGGCCCTTACGATTGACGTAGTGGTTGCCGGTGTAATACATCCGGAAACGATCGCCATCGTGAAACAGAGAGCTGTACGCACAGGCGTTTCCTTCCCAGGGAGCATCCGTCACCAGGGCAATGTTGCGACGAACGGGCTTGTGTAATTGAAGTCGTAATGTTTCGCTCATCGAATCAATGAGGTGATCGTCGATCATGAGTTCGCGGCGGGAACCAATGTTGATCACGCGTGGTGAGTCAGCCGCAGCAAGCTGGTGACAAAGATGAGATTCGGCCCAGGTGGCAACTCCCAGCATGCCCAACGACTTTAACCAACTGCGTCGAGGTAAAATAACGTTTCCAGGTGGTGTGCTCATGGCAACAAGTGTTCTCCGTGGTGGAGTGGTAACGAAGTTTGGTATGACCGGAAATCGCATCCTAGCAGAAGGGGTCCGTCGAGTCGACGAATCAGGGCGTTTGCGCGGAATCACGGATTCACTCGACAAGGAATCGGGCAATGGATCGTTATCGGTAGGCGAGTTGTAGACCGCCACGGGGTAGAAGAACCGGGTGCTCTGTGATAGCCTTGGGGCCTGCGGACCATGTGGAAACGGCCTGCTTATCCATGTTGAAAACCAGGGCAAAAACCTGGCACGTTTCCCGCTTATCTGAATGCCTGGAAGCCTTGAGGTGCTGTCATGAAACGTTTGGCTCTTTGTCTGCTGCTGGTTGGTGTCCTGGGATGTGGGGGGAAGGAATCAGCGGAAACACCACCGAGTGGCTCCGTTAGCGAAAATTCGCAGGTGACACCAGGAGAGGCTGGCTCGCAGGGAGGAGACGAGGGCGCAAAACCAAGTCCCCCGGCGATCGATATATTCCAGGCGTCAGGTGAAGGGAATGTGCAGGCCATCAAGCAGCACTTCGCAGCGGGTACCGATCTTGATCAGCGCACGTCGGACGGTCAGGAATCCACTCCGCTGATCGTGGCCATTACCTTTGGACGCCTGGCTGCCGTTGAGGCTCTGATCGAGGCCAAGGTTGACCTGGATCTCAAGAACAAGGATGGCAACACGGCCCTCTTTGTGGCGGCCTTCCTTTGTCACCCGGAAATCGTCCAGGCCCTGGTTAAAAATGGAGCAGAACTGAATTCCACGAATAACGACGGCGCAACGGCACTTGATGGAGTACAGTTGCCCTGGGAAGCGGTGAAACCTATCTATGAACTGGTGGACGGAATTATTTTTCAACCGGCCGGGATGCCACTTGACTATGAGCGGCTCAAGGCCACGCGACCCAAGGTGGCGCAGTTGTTGAGGCGGTCAGGTGGTAAAACGGCACTGCCAGCCGGTAATCCCGGTACCGCCAAACCACCAAAGATTGCCAAGCCAGCACTTCGTACCTGGAAGGATGCCAGTGGTAACTTCAGTATTGAGGCGGTCTTCGTTCGTGTCGCGGATGACAAGGTAGTGCTGCAACGTGCGGACAAAACCGAAGTCTCGGTGCCCCTGTCCGTGTTAAGCGAGACTGATCGACAATACGTTCAAGAGCGACCTGCCGCGTCGCCGCAAACGGATATTTTCCAGGCCGCCGTTGCAGGGAATCTGCAGGCAGTCAAACAGCATATTGCAAGTGGCACTGATCTGAACCAGCGGACGCCGGATACGGAGAAGAAAACTCCCTTGATGCTGGCGAGTATCTTTGGCCGTACCGAAGTTGCCAAGGCGTTGATTGAGGCGGGGGCTGGATTGGATGTCCTGGATAAGGATGGCGGAACCGCTCTGTCGGCGGCAGCGTTCTTCTGTCATACCGAGATCGTCGAGGCCTTGTTGAAAAAGGGTGCCACCAAGAACATCAAGAACAAGCAGGGTTTCACGGTATTGCAGACGGTTGAAGGGCCTTTCCAGGACGTCAAGTTTCTCTACGACATTGTTGATGGAGCGATTTTTAAGCCTGCCGGGACGCCGTTGGACTATGAACATCTCAAGGCCACACGCCCGAAGATTGCCGAGTTGCTTCGATAGCCTCCCCGTCCCCGGCGTCGTGACGATGTGATTGCCAGAAGGTCTGCTGTCAACGGGCCCAGGCCCCGCGTTCCGTGGAGAGATCCGGCAAGCAGGATCGCGAAGGCGTTTTTTGCAGTTGCCTGTCATTCGACTGGAATTGAGGGCTGTGACTTCGTTACAATAGTGAGTAAGTTTTGCGTCGTGTGTACCGCATGCTTTTGCTGGCCCCGTTGTCATTTCCAGGTGACACCACTTGATACTAGAACCGCGTATGCGAAGCCCAAAGCTCCTGTCCGGTGTCCTGCTGGTAACCTGCTTGGCCTGCGCGCTTGATGTCCCGAATGCCAGCGCGCAATCCGCGACCGATTTCTTCGAAACTAAGATTCGTCCTCTCCTGGTAACCCATTGCCTGAAGTGCCATGGCCCCGAGAAACAGGAATCGGATCTTCGTCTCGATGCACCGCAGCACTGGACCAAGGGTGGCCTTGGCGGTCCCGCGATCATTCCCGGCAAACCGCAGGGCAGCCTGCTGCTGCGTGCCGTTAGGAAAACCGATCCTGACCTGCAAATGCCACCCGGAAAGAAAAAGCTGAGTCCACAGGAAATTGCGTCGCTGGAAAAATGGATCAAGGCCGGAGCCATCGCACCGCATCAACCGACCACCACGTCGCTCGCTAAATTAACACTCGAGGGGGCGGCCAGCTTTTGGTCGTTTCGTCCAGTCACGAGGCCTGCGACTCCCACGTCCAGGTCCATTGATGGTTGGAGCTGGACACCCGTGGATCGTTTTGTCCACGCCCGACTGGATGCCGAGGGGTTGGTGCCGTCAGGCGTGGCCGACAAACGAACATTGATTCGGCGTGCGACGTTTGATCTCACGGGGTTACCTCCAACGCCCGAGGAGATCACCGCGTTTCTCAAGGACTCTGATTCCAATGCGTTCCATAAGGTGATTGACAGATTGTTGGAATCAAAGGCTTATGGTGAACGCTGGGGGCGTCACTGGCTGGATGTCGCGCGCTACGCAGATACGGCAGGCGATGGTGCTGACTACCCGGTTCGCGAGGCCGTCAAGTACCGCGATTGGGTCATTAACGCCTTTAATAACGACCAGCCGTACGATGAGTTTTTACGTGAACAGATTGCTGGTGATATTATTGCGGCGGACGGTCCACCGGAACATTACGCCGCGCGTGTCACGGCAACTGGCTTCCTGGCGATTGGCAAACGGTACGGATACAAGCCGTCGCCGGACTACCAGCACCTGGACTTTGCGGACGTGATCGATTCGCTGGGCCGTTCCTTGCTGGGGCTTTCTATTGGCTGTGCCCGCTGCCATGACCATAAGTACGATCCAATATCGAGCGAGGATTATTACGCCTTGTACGGGATCATGCAAAGTACCACCTGGGCTTTTCCCGGAGGTGAAGAGCAAAAACGGCCATCGCACTTTCCAGCACTGGTTCCTCCCGCTGAAGTCAGTAAACGGCAGACAGCCAGGAAAGGTGAGCTGGACAGGATCGATCAACAAACCGCCATGTTGCAACGAGAACGCCAGGAAAAAGATAACAGCCAGATCGCCGGCGGGAGTGATCTCGGTATGGAAGCACAAGAGCTGGGTAAGCCGTTGAGCAAGCCCTGGGTTTGTGCCGGTCCGGTGGAAGTGCGAGAAAAATCGCAGAGTCCTTATCGAAACGTACATCCCAGGGGGACGCGTGGTGTTCACCTGGGTAGTGGGTTGCAAACGGATGGCATGCGTTACGTTTTCCCCAAGCCACTCCAGGCTGCCAGTAGCAAAACGATGTGTTTTAATATCGACTTTCGCACGCAGGCGGGCGCCACTCAGAAAGGTGCCTATCGTTTTTACCTGGGGCAGGGTGTGGTGCAGTCATTGGCTGTTGAGTTCAGCGTAACACCGACGCACTTTGCCATCCGGAACGGGACTCAATGGGAAATCCTGCGATCGCTTGAGTCCGGGAAATGGTACACGCTCCAGGTTGTCATCGATCCCCAGCAAAAGACCTATGCGGGCGTGGTCGGAACAAACGATGATCTGACCCGGTTTGCGATGAAAAAAACAGCTCCTGGCTGGAATGGTATCGCGGATTGTTTTATCTGCGATGGAACCGGGCATGTAGCAGGTCCGGCAAGTGCACGAGATATCGATAATGTTGGGCTGCGTGAAATACCATTCGCTTCGCCGAACGGTCCTGAAGTCATGCCGCGGGTGGCAACGGAGGCTGACAAAAAGCGTGTCCTGGAAATAGCGAACGAGGTGGCCCTGTTAGCGAAACAAAAGAAAGTGTTATCGGAGACACCGCCCTACGAAGTTGCCTATGGTGTGCAGGAAGGGACGTCGGTGAACGCCCATATCCAGTTGCGTGGGGAACCTCGCAAACTGGGCAACCAGGTCCCCCGCCGGTTCCTGGAAGTCCTCGGTGGTGATCCCTTGCCGGCCGGGTACATGGGCAGTGGTCGGCGACAGTTGGCTGACTGGATCACGCGTCCCGAGAATCCGTTGGCCGCACGGGTCCTTGTCAATCGAATCTGGCAATGGCATTTTGGCCGTGGGATCGTCTCCACTCCCAGTGATTTTGGCTTCCGCGGTGCCAGGCCGACTCATCCGAAACTGCTCGATTGGATCACGGCAGAGTTTATTTCATCGGGGTGGTCGATCAAGCATTTGCACCGTGTCATCATGCAATCACGCACCTACCAGCTCTCTAGCGTCGACCAGGCTGAGGCGTTACAAGTGGATCCCTCGAATAAGCTGCTTTGGAGATATGCGAGACGGCCCCTGGATGCGGAGTCGATGCGAGATGCCATGTTGGCGGTTAGCGGAAATCTCGATCAGGGTAAGCCGGGGCCCCATCCCTTCCCGGATGTGAACACCTGGGGATTCACGATCCATCATCCGTTTCACGCGGTTTATGAATCCAATCAGCGAAGCGTCTATTTGATGCAACAACGAAATCGGCGCAATCCGTACCTGCAACTTTTCGATTCGGCGGATCCAAACGTTAGCATGGGGCAGCGGCAAGCTACGGTAACACCCACCCAGGCCCTCTTCCTGATGAACTCCAGGTTCGTGCACGATCAAGCGAACGGCCTGGCAAAACGAATCGTCGCCAACAGGAAAACGACCGAGGAGGGTGTGCAGTTGGCGTTTGAGTTAGGCCACGGTAGGCAGCCAAGCAAGTCCGACTTTAATTCAGCAGTAGAATTCGTTACGAAGTATAGCGAGAAATTTCCCGGTCAAGACCAGGTTGCTTCCGAGCAACAGGCCTGGGCGGCCTTGGCTCGCGTGATTTTAACCAGCAACAGTTTCCTGTTTGTCGACTAGTTCCTGGGCCTTTTGGAATGAACATGCCATTGATTCGTGATCGCCGACAGTTCCTGAAAAGCGCCTCAGGTGGCTTTGCCATGACAGCATTCAGTGGCATGTGTGGAAGTTTGCAGGCGCAGTCCGAGGATCCGCTGGCACCACGGGACTCACATTTTGTCCCAGCGGCGGATCGCGTGATCTTTATCTATGCGACAGGCGGTGTCTCGCATGTTGATACGTTCGACCACAAGCCAAAGTTAACCAGGGACCATGGCAAGTCGATCGTTGCCTCGCGTTGGCTCAATAAGCCAGGAGAATTTACCCGACACCTGATCAAGTCACGCTGGAACTTCAAGCAATACGGCAAGAGCGGCACCTGGGTGAGTGACCTTTTTCCGCATGTTGGGGGAGTCATTGACGATATCTGTGTGCTCAATGCCATGCATTGCGATAGCGATGGGCATGATAAGGGGACGCTCGCCGCGCATACGGGCTCAGCACAGTTCGCACGTCCCGGTATCGGTTCCTGGGTCAGCTATGGCCTCGGTACGGAAAATCAAAACCTTCCTTCCTTCATGGTTTTGGCACCTGCGACTCCTTACGCAGGCGCGCAGAACTGGGGCAGTTGCTTCCTGCCTGGGTGTCACCAAGGGACGCATGTCATTCCGGGAAAAGACCCGATTGCAAATGTGAATCCCAGGGGAATGTCACGACCGCAGCAAGAGATGGAACTGGGGCTCCTCAGGCGCCTTAATCGTACTCACCAGGGTAGCCGCGCTGCGGACCAGGTGATCAATGCCCGGATTCGGTCGTTTGAAACCGCGTTTGGAATGCAACAAGCAGCGCCGGAAGCATTTAACCTGTCTGGTGAGACCCGGAAAACACTCCAGATGTATGGCATGGAACGTGCTGACACAAAAGGGTTTGGCTGGCAATGTCTCATGGCCAGGCGATTGGCAGAACGGGGTGTTAGGTTCATTGAACTGATCGACGTCGGCTCGAACAGCAATTGGGATTCGCATGGCAACATGGGAGATCATGCCAGGCTGGCAAAAAATGTCGACAAGCCGATCGCGGGATTGATAAAGGATTTGAAACAACGGGGCATGCTTGACCGAACGCTCATCGTATGGACCTCGGAGTTCGGGCGAACACCGTTTAATGTGAATGCCAATCACGCGGGCAGGGAACATCACAAATTCTGTTTTAGTTCATGGATGGCCGGAGGTGGTGTGAAAGGTGGGATGGTCTATGGCACATCGGACGACTATGGTATCCGGGCCGCAGAGAACTCGGCTCACACGCATGATTTGCATGCGACCATACTACACCAACTGGGCCTGGATCATGAACGGCTAACCTACCGTCACGCAGGTCGTGATTTTCGCTTGACCGACGTTCGTGGAGAGGTGCTTCATGACGTACTGCATGGGGAGCGGGCCACGAGCTAACCGATAGCCAGGAGCCTGCGGGTGCCCCTGGGGTGTTTTCGCAGGCATGTTCCACTTCAGGCTTTGATGAGGGCCCGTCTGGTAGACTATAGTTGTGCTGTATGAACTGGCGTAAATTAACTCTCCTCGTAAATCAAAAGAATCCAAATGAAACAACTTGTCACGATGTTCCTGGCGTTCGTACTTATTCCCCTGGGTGTCGTTCAGGCGGCTGAAAAAAGTCCCCGACCGAACGTGGTCCTCATTTACATTGACGACCTGGGGTATGGGGATATTGGCGTCTACGGATGCAAGGATATTCCTACGCCTAATATCGATCGACTGGCTGCCGAAGGCGTTCGGTGCACGGCGTCCTATATCACCAATCCACCCTGTTGCCCAAGTCGCTGCAGCCTGATCATGGGCCAGTACGGCCAACGCTTCGGTAAGTATGGAATGTCCCGCGGGCTTGCGATTCCCGAGGATCGCCCTACGCTGGCCCGGTTCATGGCTGATAACGGTTACGTTACCGGGCAGATTGGGAAGTGGGATATCGGTACGAAAGCCCAGGGTCCATTGCAAGTCGGTTTCACGGAGGTGGCGCAAAAACCACCGAAAAAAAAGACAGGCGACCAGGTCTCGAAATACTTCTGTATCAACGAGGCCGGTAAGCCCCAGTGGTTGACGGACTACGACGGCGATAACGTGGTCAAGTTCATTGAACGCCACAAGACAGATCCTTTCTTTCTTTACTGGTCGCCCGAGGCGGTTCACTCCAGCAACCAGGAAGCTCCAGCGCGGCTGACCAGACGTACAACGGCCAAGGGAAAACGGAGCAAGCTTGCCGGAGCGATTGTCTCTGTCGATGACCAGGTGGGTAAACTGTTGGAGGTGCTGGAGAAACACGGCTTGCGCAAGAACACGCTGGTTATTTTCTCGAGCGATAACGGTGCGAACGGTAGTGAGGGTGGCCTTTCCACGCCTTATCGCGGAGGTAAAGGTCAGGGGACTCAGCAGGAAGGTTGGGTCCGTGTACCAACCATCTTTTCCATGCCAGGCGTGCTGCCCAAGGGGAAAGACTATGACGACCTGGTGGCTAACTTTGACTTTTATTCCACGATTGCATCCCTGGCGGGCCTGGCGATTCCCAAGCATTGTGACGGAGTGGATTTGATTCCGTATCTCAACGGCAGTCAGAAGGGTGACCCGCACGAGTACCTTTTCTGGCTCAATAACGAACCTGGGGATGCCGTGCGCCGGCACCTGATCGCCGTGCGTTGGAAAGAGTGGCGTCTCTACAAGAAATACGACAAGGATCCCTGGCAATTGTTCGATCTCAAGGCTGATCCTCGTGAAGAAAAAAATATCGCGACTAGCCATCCGGATGTTGTCGCTCAGATGGCCTCTCGGCATGCCGCCTGGGCAAAAACCCTGGTGCCGCTAGGTACAGTCAACAAGGTGCGGACCCGCAATAAGGATAGTCTCACTGGCCACGGCTGGGTTTTCGCGACCGCTAAGGACAACGGAGGCAAGGAGTGAAAAAAACGGGGAGCCTTGCATGGCCGTTTTACGGTCGGCCCCCTCGTCACGTTGGCGGTGGCAGCGGATGAGCCAGGAGACAAAGGTCGTGGCGCAAGCCAAGACCGATCACAGTCCTCTCGAGGAGGGTATCGACGCCGAAGCCGAGCTCCTGCTTGTCTAGG
>Ga0315331_10000728_pt1 | contig 23237 bp, 15 predicted proteins | sample M160m34915metaG_FD_203456 | JGI IMG/M metagenome (GOLD analysis project Ga0315331, IMG submission 203456) | Ammonia-oxidizing marine archaeal communities from Monterey Bay, California, United States - M1 60m 34915 | ecosystem: Environmental > Aquatic > Marine > Intertidal zone | place: USA...
TTTGCCAGAGTAGCGTCTGGGCGCTCGGCGCCCCGCCGGGAACCGAGGGCTGGACGCTGGCGTTGCAGGCTCCAGGGGGGGGCGTTCAGGGGTGGGTGACCTTGCGCGATCGCGCGCTCTCGTTCAGCTCTTCTCGTGTCCCGGCGGAGCTGCGGTCCGCCGCCGATCCGCCGGGGCGCGCGCCGCTCGTCGACCCGAGGACCTTGCGGCCCGTGCGTCGCCAGGCGACCGCGACCCTCGTGGGCGAAGACGGGGCACTCGCCGACGCGCTGAGCACGGCGCTGCTGGTTCTCCCCCCGGCGCAGGGGCGCGCCCTCGTGGAGTCCCTCTCCGGCGTCGAGGCGATGGTGGTCGAGGAGGACGGGGCGGTGTGGGCCAGCTCCCGATGGCAGGCCTGGACGCGTTATCGCTCGGCCCGCGACTGAACCCGTGGCCTCCGCTAGAGGATCATCTCGCGCGGGTCTTCGACATAATGGCGGAAGCGCGCGAGCCATCGCGCGCCGATCGCGCCATCGACCGCTCGGTGGTCGGCCGACAGCGTGCAACGCATCACCGAGCCTGGGACGACCCGGTCCCCCCTCACGACGGGGGTGCTCTCCACCGCCCCGATCCCCACGATGCACGCGTGTGGCGGGTTGACGATCGGCCAGACGGCGGTCACGCCGAACATGCCGAGGTTCGAGAGCGCGAAGCCGCCCTGGTATTCCCGCGGCGAGAGCTGCCCGGCGCGTGCGCGCGTCACGAGGTCGCGCAACCGCTTGGAGATCTCGAGCAACCCCAGGCCGGCCGCGTCGCGTAGCACTGGCGTGATGAGTCCGTCGTCCGTCGCGACCGCCACGGCGATGTCACAGGTGGGGAAGCGTTCGATGTGGTCTTCCCGGAATGCGACGTTGGCCTCCGGGACGTCCCGCAGCGCCCGCGCGGCCGCCGCGACGCACAGGTCGTTCAGCGAGATGCTGGCGTCCTGTAGCCCCTGGTTGAGCGTTTGGCGGACCTCGAGGAGCGTACCCGCGTTGCAGTCGACCTCGAGGTAGAAGTGCGGGATCTCACGCTTCGCCGCGCTCATGCGCGCGGCGATCGTGCGCCGCATCCGTGACAGCGGCTGCGCGGACGCCGCTTCGCCCGTGGCGGCTTCGGAGGCTGCGACCACGTCGGCCTTCGTGACACGCCCGCCGGCCCCCGTCGGTTCGACGTCGTGGAGATCGACGCCGTCACGCTCCGCGATTCGTCGCGCGAGGGCGGTCGCAGACACGTCGTCGCTTGGCGTGGGGGCGGCGGGGGCTTCGTCGGATTCGGGCTCGCCGTCGCCCGAGGCCAGGACCGGCTCTCCCGCGGGCGCCCCCGCCGATTCCGGCGTGCGTTCGGGCTCGCCGTCCGTGGGCACTTGCGCGTCGACGGCCGTCTCGGTGGACTCGATGCGCGCGATCAGGTCGCCGACCTGGACCCCGCTGGTGGGCGCGGGGACGCAGATCTCCGTGACGACACCCGAGAACGGGGCCTCGTACTCGACCGTCGACTTGTCGGTCTCGAACTCCGCGATCAGGTCCCCCTGCGCGACGGTGTCGCCGGGGGAGACCAGCCACTGGACCAAGTCGGCCTCCGTCATATCGGAGCCGAACTCGGGCATTCGGACCTCTTGCAGCATCGCGGCCCCCTAGGCTGCCGAGCCGGAGGGCGGCGGCTCGTCGGCGAGGTTGAATAGGAGGTGGTGGCTGAGGTCGCCTGGCTGGTCGACGAAGAACTTCTTCTCGATGATGCGCCACTGGCCTTCGCGCTTCGCGAACTGGTGCTCGTAGTGGCCAGTGATGATCGGCTGCAACGGCAGGGAGTCCGTCTGCTGGAAGACGATGTAGTGCGCCCTTCCCCGTGCGGTCTGGCTGGCCTCATCGACCTCGATCTGCATGTTGCTGAAGACGTGTTTGGTCTTCGGCGTCCCGGTGTCCTCATACAGGCGCGTCGTGGCGGCGTAGTGCCGCGCGATGTTTTCGGCCCCTTGGACGTTCATATCCGTCCCGTCCGCCACCAGCCGGGCGTGCGCGAGGACCTCGCCCACCCCCTGGAAGTCGCCTGCGTCGATCCGGTAGCCGTACTCGTAGACCTGGTTCGCGATCTCGTGGAAGTCACACATGGCCCAAGAGTACAACGCCAGCGCGGGACGGGTCCCCTCCGGTATGTTCTCCCCCCCTCGAACGAATCTGCTGGAGGCAATGTGGATCTTCGTTACAGCGAGCAGGAGGAGGCCTTCCGAGCCGAGTGCCGGGCCTTCCTCGAGTCGAATGTCCCCCGCGGTCTGCCGCCCCTCGATTCCCCGGAGGGCTTTCCGCTCCACGTCGAGTGGGAAAAGAAGCTCTACGCCGAGCGGCTGGCGGTGGTGGACTGGCCGGAGGCGTTTGGTGGGCGGGACTGCAGCCTGCTCGAATGGCTGATCTTCGAGGAGGAGTACTACCGGGCGGGGGGGCCCCAGCGGGCGACCCAGAACGGCATCTTCTTGTTGGCGCCCGCGATCTTTCACTTCGGCACGGACGAGCAGAAGCAGCGGCTCCTGCCCAAGATCCCGAACGCCGAGGAGCTCTGGTGCCAAGGCTGGTCCGAACCGGGCGCAGGCAGTGACCTCGCCGCCCTGACCTCGCGCGCCGAGCGCGCGCAGGGGCCCAACGGGGAGTCGGGGTGGAAGCTGTATGGCGCGAAGACCTGGACCACGCGGGGCACCTTCAGTGACAAGACGTTCGGTTTGTTCCGGACGGACCCGGACTCGGAGCGCCACAAGGGGCTCAGCTACTTCCTTGTCGACCTCGACATCGAGGGGGTCACGGTGCGGCCGATCAACAAGCTCGACGGTGAGGAGGGCTTCGCCGAGGTCTACTTCGACGGCGCCTTCGTCCCCGACCAGGACATCCTTGGAGAGGTCGACCGGGGCTGGTACGTCGCGATGGCGACCACAGGCCCGGAGCGAGGTCTGACGCTCCGTAGCCCTGGGCGCTTCCTGGCGATGGCCGATCGGCTGGTCGACCTCGTGAAGCGAAAGCCCGAGTGGGTCGATGAGGCGCTGCGCGATCGCGTGACCCAACGCTGGATGGAGGCCGAGGCCTATCGTCTGAACGGGTTGTGGACCGCGACGCGGATCGCGAACGGCGAGGACCCGGGCGCGGAGTCGAGTGTGATGAAGCTCCACTGGTCGCAGCTGGACATCGACATCCACGAGACCGCGCTCGACATCGCCGGGCCGCTGGGAGAGCTCGTGGGAGACTCCTCTGCCAGCTTGGATGGTGGACGTTGGATGAAGGATTACCTGTTTGGACTCGCGAACCCCATCTGGGGCGGAACGAGCGAGATCCAACGCAACATCGTGGCCGAGCGACTCCTCGGTCTGCCGAGGAAGTAAGCCGTGGAGTTCGCATTCTCGGAAGATCAGCGGATGATGCAAGAGGCGGTCGGCGAGATGCTCGCCAACGAGTGCTCGCATGAGGCGCTCGCTACTGCGTGGGAGACGGAGACCGGCCAGGTCGAGGGGCTGTGGTCCCAGATGGCGGAGCTCGGGATCCTGGGTTTGACGACGCCGGAGAGCGACGGGGGGCTCGGGCTCGGCCCGGTCGATCTCGTGCTGTTGCTCGAAGAGTGTGGTCGCTATGCGGTGCCAGAGCCGGTCTCGGAGCTGGTGGCGGTTGCCGGGCCGCTGCTCGCCGAGGTCGGCGGGGAGGTCGCCAAGGCGTGGTTGCCGCGGATGGCCGCGGGGGATGCCCGCGTGGCCGTGGGACTGGACGTGAACCCTGTCGTCGCCAACGCGGCGGCGGCGGACCTCTTCCTGCTCCAGCACGGTGATGAGGTGCACGCGGTCCCCGCTTCGGGCGTGACCCTGCGAGCGCAGGAGTCGGTGGACGGTGGGCGGCGCGTCGACGCGGTCGACTGGTCGCCGGCGGACACGACGCGGATCGCCTCGGGCGAGGCGGGGCGCGTCGCCCTGGCACACGCTGCCGACCGGGGCGCGGCGGCGGCCGCGGCGGAGCTGTTGGGCCTCGGCCGGCAGCTGATCGAGCTGACCGTGGAGTACGCCAAGGGGCGCGTCCAGTTCGGCCAGCCGATCGGCGCGTTCCAAGCGGTCAAGCACCACCTCGCGAACGCCTACACGAAGCTCGAGTTCGCGCGCGCGCCGGTCTATCACGCGGCGTATGCGCTCCAGGAGTCGGGGGAGAGCGATGCGACTGCGCTCGCGGTCTCCACGGCGAAGGCCCTCGCGGGGGACGCGGCGCACCAGTGCTTTCGCACAGCGCTTCAGTGTCACGGCGCGATCGCCTACACCTACGAGTACCACGCCCACATGTGGATGAAGCGGGTGCTGGTCCTTCAGCGTCAATACGGGGATGCTCGGTACCACCGGAGGCGCGCTTCGGGCTTGCTGGAGCTGGGCGCCTAGCGTCCGTCTGCGGGTTCGCGAGGAGTCACCGGGCGCAGCTGCCCAGGGACCCAGTTCCAGCGCGGCGAGGCGAGCGGCGCTTCCCACTGCGCGTAGTGCCGTCGCATCGCAGCGACCTGGTCGGCGTGCTGCGCGGCGAGGTCCCGCCGCTCGCCCGGGTCGACGATGAGGTCGTAGAGCGCTGCGGGTTGTTCGCCGACCCAGTGGAGTTTCCACCGACCCTGGCGCATCGCGTGTTGCTCGCCGACGCGCCAGAACAGCGCCTCGTGCGGCCGTCCAGACTCCGCCCCCGTGGCGAACGGCGCGAGGTCGACGCCGTCGAGCGGCTCGGTTGACGCGGGTCCCCCCGCGGCCGCGCGCGCGGTCGCGAACAGGTCGAGCCCCGACACGATCTCGGCGTAGCGGGCGTCGCCGGGCAGATGTCCGGGCCAGCGGACCAGGAGCGGGACGCGGATGCCGCCCTCGTAGAGCGAGGCCTTCCGTCCGCGTAAGCCACCGGCCCCGCCCCCATCGGACCCGTTGTCGCTCGTCACGAACGTGAGCGTGTCCTCTGCGACCCCTGTCCGTTCCAAGGCAGCGTCGATTGCCCCGAGCCCGTCATCGGCCGCGGCGAGGACCGCGGCGAGGTTCTGTCGCGGGCCTGCGGGGAGGTCATCGAAGCGCGCTCGCCGGGCAGGGTCGGCGACCAGCGGCGCGTGGACCGCACTGTAGGCGACCACCAGGAAGAACGGTTGGTCCGCGTGTCGCTCGATGAAGTCCACCGCCTCCGAGGTGAACGCGTCCGTGAGGTACGCGTCGCCGTGCGCCGGCTCGCGACCGCGCAGGATCGGGTTCTGTCTCTTGTCGCTCCATTGGTGGTAGGCGTGGTGGCCGGGTGTGAACCCAAAGAACTCGTCGAAGCCGCGCTCCATCGGGTGGAAGTCCGACCGAACGCCGAGGTGCCACTTCCCGATCATCCCGGTCACGTATCCGGCTTCGCGAAGTTCGTCGGCGAGCGTGTGTTCGGTCAGCGGCAGACCGATCCACTGCTGTTGTTGGCGCCCGATCGAGCCGGTGTTGTTCTCATGCCCGAATCGCTGGGGGTAGCGCCCGGTCAGCAGGCCCGCTCGGGAGGGGCTGCAGATCGGCGCCACCGCGTAGGCGCGCGTGAAGCGCACCCCCTGGCGGGCGAGCGCGTCGAGGTGCGGGGTCTCGAGGTCCGCGGCGGTGTGCTCGCCGGCGTCGTCCCAGCCAAGGTCATCCATGATCACGAAGACGATGTTCGGTGGCCGCTCGCCCGGGGGCGGGGCCGTGTCGCAGCCGACGGCGATCGCGCACGCGGCCAGCGTGAGGGCGAGTGAGCGGGCAGGGCGCGGTCGCATTCGCAAACCATACCGAGCGCGGTGTCTTTGCCCACCGCGGGTCTGTTCCTCAGAGCAGGCTGAGCTGCCGCCCTTCCCCGAGGGCGTCCGCGAAGCTCAGGTCGACCTCTTGGAGGATCGTGTCCGCGACCGGGCGCAGGATCTTCTCGATGTAGTGTTTTCGGTCGATCCCCCCCGGCTGCGCGCCGCCGAACGGGATGGGCTCCGGGCCGGTCTGCGTGATCACGTACCGGATCACGCCCTCCGGCTTCTCGCCCCGCTCGACCAGTTTGCGTGCGGCCTGGACGTGAGGGGGAGTCGCGGCCGTGTAGCGTTCGAGGGAACCCTTTCGGATGCGCTTGCTGTAGATCAGCTGTTCGTCGAGCTCGCCGGCGCGGAGCCGCTCGGCGACCTTTCGAGCGAAAGGGATCGGGTCTTCCCCCGCGAACAGGCGCTCGAGCAATCCCCGCTGGAGCAAGCGCGCCACACGGGGCCAGTCGCGACGGACGGACTCGAGTCCAACCAGCTCGAGCTGCCCCTTGACGCTCCCCGCATAGCGCTTCTTGCTGCCGCTCTTTCCGCCGCGGACGCGTGGCAAGAAAAAGCGCTCGTAGACCGACTCGAGCTCCAGGACCAGTTTGGGCTCCGCCCCGTACTGTTCTCGGATCCGCGCCTCGATGGACGCTTCGACGCTTGCGCGCAGGGCCTCGGCCTGTTCGCCGGGTTGTTCGCCCGATTTGTTTGCCTTCGGGAGTTCGACGAAGACGGAGTCGGTGTCGCCGTAGAGGACGCGAACGCCCTGGGCTTCGACGATCTCCTTCGTCCACGCGAGCGTCTGCTGGCCGAACTGGGTGATGGCGTTGGCGACTTCGGGGTTGAAGAACCGGCAGGAGGGTGACCCCAGGACACCAAACATCGAGTTCATCATGATCTTGATCGCCTGGTCGCCGCGGCGATCCCCACGAGCCCGTGCCGCCTCGCGTCGGCCTGCAAAGGTCGTCAGCAGGCCGGGGAGGATCGCGCCGTCGCGCGCGAAGCGCGCACCGTTGGGCGCCACGATCGGATCGGCGTCGTCGTCGGCGGTCGCGTGGGCGAGGGGGTCGAGCTGAAAGGTGCGGATCAGGCTGGGGTACAGGCTCTTGAAGTCGAGGAGGGCGACGTTTCGAAACAGGCCAGGCGTGCTCTCCAGTACGGCCCCCCCGTGGACCGTTGCAGCGGCGCGCTCGCGGTCGACGCACGGCGCGGCGAAGCCTCGTTCACGCAGCGCCGGGAGGTACAGCAGGTCGAAGGAGGCGATGCTGGCGCGTACGCGGTCGAGCTGCATCCCGGACAGCATGGATTGTTCGACTGCGAGCTCGAGGAGCCCTTCTCGATTGAGTAGCTCGAGGACGAGCCGCGAATCCTCGAGGTTGTAGTCGACGAGGGCCCCGGGATCTTCCTGGTGGAGCCGCTGGATCTCCTCGCCGGCGCTCCCGCCCTTGGCGTCGATCCGTTTGCCGCGACCCAGGATGTGCTGTGCCACCGTCTCGAGTCGGTAGTTCTCGAGCCGGATCGCGTCGCGCACAAGCGGGATCCCGTCGAGCACCATGCGCCCTGGGATGTCGGCGCGGCCATCCCGCGTGAAGTTTGCGTCGGAGCGGAACCCAAGGTCCCCAGGGATGCGGCCGAGGTCGGAGCGCACCCCGAGCGCCTCGCAGCGCGCCGCGAGGACGCGAAGGTCGAAGTCGATTACGTTCCAACCGGTCAGGATGTCGGGGTCGAGCACGCGGATCGCGTCGATCAGCCCCTCGATCAGGGACCGCTCGTCCGGATAGTGCTGAACGGGCCGCCCTGCGGGTTTCGCCTCCCCGAGAAGGTGCGCCTGCTCGCTGCCGTCGCTGGAGACCAAGGCAGCGCAGAAGATCGTGCTCGCGTCGAGGGTGGTCTCGAGGTCGAGGGAGACGACTTGGAGCCCGACCCGAAGGTCTTCGCTGGGCTGCAACGCGGGGTTGTGGAAGTACAGGAGCCCGCCGTCGCGCGGGCTCGACTCGCCCTCGATGGACACACAGGCGCGGATGCCCTGGTCCGTGAGGAACCGATAGGGGAAGCGGACGTCGGCCTCACAGGGGCGCGCACCCTGGCCGATCAAGCGGTCGCGCACCGCAGGAACGCGCCCGGGGATCTGGAGGGTGACCCGGATCAGGGGCCCGCCCGCGAGGTCGCGCAGCGAGGTGGCCTCGCACTGAACTTCCGGGTCGTCCTCGAGCAAGGGCCGGTAGGCCTCGGCGACGAAGAAGTACGGGCGGTAGCGGTCCTCTTCGACCAGGAACGGGGTCCCGTCTTCGAGTCGACCAAAGAGTTGGACCACCGGGATGCCCTGGCGGACGCGGTAGGTCGGTTGGAGGATCAGGCCGCGCGGCATGGCCCGATTCTACTCCCGCGCCGGGGATGGGGGAGCGAGGTATGCTCTTCACGTCGCCTTCCGGCGTCGGGAGAGCCTGTGTCCGATCCGAGCGCGCGCGTACGAGGCGGCTGGCTTCCGGGAGTGACCCTCGCGTTTGGGGGACTCCTCGCGGGGGTGATCGTGCTCGCGAACACCGGCTGGTTCCGGGACGAGTTGCGCTGGTTCATCGGGATCATCCCAGGCGGCGACAAGAGTGTTCATTTTTGGCTCGCCGGGGCCATGGCCTTCCTGCTCAACCTGTCGTGGAGGGGGGCCTGTTGGCGACTCGGGCCGCTCGGGATCCAGCAGGGCAGCGTCCTCATCGCTGTGGTCTGCACCCTCGAGGAGCTCTCGCAGCTCTTCGTGCGCGTGCGCGCCTTTGACCCAGTCGATCTGCTGTACGACTACCTGGGGATCCTCGTGCTCGGGCAGGTCGGCGCCTGGATCCATGGGATGAATGCTCGGCGCGCCCTCGGCGGGAGCCGTCGTGGGACCTAGGACGTCGCTCGCCGGGCTCGGCCTGGCGTGTCTGGCTTTCTTGTGCTGCGCTCATGTTTTGCCCGGTGAGGGCCCGCCGCGCGGGCAACTTCCGCAGGACACTCGCCCGATCGGCTACCGCCTCGAGCTCTCGATCGACCCGACGACGCCCCGCTTCTCGGGGCGGGTCGCGATCGAGGTCGAACTCGACCGACCGCGTCGCGTGCTCTGGCTCCATGCACAGGACCTGGACGTGAGCGAGGTGTCCGTACGCCTCGCCGATGGAGGGCCGATCGGCGCGCGGTTCGAGGCGGTCGACGACACTGGCGTCGCGGCCGTGCGGCTCGACCAGCCTGCAGGCCCGGGTCGCGTCCAACTGGTCGTTCGATGGGAAGCGGCGTTCGCGGCTGGGCTCCGTGGCCTGTACCGGGTCGAGCGAGAAGGCGCCGCCTATGCGTTCAGCCAGTTGGAGCCGATCGACGCTCGCCGCGTGTTTCCCGGGTTCGATGAGCCTGCGTTCAAGGTGCCGTTCGAGGTGACCCTGGTCGTCCCGGACGACGTCGTCGCGCTCACGAACACGCTCGAGGTCGAGAGTACTCCGCTGGAGGGGGGGCGGGTCCGCAGGCGTTATGCGCGGACCCCACCGCTCCCGACCTACTTGCTCGCGTGGGCAGTGGGGCCCTTCGATGTCGTTGATGCCCCGCCGATCCCGCCCAACGCGTTCCGCGACCGTCCGGTCCCGCTGCGTGGGATTGCGCCGCGGGGGCGCGGCTCCGAGCTCGCCTTTGCGCTCCGGGAGACGCCCCCAATCTTGGAGTGGATCGAAGAGTATGCCGGCTCGGGGTATCCGTTTTCGAAGCTCGACCTGGTCGCGGTCCCCGACTTCTCTGCGGGCGCCATGGAGAATGTCGGGCTGGTCACGTTTCGAGATCGTTTATTGCTCATCGACCCGGAGACGGCGAGCGTCCACAGCGAGCGCGCGTTCGCGAACGTGATGGCGCACGAGCTCGCGCACATGTGGTTCGGAAACCAGGTGACGATGCCCTGGTGGGACGACATCTGGCTCAACGAAGCTTTCGCGACATGGTTGGCGGCGAAGACGGTCACCGCGACCTTCCCCGCGCACCGGAGCGACCTCAGCCAGCTCCAGGCGACCCATCGGGTGATGAACGCCGACGCGTTGGCGAGCGCACGATCGATTCGTCAGCCCATCACGTCGAACCATGACATCCGCAGCGCATTCGACGGGATCACCTATCAAAAGGGAGCTGCTGTCCTCGCGATGTTCGAGGCGGCGATCGGGGAGCGCGCCTTTCGCGACACGCTCCGCCGCTACCTGTCGCGGCATGCCCAGGCGACCGCGACGAGCGCGGACTTGTTGGCCGTCGTCGCGGAGATGAACGGCGAGCGGTACGCGGCCGCCATGCGCACCTTCCTCGACCAGCCGGGGCTCCCGTTGCTGGCCTTCGAGACGGCGTGTTCGACCCCGGAGTCCGGGTCGAAGATCTCCGAGCGCGGCCGTTTCGTGGTGGAGGTCGAGCAGTCCCGCTATCGCCCGCTGGGTTCGTCGATCCGCACGGGCGGCGATTGGCAGGTTCCTGTTTGCCTCGCTGGGCAGGCGTGCCGCTTGCTGGCGGCACCCCGCGACGGGGAGGAGCAGTCGGCCTGCCCTCCCTGGCTTCACCCCAACCCCGACGCCCGTGGGTACTACCGTTGGACGTTGTCGCCAGAGGCGCTGGATCGACTAGTCGAGTCGGGTTGGTCGTCGCTGTCCGAGCGGGAGCGGATGTCCGTCGTCGATGCGCTACAGGCGGGCTATCGCTCGGGTGACATCGGGATGGCACAGGTGATCGCGCTCTCCGGTCAGTTGGCCGAGGACCCGTCGCGCCCCGTCGCCACCGCGCCGCTCGGTTGGCTCCGCGAGCTGCGGGACCGGATCGCCGTGAGCGACGCGCAGCGTCTACGCGCGGAGGAGCGTTTGCTGAGCCTCTACCGCTCGCAGGCGGTGGCGCTGGGCTTCGATGATGTCGAGGGCGAGAGCGGTGAGCGCCGACTCCGCCGTTCACAAGTGGTCGGCGCCGTCGTCGGCGTCGGGCGGGACCCCGTGCTGCGTGCGGAGGCGCGCCAGCGGGGCGATCGATACCTCGCGGGACCACCGGGCCAACCCGACGCGTCGGCATCCGCGGCGGAGCTGCTCGGGGTGGTGAGTGTGGTCGCGGTGGAGGAGGGCGGCGCAGCGCCGTTTGATGCCGCCTGGGAGCACTTGTTCGCGACGGAGGACGCCGTCGTGCGTGGCCGGATGCTGCGCGCGCTCGCCGCGGCGCGGGACCCCGAGCGGCGCGAGCGCGCCCGGGCGCTCGTGTTCGACGCGCGCCTGCGGATGAATGAACGCCTCCGGGTGGTCAGCGCGCAAGCGCGCGCGGCGGACTCCGACGAGGAGCGCGAGGAGGTGTTTGCCTGGGTGCGCGATCGCGCTGACGCGATCGTCGAGGTCCTCTCCCCCGCGCAGGGGGCGGGAATGCTGACGGCCGCGAGCGGCTTCTGCTCGCGCGATGCCGCGACCGTGGTGAAGGAGTGGTTCGCCGAGAGAGCCCCTGCATACCCCGGAGGGCCGCGACGACTCGAAGGGCTGGTCGAGCGAATCCAGCTGTGTGCCGCGCGGGTCGAGCATCAGCGTCCGAGCGCCCTCTCGCTGCTCGACGGGGAGGCTGGCGGATGAGATGGGCCGCGGCTCTCGGGGTCGGTTTCCTAATCGGTGCGCTGTCGAGCCCGCCGTCGTGTGAAGCGGCCGCCGGTCGTGTGTTCGAGGATCTCAACGGAGATGGACGCGCGGGCGTCTACGAGCCCGGGATCCCGGGTGTGGTCGTCTCTCGTGGTTCGACGCTGGCCGTCACGGACGCAAACGGTCGCTATGTCCTACCCGACGCCGTCGGGCTGCCTGCCGAGGGCACTGAGTTCGTGGTGCTCACACGGCCTGCTGGGTTCGACTGCGCGCGTTGGTATCGACCCCGAGTCGGCGACTTCGCGCTCCGCCGCCGCGCCCGGGACGGTTCGAGCTTTGTGTTCGCGCACGTGACGGACGCCCACCTCTCCGACTCCCTGGGTGACTACGCGCGCTACGGCGTACCGGAGACGATCGCTCAGGCTCCAACCTGGCTCTCGGGCCTGATGTACCAGGTGATGCTGCGCTTTCAGGACCCGGACTATTCGAAGCAGCGGGTCGTGGACGCCGTGCGCGAGCCGCTCTCCGAGCGTGTGGACACCACGGGGATGAGCGACACCCGCGTGTTGGGTGAGTGGGTCTCGATGGTGGCCTCCCTCGACGAGACCGACGAGGGGTTCGTGGTCGATCCGGTGGGCGGGTTCGACGCGGCGCTCGCGGAGCTGAGGGCCATCGACCCGCGTTTCGTCGTCAACACCGGAGACTTCGTCCTCGAGAGCAACGAAGCGAGCGCCGAGGAGGTCGAGCGCTGGATGCGTTTCTATCGGGAGCGGGTCGAGGCGAGCGGCCTCGTCTTCTACGACACGATCGGCAACAACGAGATCGCTGGGACGAATAATGAGGACTTCGGGCCGGAGGACCCCGGCTACGGGAAGGGGCTCTACCGGCGGTTCTTTGGGCCGACGTACTACGCGTTCGACCGCGGCGACCTCCACTTCATCGCCCTCGACACGCACGCCGCCGATCCCAAGGACCCCGAGCGCTGGAGCTTCTCGGCGCTGGAACCCGTAGTGCGGCGCTGGTTTGCCGCCGACACCGCGATGCATGCGGGTCAGCCGATCGTGGTGCTGAACCACGAGCCCATCGCGTCGGATCGCCGCTGGAGCCTGCCGCTGCAGTGGGGGGCGGGCATCGACCGTGAGGGCGTCGAGCTGATCGAGGGGGCCGGAGCGCGTTGGACCCTCGCCGGCCACGTTCATCTCAATGGCGTCCGGCGAAGCGGTCCCACCCAGCACATCGTGACAGGCGCGTTGTCGGGCGCGCGCTGGACGCTGCCGCCCGATGCCGTGGCCCGTGGCTACCGCCTCGTTCAGCGCCATGGGGGCGAGTTGTACTCGGTCTGGAAGCCTCTTGGTGCGCCGCAGGTGGCGTTCATCGAGCCACGGGGGCACGGCGCGGCCCACGTGACGGGTCCCCGGCTGGTGCGTGGTGACTCGCCGGATCAGCCCCGGCGTGTCGTGGTGGCGGGGGTCGACGTCGCGGGGCCGCTCTCGACGCTGCGTGTCGCGCTCGACGGGGAGTCGTTGCCCCTGGACTGGTGGAGCCCGTACTTCGCCGAGACCTCCTACGTGCCCGCGACCCTCTCGCCGGGGACCCACGTCCTCTCGGTCGAGGCCGTCCAGTCGAACGGGGAGACCGTCCGCCGCGAAATGTCGATCGAGGTGCCGGAGCGGTAGAGTCTGCTGCATGACAGAAACCGCTCCCGCTCCGCTAGACACCCGCATCACACGCCTGCTCGGTGTCGACTATCCGATCGTCCAGGCCCCGATGGGCTGGATCGCGCGCGCGCAGCTCGCCTCTGCGGTCTCGAACGCGGGGGGGCTCGGCATCATCGAGACCTCATCGGGGGAACTCGAAGCCGTCCGCGAGGAGATCCGGAAGATGCGGGACCTCACGGACAAGCCGTTCGGCGTCAACATCGCGCAGCTCTTCGTTCGCGACCCCACGATCGTGGACTTCGTGATCGACAATGGTGTGCGCTTCGTGACCACCTCCGCCGGGGACCCGACCCGCTATACCCAGGCGCTGAAGGAAGCTGGCCTGACCGTCTTTCACGTGGTCCCGACGCTTCGTGCCGCCGGCAAGGCCGTCGCGGCGGGCGTGGATGGCCTGGTCGTTGAGGGCGGTGAGGGGGGCGGCTTCAAGAATCCGCGTGATGTCGCGCTGATGGTGCTGCTGCCGCTGGTGTGTTCGAAGTTCGACCTGCCGGTCATCGCCGCGGGCGGCATGGTGGACGGCCGGTCGATGGCCGCCGCGTTCGCGCTCGGGGCGGAGGGTGTCCAGATGGGAACGCGCATGGTCTCGGCGGCGGAATCGCCCGTCCACATGAACTTCAAGCAGAAGATCGTCGATTCGGCCGAGACCGACACCGTGTTCATCAACCGCTTCGGGCGGCCCGGCTTGCGCGCGCTACGGACCCAGTTCAGCGAGGGGTTGGAGCGCGAGGATGCGGTTGATCTCGGGGTCTTGGGGAAGGTGCTCGACCTGTATTTCGGTGGCGATCTCGAGGCCTCGATCGCGCTCTCCGGTCAGGTGACGGGGCGGATTGAGTCCGTCGCGCCGGTGCGCGAGATCCTTCATGAGTCTGTGCGTGAGCTTCGAGAGATCCTCGGGGGTCTCGCTCGACACGCTGAGGGGTGATCATGTCTGTGCGGCGCCTCGTGTTCATTTCAGCCTTCTTCCTCCTGACGCTGTGCGCTGATGCCTGGGCGGAACCGCGAGGGGGGTCCGCCGAGGCAGCGACAAACGCTTGGTTGGCGGCCGAGCTCAACGACACCGTGGCGCTCTACCAGGATCTCCACGCGCACCCCGAGCTCTCGCTGGAGGAGACGCGAACCGCCGCGCGGGTGGCGCGGGAGCTCGCAGCAGCAGGTTATTCGGTGACCGAGCAGGTTGGCGGGACGGGTGTCGTTGGTGTGCTCGTTAACGGAGAGGGCCCGGTCGTCCTGATCCGAGGAGATATGGACGGGCTGCCTGTGACCGAGGCGACGGGGCTCCCCTACGCGAGCACGATCCGGACGAAGCGCCCCGATGGCAGCGATGTCGGCGTAATGCACGCTTGCGGACACGACGTGCACACCGCCAACCTCGTGGGGACGGCGCGCTTGCTCGCGTCACTCCGCTCGCGCTGGCGCGGGACCTTGCTGATCGTCGCGCAGCCCGCCGAGGAGCTCGGGCGCGGCGCCTTGGCCATGATCGGCGACGGCCTGTTCGAGCGCTTCCCGCGCCCGGACTACGCGCTCGCGCTGCACGTGGACGCCGACCTGGCTGCGGGGACGCTGGGGGTCAACACCGGATGGTCCGCCGCGAATGTCGACTCGGTCGATATCACCTTCTATGGCCGAGGTGGGCACGGCGCGCGACCTCACCAGGCCATCGACCCGATCGTGACGGGCGCGCACTTCGTGACCGCGCTGCAGACGCTCGTGAGCCGGCGTGTCCGCGCGATCGACCCCGCGGTCGTCACTGTCGGTTCCTTTCACGGCGGTAGCAAGCACAATGTGATCCCCGACGAAGTCCACCTCCAACTGACGGTCCGCTCCTATTCGGATGACGTGCGCGCCCTCTTGCTAGAAGGCATCCGACAGTTAGCCGAAGATACCTGTCGGACCTTTCAGTGCCCGAAGCCTCCCGATGTGACCTTGAAGGACGAGTACACCCCTGCGGTCTACAACGACCCCGAGCTCGCCGTCGCCGCGACGAGATTGTTTGGCGATCTGCTGGGGGAGGACCAGGTCCTGGCGATGGAGCCCGGCATGGGCGGCGAGGATTTTGGTCGTTATTCCCGCGTGCTCGAGGTGCCGGGTCTGATCTACAGGCTCGGATCGGTCGATCCGGCGCAGATCGCCGCGGCCGAGTCGGGCGGGGACCCGCTCCCTTCGTTGCACTCGGCGCGTTATGCGCCGCTCGCGGCGCCGACCCTGCGCACCGGCGTTCGGAGCCTCTCGGGTCTCGCGCTGTCCCTGTTGGCGCCGGCGCCCGACTGAGCGGGTCAGGCGGGGGCGCAGAGCAGGCCAAAGGCGCTCGTGTACGCGTGTAGGTGGGTGCGTCCACCGACGGGACCGATCTCACCGTTGCCAAAGAAGCCGCCGATGGGGACTGGGCCGAGCCGTTCGCGGAGTCGGTCACTGTCGTGGTCGGGCACGCCGTACAAGCCTTCGCCTCGACCGAGGCAGGAAAACAACAGCGCGCCGTGCAGCCGTTCCCGCAGCCGGGTCTGGCTCCGCAGCGCGAGTTCGAGGTCCTCACTCGCGGTGTGCGCGTCACGCACGTGAAACTGGACGACGCCGTTGGGGTGCACGTCTCCGGCGACCGCGATCGCGCCCCGTTCCTCGTCGACTCCGGTGAGGTTACGGATGAGGAAGTCCCCTTGTTGATATTCACTCCGCCCCGCCTCCATCTGGATACCAAGGAAGAGAGAGCTCTGGAGCAGTGCTCGCTCGCGCCGATCTCCGGCTTCGAAGAGCTCTTGCAAGATGTCCATGGGCGGTCGGCCATCGAGCGTCGAGATGGCCTGCTCGCTCGCGCTCGTGACGAAGAGGGGGGCGCCGATCGGCCGACAGCCTTGTGTCACGAGGGTCGCCACCTCGAGGTCACCGCTGATACTGACCCCCGCGACCCCCTCTCGATGGGTCTGGCCGTCCGCGGTCAGACAGGTGCTTCCGGGCGTGTTCACTCCGCTGGCGACTCCTCCGATGACGGGGGTCGTCGGAAGCGCGCTGTCGAGGCTGGGGAGCAAGGCCGCGGCGCCCGGGCTGAAGGGGTCCGCGAGCAGCATGAGGCAGGCCGGCTCCCTGTCGCCGCCCGTGAGCGGGCCGACCAGGGCGCTGGGGTTCGCCGCGGCCTCGGAGAGCTGTTCTTCGGTGAGGTGGAAGGTGGTGAAGTGGGCGTTGGCCCACTGGATCGCCAGCAGGCTGATCGCGGGACCGCGCTCGACCTCGTGGCCGCCTCCGATCACGCTCGAAGCCCCGCAGCCGACCAGGCACGCCGCAGGCCAGATGTCGCGCAGCGACTGCACGATCACCGGGAAGCGCGCGGCGTGCTCGGCGGTGACGAACAGGCAGAGAAGGTCGGGGTCAGCTCCGGATAGGGATCCCTGGACCTGCTCGAGGACTTGTACGACGGCCTGGCTCGTTTCGAGGTGGCGAGAGGCTGCGGAGATGACCTGCATGACGGGACCCTATCAACCGCGGTGTCCTGCCAGCCACTCTGCCCGGGCACGGCCTGCCAGAGTGGCGAAGCCGCGCCGACCCAGGGGCCGACGCGGCTTCGCGAAAACAGGGTCGACCGGAGTCGACCGGTCCGAATCAGTCGTATGCCGACTCGGAGTGCTCCGACAGGTCCAGGCCCTGTGCTTCTTCGTCTTCGGTCACGCGGAGGCTGCCGAAGAGCGCCCGCAGGACGAACAGGATGATCAGCGTCATCACGATCGAGAAGACCGCTGTAAACAGGATGCTCTGGAGCTGAATCCAGATCTGGCCGCCGTACCCCGCGTCGGTGACTTCCGAGATGAAGAGCCCGGTGGCGAGTGCTCCCCACATCCCGCCGACGCCATGGACGCCGAAGACATCGAGCGAATCGTCATATCCGAGGCGGGGCTTCAGGAAGGCGACCGCGACGTAGCAGGCGATCGAGACGGTTACGCCGACGCCGATTGCGCCGACGGGCGAGACCGAGGCACAGGCTGGCGTGATCCCGACGAGCCCGGCGACCGCTGCCGTCGCGGCACCGAGGACCGTGGGCTTGCCGAGGTGGAGCCACTCGATCAGGCACCAGGTCAGCACCGCCGCGGCGGTGGCGGTGTTCGTGGTCAAGAACGCGAGCCCGGCCACGCCATCCGCGGCCAGCTCGCTGCCCGCGTTGAAGCCAAACCAGCCGACCCAGAGCAACGAGGCGCCGATGACGGTCAGCACGAGGTTGTGCGGGTGGATGCTCTCCTTGCCGTAGCCCATCCGTGGACCGATGAAGAGGGCCGCGACCAGGGCGGACCAACCGCTCGACATGTGGACGACCAAGCCTCCTGCGAAGTCGATCGCGCCAAGCTGCGCCATGAAACCGCCGCCCCAGACCATGTGGGCGAGCGGCGCATATACGACCAGGAGCCAGATGGTGATGAACGCGAGGTACGGGCCGAACCGGATGCGCTCGGCGAAAGCGCCGAGCATCAGGGCCGGCGTGATCACGGCGAACATCCCCTGGAAGGCGACGAACACGTACTCGGGGATCGTCCCCGAGAGCGTCTCCGGGGTGATCCCGGCGAGCAGCGCCTTGTCGAGGTTGCCGATCCAGGTCCCGTCGCCGCTGAAGGCGAGGCTGTAGCCGACGAGCACCCAGACGATGCTCGCCATCCCGGCGGCGATCATGCACTGCATCAGCACGGACAGGACGTTCTTCGAGCGGACGAGGCCGCCGTAGAAGAGCGCGAGTCCGGGCAGGGTCATCATTAGGACGAGCGCCGTGGCGGTGATCATCCAGGCGGTGTCGCCCGCGCTTAGCGTGTCTTCCGCGAGCGCCGGGCTCGCAACGGCTAGCAGGGGTAAAGCAGCGGCGGCGGCTCGGCCGGCGCGGTTGATGAAGCGCATTCGATCCTCCACGAACGAGGGGGGTGGGTCCCTGTCCTTTGGTTGGTTCGGTGGAGTATCTGCAAGGCCTGTGCCGCCTCTCGGGAGGGGTCAGGCCCACCTGTGCTGTTTTTGGTGCAGCGGGGGCGGGGTCCCGGGCTGGGTTGACTGCAAATTGGGCAGCGAGTGCTCGGGGATTGGGCAGTCGGCGGCGGTGTACCCCTATTTGATCCGGATGACCTCCCCGCCACCCTGTCTTCCCCCGGTCCGGACATCCGGGGCGCCGAGCCGGGCGGCGTCCGCGGTGTGGTCATCCGGCTGCTCCTGGGAGTCTCGCTCCGCCTGGACCCGCTTGTCGTAGTGGGCGAGCTCGCGTTGGCAGGTGGCGTCGTCCCAGCCGAGCACGGGCCCCATCAGTCCCACGACGTCGCGCGCGGCTTGTTTGCCGCGGTCGAACGTCTCGATCGAGATTCGGGTCCGCCGTGTCAAGACGTCCTCGAGGTGGAGCGCGCCCTCGTGCGACGCCGCGTAGACCGCCTCGGCTCGGAGGTAGCCGGCCGCGCCGTCGATGGGCTCGCGCAGCGCGGGGGTCTCCTGCATGAGGTCGAGAAGCTCATCGATCTGGGAGCCATAGCGTCCGAGCAGGTGCTCGACGTGGGCCAGCGGCAGGTCGTGGTCCGCGGCGATGCGCTCGCGTTGGTTCCACATCCCGAAGTAGCCGGCTGCGCCGGCGAGGAGCGTGCGGTGAGTGACGGACTCGGGGACGCGCTGTGACAGCTTGCTCGCCGCCCGGTCGACCGCGTCCTTCGCCATGATGCGGTAGGTGGTGTACTTGCCGCCGGCCACGCTGATCAGCCCGGACGCGGATTCGGACACCGCGTGCTCGCGAGACAGCTGGCTCGTGCTGTCCGTCTCACCGTAGAGGAGCGGGCGCAGCCCGGCGTATACGCCTTCGATGTCCTTGTGTTCGAGCGGCTCGCGCAACACCCGGTTCACCTCGCCCAGCAGGTAGTCGATGTCCCGCCGGCTTGCGGCGGGGTGGTCGAGGTCGAGGTTCCAGTCGCTGTCGGTCGTCCCGATGATCCAGTGCTGGTCCCAGGGGATGACGAAGAGCACGCTGGACTGGGTCCGCAGGATCAGCCCGCAGTCCCCGTGGATTCGGTCTCGCGGCACGACGAGGTGGATGCCCTTGGATGCGCGGACGCGGATCCGACCGCGGTCGGCCATGTGTTGTACGCGGTCCGTCCAAATGCCGGTCGCGTTGATCACGCGCGCGCCCTGGACCTCGATCGACTCACCGGTCTCGAGGCAGCGAACCGCGACACCGGTCAGGTAGCCGCCCGCTTCGAGGAAGTCCGTCACCCGTGCGCTCGTGACTGTCACGGCGCCAAACTGAGCGGCCGTGCGGGCCAGCGTCGCGGTGTGACGCGCGTCGTCCACCCGAGCGTCGTAGTACTCGATCGCGCCAATGAGCGAGTCCGAACGCAGGCTGGGGAAGCGGCGGGTCGCGCTCGTGCGCGATCGGTGCTGGTGGCGGGGTAGCGCTCGCGGGCCGCCGATCAGATCGTACAGCGCGGTACCGGCTCCGATGTAGGCCCGCTCCCAGACCCGGTGCGTGAGCGGGAACAGGAAGGGCACGGGCCGTACTAGGTGCGGGCACAGCCGGTTGATCATGAGGGTTTGCTCGCTCAGGGCCTCGCGCACGAGCGCGAAGTCCAGCTGCTCGAGGTAGCGCAGGCCGCCGTGGATCAGCTTGCTGCTGCGGCTTGACGTCCCCGCCGCCCAGTCGCGCTGCTCAATCAGCGCGACCCGTAGCCCGCGCGTCGCGGCGTCGAGGGCGGTGCCGCAACCGGTGACTCCGCCGCCGATCACGATCAGGTCGAAACGTTCCGAGCGTAAGCGCTCGAGGTTTGCGCGGCGTCGTTCGGGACCGAGGCGGGTCGACTCCATGGTTGTCTCTTCGGCTGGCGGTGCGGGCGGCGCGACCCCGTTCCGCCGGGGGCGCGCCGCGCTGCGTCTTTGTTGCCTAGAGGTTGCCGGCGTCCCGGCCCCCATCGAGCGGCCAGGGCTGGCAGGCGCCGTCGGCGAACCGCTCATAGTCCGCGGTTTCGAAGGCGCCGCTCCACAGCACCAGCCCGCGGAACATGGCGCAGCGCTCCTCGAGGCTCCTCACCCGCTCGTCGGTCTCGAGTTGCGCGACGACGGAGGAGACCGTTGCGCTGCCCTCTTGCATCCGTACGCCGCCGTCCTGCTCGGTGTCCAAGAGCAGGTATTGCCCGTTCCCCCATGGCTGCCACTCAGGGTTCTCCTGCGTTCCGGCGCGCCCGGGCTTTCCGGTCCTCGCGAACTCGGTCCAGTAGCCGCGCATCTGTGCCGAGAGGCGCTCGGCGGTCGGCAGGTCGGGGAACAGGTTGTCGGTCCATCGCCCGAGGTCCATCAAATGGAAGACGAAGAGGACCTCCACCATGTGCGCTGCGCCGACGAGTTGGGAGAGGTCGAGCCACAAGATTCGGCCCTCTTCATCCCAGTCGAAGCGGTAGCCCCAGATGTCTTGCCGGCCCCCGCGGCTCAGCGCGCTCAAGGGTTCGTCGGCCCCCTGCGCCTTCCAGAGCAGCCCGCCGTACTCCCCCTCGAGGTCGAAGCCGACTGGGTCGTTCAGCCGGGTGGGCACACCAAAGACTCGCGACACGTGTTCCGAGGAGAGCATCGCGAACAGCTTGGTCTCCTCGCGGTTGGTCCCTGCGATGGTCGGCACCGCGTTGTGGAGCGCGGGATCCGCGAGTGCCTCGAGCGGCTCGGCATCGACGATCACGTGGCCGTCCCGAAAAAGCTGTGGCACGGAGTACATGCCGCCTGTGGGCGAACTCTGGAAGATCGCGAGCAGCTCATCGGGTGTCTTGGATCGAAGATAGCTCGCGATCTCGTCGAGGCTCATCGCGCTGAGTACGCGCCGCGCCGCCTCGCGGTCGTCCGCGCGGCGGTCTTGTTGCAGATACTCCAGCAGGAACTCGTTCGAACCGGCCATGCGCAGGTCCTCGCTGGCGAAGGCGTCCCCGTCTTCGAGCGGTGTGGTCTCCAGGATCCCGCTCTGTGAGATCGCGCGGTGGAACAGCCCCTTTGCGCGTGGCGAGAGGAGCAGCGCGAAGACGTCCATGCCGCCGGCAGATTCGCCGAAGATCGTGATGTTATTCGGGTCGCCACCGAACGCACGCGCGTTGTCGCGGACCCATTCGAGCGCGCGGATCGTATCGAGGGTGCCGTAGTTACCCGACGCGTCTTCTGGGGTCGCTGCGTCGGCCCGGAGCGCCGGGTGTGTGAGCCACCCGAACAAGCCCAGGCGATATTGGATCGGGATGACGAGGACGCCACCGTCCGCCGCGAGCCTCGCGCCGTCATAGATGAGCGCGCTCCCGATCGAGTTCCCTCCCCCGTGGATCCAGACCATGACGGGCAAGAGGTCGCCGTCTGCGGGGACCGCGTCGGGTGCGAAGCGCGGGGCGTAGACGTCCAGGACGAGGCAGTCCTCGTCACCGACCCGCTCAGAGGCGTCCGCCATCGAGACTTGCACACACTCGTTGCCAGGCAGGGTGGCCTCGCGCACACCTTCCCACGCTTCGGGTGGGAGCGGTGCTCGCCAGCGAAGCGGACCGGTCGGTGGCCGCGCGAAGGGCAGACCCCGCCAGACGTGCGCCGGGGCCGTGTCATGGGCGTAGCCGACGACTTGTCCTGTCGTCAGCGTTCGGGCAGATGTCGGGTCGACCTCGGGCGCCTCCTCGGCGCTGTCCGCGCAGCCTGGGAGGATCGCGAGCCCGAGGGCCAGGGCGAAGAGGACCGACCGCGGCACACCGCGACGGTCGTCTTCCCCACCCCGAAGAGGTTCGTCAGAGCAGAGGTGAGCCATCGGTCCAGCATAGCGTCCTGGTTCAGCGAGGGAGATCCCGAGGTCGCGACACGGTCGTCGGGCTACTTGCTTGGGGGGCCCGTCGGGACGTCTTTGAAGGCGACGCCCTTGTCCATCCGCGTCTCTGGCGGGAGCCCGAGGACGCGCTCCGCGATGATGTTACGCAGCACCTCGTCTGTCCCGCCCGCGATCCGCAGCCCCGGGACGCCAAGGTACGTTGACTGGAAGCCCGCGTCGTTCATCATGGCGCCGGATTGGCCCTCCAGCTCGATCGCGTAACTCGCGATGTCCTGCATGAGCGCGCCGCCGACGAGCTTGCCGAGGCTGGCCTCGGGGCCCGGGATTCCCCCCTTCGATAGGGTGGTCACCGTGCGGTGGCCGGTGAACTCGACCCCCTTGCTCCGGACGTAGAAGTCGGCGATCTGCTGCCGGACAGCGGGGTCATCGATCGCGCGTCCGCCGCCGAGCGGGAGCTCGCGAGCCGTCTCGATCAATGAATCGATCGTGCCTTCCCCCCCGCCGGAGCCGATCGACGCCCGCTCGTTCATCAGGGTCGTGATCGCGACGCGCCAACCATTCCCGACCGCGTCCAGGCGCCAGGCATCGGGGATACGGACGTCCGTGAAGAAGACCTCGTTGAAGCCCTGACCGCCGTTGATCTGCGTGATCGGACGGATCTCAACGCCAGGAGCCTTCATGTTGACGACGAAATAGGTCAGCCCCGCGTGTTTGGCAGCGTTGGGGTCGCTGCGGGTGACGATCACGCCCCACTCACACCACTGCGCGCCGCTCGTCCAGATCTTCTGGCCGTTCAGGACCCAATCATCCCCGTCCGGCACCGCGGACATCCGCAACCCGGCAAGGTCGCTCCCCGCGGCGGGTTCGCTGAACAGCTGGCACCAGATCTTCTGGCCCGAGACGAGGTCGGGGATCCACTGTGCCTTCTGCTCGGGGGTCCCGTGCGCGAGGATCGTCGGGCCGCACATCCCGATCCCGATCGAGAACACAAACGGGTTGGGTGCCTCGAACTTGGCCTCCTCTTGTTGCCAGACCAGGTTCTGGATCGGGGTCGCGCCCCGGCCGCCGTACTCGCTGGGCCAGGTGAGGCAGGCCCAGCCCTGCTCGGATTTCGTCTTTTGCCAGGCCTGCGCCGCGGCGACGGATTCGGCGTTGAGGTCCTCGCCGCCCATCCTACTGCTCGCGCTCGAGGGCTTGGGCTCGAGGTGTTGTTCGAGGAACGCGCGGGCTTCTGCGCGGAAGGCGGCTTCTTCGGGCGTATCGTTGAAATCCATGTGCTGTCTCCGGGCGCCCTCTCAGGGGCGGCGTTGGGCGGGTAGTTGGCGTCTTGGCTTAGGCAGCAGCGCGTTTGTCGATGCGCGAAACAAGGCGGTCGCGCCAGGCTGG
>Ga0315331_10000729_pt1 | contig 23224 bp, 20 predicted proteins | sample M160m34915metaG_FD_203456 | JGI IMG/M metagenome (GOLD analysis project Ga0315331, IMG submission 203456) | Ammonia-oxidizing marine archaeal communities from Monterey Bay, California, United States - M1 60m 34915 | ecosystem: Environmental > Aquatic > Marine > Intertidal zone | place: USA...
TCTCCGGGGTGCAAAAGTCTCGCAAAAACTCGGCTCTCGGCGTGCGCACGCCCATGATGACCAATGGTCACGCGGCGTCAATGGGAGCCGTCGCGGGAGGCGTGATGGAAGGCGTGGTCGGAGGTGTGGTCGGAGGTGTCGTCGGAGGCCTAGTGGAAGGCGTGGTTTGAGGCGTCGTCGGAGGCCTAGTAGAAGGCGTAGTAGAAAGGAGTAGTCGACGGCGGTGCACCCGGCACGGTCACTCGCCCAGGCCGAGTTCCTCCGCCAATTCAGGCAACCTCTCCCGCGGGGCAATTTCGATCTGAACCCCCTCGGGTAATGCATCCGTGAGGCGGCGGAAATACCCTCGGTCATGGCGGGCGTCCACGATCACCACGAGCCCCCGATCGGTCTCGCTGCGGATCAGCCTCCCCGACATCTGCTTCAAGTGGAGCAGCATGCGCCCGAGCGAGGCTCTCTGAAAAGGATCTTCTCCCGCCGCGCGGAGGCGATCGTCCCGGCGCCCCCGCAGCTGGGTCGGCACATCGAAGGGCAGCTTCTCGATCAGGACCGCTTGGAGATCGTCGCCCCGCACGTCGATCCCCTGCCAGAACCGTCGGGCGCCGAGCAGAACCGCGCCCCCCTTCGCCTTCCGAAAGCGTTCGACCAGTGCCGCGGGGTCGTCGCTCGCGCGACGCGGGAGCAGGACCTCGATTCCCTCGCCTTCCAGCAGCTGACTCAAACGGTCCGCCGCCTCCCGCATCCGGGCGAGGCTCGTGAACAGACCCAACGTACGCCCACCCAGCGCCCGCGCCAGGGTCGCCAGCGACTGCGCCGTCTCTTCGACCAGCTCGGCCTGCGGCTCGATCGCGACGACGCGCATGGCTCGTTCGTAGGGAAAGGGCGAGCCGACCGCGCGACTCCAGCTCTGCGGTAGGTCATCGCCCGCGAGCCCGATCTCGCCCAGCGCCGCGTGATCGTCCTTCCCCACGAAAAGAGTGGCGGAAACCACGGCGAGGCCGCGGACGCGCCCGAGGAATTCCTCCCGAAAGGCCTCCCCGGGAGCAACGGGGCGCAGCACCAACGACCAACGGTCGTAGGGGCTCTCGAGGCCCTCGAAGGCGCCAACATAATCGTCGTTGTCCGGACCGAACGCCGTCCGCAGCCCCACCGCGGCGCCGAGCAACGCCTCGGCATGCGAACCGATCGCGCGCTCCGCCTCCTCTTCCGCATCGAGATCGCGCTGGGGCGGGGTGGCGGCACCCGTGGAGGTCTCTCCCGCGACCCGGCGGCGCGCCGGACCTGCCCGGCCCGCCTGAGCGGCGATCGCCTCGAGCCGCGCCGCCGCGCTCTCAGCGAGGGTGGCAGCGGTCGAACCCGGTCGGGCGGTCTCGGCGGAGAGCTCGACCCCCCCGAATGCGTCGGCCCCCTCGGCCAGTAGCCGACCGAGCCCGATCAGCTCCAACATCAGATCCCGGCGGTTCTGGCGCAGCACTGCCGCCTCGCCCTTTGATTCCGGCGGTGCGACCAGGCCCTGGCTCGCATAACGCTGCTGCCCCCGACGCACAGGCGCACCGAAGAGCTCGTCGAGACGCTCGGCCACATCCTCGGGTCGCACGCGGACGGCATAAACCTCTTCGGCCACGCCGCCCACCTCGTGGCCCTCATCCATCACGACGTGTTGAAAGATCGGATAGTCGGGCGGCCAGCGAAGCAGTAGGTCGTGGTTCGCGACCACGAGATGTGCCCGAGCGAGCGAGCGTCGGTGGCGACCGAAAGGACAGCGTCGCTCATGCGCGCATTGTTCCCGCGAGCAATGGTCGGACCGCGCGGCCACACTGGCCCGCAGCAGCTCACGTAGGCGGGGATGGCGGCGCAGCAGGGCCGAGGGCAAGGTCCCGATCTCTCCGTTGGGCCGAATCCGCGCACACGCCTCGAGCAGCGCATAATCCGTCCGCAGCTCGTCCAGGAGCGCCGGGTCCGAGGCCTCCCCAAGCGTCGCCGCGAGCCGCCGCTCGCAGACATAGTTGGCTCGCCCTTTGATCGAGAGCGCCCGGGTCTCCGGGTAGCCGAGGAAACGGGCCGCCGCCGCGATGTCCTTCCGGAGAAGCTGGTCCTGGAGCAACTTCGTCCGCGTCGAGAGCACGACCGGCTCTTTGCCGCCCTCGCGCGCGTGCTCAACCGCGAAGGGGATCGCCGCCGCGAGGTAGGCAAGAGACTTGCCGACGCCCGTCCCGCCCTCGAGCTTCGCAATGCCGCCGTCGTGGAACACGTGATAGAACTCGCGCGCCAGCGCGAGCTGTTCTTCGCGTACGCGGTAGCCCGGAAAGTGCCGAGCGCCCCGCTCCTCGTCCGCAAGCGCGGCGACGATGGCGTCGATTTCGAAGGCGACGGGCTCCTCCGAAGTCGGACCGATCTCGACGAAGCGATCGCTCTTCTCCTGGTCCTCGACGGGTTCGTGCGAAGCCGCTCCCTTCGCAAACTCGACGAAGTCGAAGTCGGCCTCGGGCGCCCCCTCGGCGGGCGTGCCGCCCCGCGACACCGGGCGCGAAAGCAGCGCGCGCCAAGGCGAGTTGGGCAAATGGCGCTCCACGATCCCCGACGCCTCGACGTATCGCTTCTCACCCCCTTGCGCGCCGTGGGCGATCCGGGCGAGGACACCTGCCGCGTCGAGCGCGTCATCGAGCGCGCGATGGCGCTCTTCGCGGTCGAGCAGCAAGCGGGAGAAGGTCTCGAGACGCAGGTCCGGCGCATCCGGATGAGTGAGTGCCAGCACATCCTGGGTATCGAGATAGCGAAGCGTCCCCAGAGCGGAGTCGACCTCCCGTCGCAAGAAGCTCCGCTCGAACTCGCATTGATGGGCTACGACGACGCGACCCGCAAGCGCTTCGCGGATCGTCTCACGCAGCTCGATCATCCTGGGCGCCGCCGCCACGTCTGCGTCCACCAAACCGGTCAGACGGCTCACGAGTGGAGGAATCGGGCGCCGGGGACGGACTAATGTCTGCCCGACCCCAACGGTCTCCGACCCGGCGTCGAGCAGCAGAAGCCCGATCTCGAGGATCTCCGCCGAGCGACTTTCAGACAAGCCGGTCGTCTCGAGATCGACGATCGCCACCGGGCCGACGTCCTCCAACCAAGGCTGCAGGGCCTCATAGGAGAAGGAAAGCGCTCCGGGGTCCCGCCGCTCGACCGTGAAGCTCATGCCTCACCCGCCTGACGTGCCGCCGCGCCGCGTCTAGACGTAGATTCCCCCACCGTACTCACGGTCCTGTCGGATCTCGACGTTGATCAGCGCCGGCAGGCCCGACGCCGCCGCGCGCTCGAGCGCGGGGCGGAGCTGATCGGGCTCCGTCACATGCTCGCCGTAACCACCCAGCGCCTCGACCACCTTGTCGTAACGAGTGCGGTTCAACAAAACGCCCTCCAGGCGATCCCAGCCATAGATCGCCCCCTGCGGACGCATCATCTGACCCCAGGCTCCATCGTTCCCGACGATTCCGATGATCGGCAGTCCGAAGCGAACGGCGGTGTCGTACTCGAAGCCGTTGAAGCCAAAGGAGCCGTCGCCGTAGATGATCACGACCGGCCTCTCGGGGTGCGCCAACTTCGCCGCCAGGGCGAAGGGCATTCCGACGCCGAGCGTGCCGAGCGGACCGGGGTCCATCCACGCCCCCTCGTTGCGGACCGGCACGATCTTCGCCGCCGTTGCGACGATGTCCCCGCCGTCGCCGATCACGATCGGCTCTTGCATCGTGTCGAGCCAATCCCGCACTTCGCGGCACATGCGCTGGGGATCGATCGGGACCTCATCGCTGTTCAGGTTCGCCTCGACCTTCGCCTCGGCCTCGTTCTCGATCGCTCGCAGCTCGTCTCGCCAGCCCGAATAATCGAGCTGGAGGCCACGGCTCTTCATCTCTTCGAGCAATGCGTCGAAGCTACAGGCCAGATTCCCAACGAGTGGGACGTCCGCCTGACGATTCTGGCCGATCAAGGTCGCGTCCATGTCGAGCTGGATGATTTTCGCGTCCGCCGGGATCGTCTGGCCAAAGCGCATTCGGAAGTCGAGTAGCGTGCCCGCCAGAACGATCAGGTCGATCTGCTGAAGCGCGTCGCGTCGGGAGCGGTTCAGAAATTCGGGCGTGTCCGGCGGGACCGAACCACGCGCCATCCCGTTCGTGTAGGTGGGGATATGGGTCTCGCTGATGAATCGATTCATCTCACTCGCGGCGCGGCTCCATTTGATGCTGGTGCCCGCCATCAACATCGGTCGCGCCGCCCCCTGCAACAACTCGATCGCCTTGGCCACCTCGTCGCGATCAGGGGAGAGCCGCGGCGGCTCCGTCCGGATGCGCGGAATGACCGGGCTCTCATCCTCGATGCCCCCCATGAAGATATCCATCGGAATCTCGAGATAGGCGGGGCCGGGGACGCCCGAAACCGCGTGCCGTACGGCGAGCTCGATATATTCCGGGATTCTCTTCGTCTCATAGACGGCGTCGCAGTATTTCGTGATCGGTCGGACGACGCCGAGATGGTCCATCTCCTGGAGGGAGCCTCGCCGCAGGTTCTCAAAGGGGCCCTGGCCCCCGAAGATCAGGATCGGCGAGTTCGCGCGCCAGGCGTTCGCGATGCCGGTCACGCCGTCGGTGACCCCGGGCCCCGCCGTGATCGCCGCGACGCCGATCTTGCCGGGGTTGCAGCGAGCCCAGGAGTCCGCAGCGTGCACCGCGGCCTGCTCGTGGCGAACGTCGACGATCTTGATGCCCTCGTCGATACAGCCATCGTAGAGCGGCATGATGTGGCCGCCGGATAGGGTGAAGATGACTTCGACCCCAGCCTCCTTGAGGGCCTTCGCTGCCAGCTTTCCGCCGTGAAGAGACATCCGAGCGCTCCCGAACCTTGTCCCGCACCGATTTCGGAAGCGGCGGGCTCATGAAAGACTTCCGCAGGCTGGGGGCTGCGGAACCGTTTGATCCCAGCACGAAAGACCCAAGATCAGCGTGCGCCTTCCGCAGGAAAACACCATACCACCCGGCCGCGGGCCGAGCCAAGCGTGTTCGCTCGTGCACGCGCCTCAGACAACGGCGCGCCCCGAAGACAAAAGAGCCGAAGGACGCAAAGCGCGCCCCTCGGCTCCGAGGTACCTGTCTGCGCCCGTCGCCGGGCGGCAGGTCGTCTAGCGGACCACGAACTCCGCGCGACGGTTCAGCTGCCAAACGGTCTCGCCCGTGCCACGGACGGCCGGGCGGGCCTCGCCGTAGCTCACCACGGCCATCTGGCGGTTGGGGACACCGAGGTTATAAAGGTAAACGCGCACCGCGTTGGCACGGCGCTCACCCAGGGCGATGTTGTATTCCTCCGAACCGCGCTCGTCACAGTGGCCCTCGATCGTGACGGCCGCGCCCGACTCACGCAGCGCGGTCGCCGCGCTTTGCAGAACCGACTCGAACTCTGGCTTGATATTCGACTCGTCCAGATCGAAGTAGACCGGCGAGATCGAGATCGTCTCGTAGGCCACGATCGTTTCGGTCACGACCTCGACCGGCGGCGCCGAGGCCTCGGTGAACTCGCTCGTGTCCGCAGGCTCTTCGACGGGCGCGTCGTTGCTCGCGCAGCCCGCCGCAAAGGCAATCAGCACCGCGCAGAAGATCGGAGCCAGCTGCTTCTGGGTCAGGGTGGAAATTCGTCGCATCATGACTCGATCGTTGCCTCCACAACGAGCTTTCGGATCCCCGGGACAGATCCGGGGCGTCGGCTCGTCGGTCTCTTGGGACGTCTCTCGACGTGTCGAAGGTCACTCCCGTCAGCTCTGCCCCGGATCAAACCTCTAGCCGGGAAGAGTTGGCGTCGAGCCCGATCGAGACTCCGTTGCGCGTCCACTCGGACGCCACAGGATCCACGATCGTGCCCTCCGGTTCGGAGCGCGCCACCACCGACGGCCGCGGCACCGAACCGATCGAGATAATGGGGGCTCGGGAGGCCTCATGCAACACTCGAAGTGCCTTCGGGCGCGCTCCAACTCCCCGATTCGACAGTGCTTCCCCAATGCCCGGCGCAACGCCCGGCGAATCCGAGCTAGCGCAGAGCCTCGAACCGCTCGCGCAGGGCCAGAGGGTCGATCCAGAAATGGTAATTCTCGCGGACATCGACGAAGCGCACGGTCCCCGTCTCATCGACCAGCAGCGTCGTGGGGTGGGGCACCCCCTTTTCGATGTTCTCGGGGTTCTCCTTCAGAATCCCGAGCGCCCGGATCAGACGGCTCCGGGGATCCGAGAGGAAGAGGATCCGGGAGCCCAGACCGAGCTCGTCCACGAAGGCGCGGGTGCGCTCGTTGATCTGGGCCTCCGACATCACCCAGACGATCTTCAGGTCGGGGGTCTCCGCGAAGGCCTCATGCAGCTCCACGAGCCGCACCTTGGTAAAGGGTCACCAGTCCACGCTGCGTTCGAAGGTGATCAGGACCCGATGCCCCAGCAGGTCCTCGCGCGTGTGGCGGCGGCCGTCGAGATCGAAGAGCTCCAACGGCGGCAACGGCTCGCCCACGGCGAGCGCGCTCGCGATATCGGCCCGCACCTGGGCGTCGCGACCGCGCACACCGATCGGAGAGGACGGCAAGACGAAGTTGAGCACGAGAAGCCCGGCGACCAGGAGACTCGCTAGACCACGCAGGATCACGCTTTTCCCCCTACCCTGGGCACGACGCTCTCGGAGACCGTCGGCTTGAGCCAGATCAACGCGAGTGCCAGCAGCAGGAGCCCGCTCGCCTCGGTCCGCGGCAGCTCGCCGAGCCAGGCGTGATAGTCGCCGACGACCCAGGCCACCATCCGAATGAAGGCCATCAAAATCAACACGACGATGGTCATCGTCCCGATCGATCTCGAGGCCCGCGGGTCTCGAGCCGCTCCGGCCAGACCGCCGGCCCAGGCGATCAGAGCGCAACCCGTGAATGCCACGAAATAATGGCCGACGGGCCCCGTGGGCACGAGCGGCGTCGAATTCGGCCTCTGATAGAGGAAAAAGGCGATCACCATCGCGACGCCGAAGAGGAAGAAGGCGACGCCGAGTGAGCCCATCACGAGCCGATAGAGGCGAAGACGATTCATCGCCCGGTATGATACCGCGCCATGTCCTCCGATCCTTCGCTCCTGGTTCTGCGCTTCAGCGGCGACCTCACCACGAAGGCCGACGCGACGCGCCGGCGCATGACCTCGCGGCTGGTCGAGAATCTGCGAGCCTCGATCCGGGCGAGCGGCCGTAAAGCACGGGTCAACCGGGAGCGGAACCGACTTTTCGTACGGCTCGAGCCGGCCGGAGCCGGGCAGGACCTGCCGACAGACGACGAAATGACCGGGCGTCTTGCCCGCATCTTCGGCCTGCAATCCGTCTCCCAGGCCCATGCTGTCCCGTGGAATTCGCTCGACGACGTCGTTCGCGAGGGCGAGGCCTTCGGTCTGCCCCTCGTACGCGATCGTCGCTTCGCGGTCCGGGCACGCCGCGTCGGCGACCGCCGCGACGTACCGATCAGCTCCGGCGCCATCGAGCGAACCCTCGGCGAGCGGCTGGATCGCGTTGCGAGCCGCGTCGACCTCTCGAACCCCGAGACGACCCTCTTCGTCGAGGTCGATCCCGACCAGGCCTATTTCTTCGTCGCGAACCAGCGCGCAGCCGGTGGATTACCGCTGGGGACCGGAGGCCGCGCAATCAGCCTGCTCTCGGGCGGCTTCGACTCACCCGTCGCCTCCTGGCGTCTCCTGCGACGAGGGGTCGCACTCGACTACGCCTTCTGCAACCTGGGCGGCCGACAGCACGAGCTCGAGACCCTGACCATCGCCAAATGCCTCTCGGACCGATGGCAATGCGGTACCCGGCCACGCTTCCACGCCTTCGACTTCGACCCCGTCAGCCAAGAGATCCAGCGCAAGGTCACCACGCGCTATTGGCAGATCGTCCTGAAGCGCCTCATGCTGCGCGCCGCCGAAGCCATCGCCGAGAGCTGGGGGGCCAGCGCCCTCGTGACGGGCGAAGCGATCGGGCAGGTCTCTTCCCAGACCCTGCAGAACCTCTCGGTGATCACCCACGGCGCCCCCTTGCCGATCCTGCGGCCGCTGATCGGAAACAACAAGGATGAGATCATCGCCGAGTCGAAGCGTGTGGGGACCCACGATCTCTCGGCCAAGGTCGGCGAGTACTGCGCGATCGTCCCCAGCAAGCCCGCGACCGACGCGAAACTGGAGGATATCCTCGCCGAAGAGGCCAAGCTCGACCCGGCCGTGCTCGCCGAGGCGATCGACTCCCGCGTCCAATACCAACTCTGCGATCTCGACCTCGACGCCTGGCAGTCCGAAGACCTCTCCGCCCACGAGATCGGGACCGGCGACACCGTCATCGACCTGCGACCCAAATCCGCCTACGCGACATGGCATTATCCGGGCGCGCTCTTTCTCGATTTCCCCAGCGCGCTGCGCGCCTACGCCACCTTCGACGCGACCCAACGCTACGTGCTCTACTGCGAGTTCGGCCTCAAGAGCGCTCACCTCGCGGACCTCATGCGCCAAAAAGGCCTGCGCGCGCACCACATCTCAGGGGGCCTGCGCGAGGTCCGACGGCTCGCGGGCGAGAAACGTTAGGCGCGCTCCAGGCATCCTTCGCAGATACAGCTCTCGCCACCGTCGCGCTCGGTCGCGATCCGGATGAGCGAACTCGGAAAGGCCCGCCCGACGCACCAACACGCCTGCTCCACCTCTTCGCCTCGCTCGCGCCGGGCCATCGCACACTCGTTGGGAGAGGCGCAGAGCGGGCAACGGCCCGAATCCGACGTCGGCGTCCTCACGGGGTCGTTCGCCCCCCCGTCGCGCTGCGAGAGGTCCTCCATCAGCCCGCACCCCACTCGAGGCGCTCTTCCGCGAGGCTCTCCAGGAAAGAGAGGAGCGCGCGATCGAAGACCTCGGCCTGCTCGATGTTCACGATATGCCCCGCCTCCGGGACGACGACGTGGCGCGCCCTCGGTAGCTTCGCCGCCATCACCTCACCTGCCCGGAGAAACGCCTTGTCGTGCTCCCCGACGAGGACGAGGGCAGGAACGTCCATGGCGCCGAGCGCGTCGATCACGGGCGGGGCGGGTCCCGAAACTTCACGTCCGAAACGGGCCACGCCGGGGACCGACTGAGACACGATGGGCTTCGCAGCGGCCTGGGCTGCGGGCAGCTCGGGACGACGGCCGATGCAGGTGGTGCCCGCCCGACCGGCAATGAAGTCCGCAAAGCCGCGTTCCTCGAGGAAGCGTGCCGTGCGCTCGACCTGCGCCGCCCAACCCTCAGCCGCCTCGGGGTTCTTGAAACCCGGTCCGGAGCCGAAGAGCGCAAGGGCCGCGACGCGCTCCGGATACCGCAACATGAAATGGAGCGAGGCCAAACCCCCGAAGCTCAACCCCGACGCCACGAAGCGCATCCCGGGGAGGGCCGCGTCCACGACCGCGAGCAGGTCGGCCACGACGTTCTCGATCGACCAAGGCGGCCCGCCCTCGGGCGCAGGCGAGTCGCCGTGGCCTCGTAAGTCCCAGAGCACGACGGGGTGACCTGCGGCGACCAGGGGCGCCACCTGAGCACGCCAGTTCTCGTGGGTCGTGCAATAGGCGCACGAAAAAACGACGGGCAGCTTGGCCTGGCCCTCGGGCCGGTGGCACTCGTAGTACAGGACATTGCCTTCGGCGGTGGTCACAGACGACACGGAAGGTCTCCTTCTTCTGATCGCAACGCCTAACGGATCTCGATCATCATCGGCGGGACGAGCACGGGGCTATCCGTCGGCAGCCACCGGGCCCATTCGGCGATGGCGTCGAGCGGCGGGGGCCACTCGAAGGCCGGCCGCGCAACGCGGGCCGATGCAGACGAGAACGCATCGGCGATTTGTTGCGAGAGTGAGCCCGGCCGCGGATAGGGAACCAGATAGACGTCGGCGTCGGGCTCGAGGCCGGCGGCGAGCTTCGCGCGACGAGCGGCCGCGTAGAGCCCGCCGAGCTCGTCGACGAGACCGATCTCCAGGGCCTGGGCTCCCGTCCAGACGCGGCCCTGGGCGATCTCATCGACCGCCTCGACGGCGAGTCCGCGACCCTCGGCGACTCGGGTCAGGAAGAGCTGATAGGTATCGGAGACCGAGGTCTGGAGTCGGGCATAGGCCGCCGGCGAGAGCTTCTCACTCGACAACAGGGAATCGGCGTGACGCCCCCGCGTGAGCGAATCGACCCCAATGCCGAGCTTGTCGAAGAGGCCCCCCACGACTGGCCGGATCGCGAAGACCCCGATCGAGCCGGTGAGTGTCCCGGGATCGGCCAAGATCGCGTCGGCACCCGCCGCAACGTAATAGCCGCCGGAGGCTGCCACGTCCGACATCGAGACGACGACGGGCTTGCCCTCCTCGCGGGCGCGCTGGATCGCCCGCCAGATGATCTCACTCGCCAGGGCAGAGCCACCGGGGCTGTCGATGCGCAGCAAGATCGCCGCGATCTCGGGGTCCTCCGCGGCGGCCATGATCGAGCGCGAGATCGTGTCCGAAGCGAATGCCTGCTCGTCGACCAGGGGCGAGCCGCCAGACTCGCCCTGGACGACGGGCCCCGTCCCGTAGATCAGCGCGAACTCTGCGCGCGCCTCGAAGCCGACCTCGGACGGGTCGATCGCGGCGTAGTCCGCGTGGCGGACGACCGGGGCGTCGATCCGCGCGAGCAGCTCGTCCAGGTGGGCCTCGCCGTCGAGCAGCCCGAGCGACTCCAACTGCTGGCTGCGCACGGGACCCGAGTCGATCGCGGCCTCGACCTGCTCGAGCGTCAGACCGCGTCCAGCGGCGAGCGCCTCAACGAACCGCGCATAGGTATCGTCGAGCAGGGAGTCCGCCATCTGCCGCGCGTCGTCGGACATCGTCCGCTCCGTGTAGATCTCGACGGCGCTCTTGTACCGGCCGGCGCGCGCAACGTCGAACTCGACCCCCAGCTTCTCCCAGAGCCCCCCGAAGAAGACATACTCGGCGGCCAACCCGACCAACGGCGTCGAGCTACCGGGCGTGGAGAAGATCTCATCTGCCGCGCTCGCGACGTAGAGTTCCTTGTTGGCGCTAAAGCCCTGCACCTCGATGTGGGCGATGGTCCGGCGCCCCTTCGCGTTCAGCCGGTTCACGGCGCTCCGAATCTCGTCCGCCTTGCCCCAACCGATCGCCAGCGGGCGGATGCGGAGCACCACGGTCTCGATTCGATCGTCCCGCTCAGCGAGATTGAAAAGAGAGAGCAGGCCGAGAAAGGGGCGGCTGCCGTCGCCCGCCAGGCGCGCCAGGAAGGAGGGGCCCGGGGCCTCGACGTATTCGCCCCCCAATTCGATGACGAGCGTGCTGCCCTGGGCGACCTCGACGCTCGAACCCCCACCCGGCATGCAGCCGGTCTGGCAGACGAACACACCGCAAAGAAGAAAGAGCGCCGACCCGAGGGAGCGGCGTAGGGGCTGGGCAGATTTCATGGGGCGAGGTTATCAGAGCTGCCTTTCCGTGGACCCTGCCCTATTTCAGGACCGGGGGTCAACGTCTCTCGCTTTCTGTATTTTCCCGCCATGAGCAAGCCCGACGGATTCCCCTATCGATTCTTTCCTTTTCACAAGAGCCCCGAGGCCCCCGGCCCAGAACCGATGCTCTTCGCCTTCCGCGGGCGGGACATGCTGGTCACCGAAGAGCTGAAGCTGCCGAGCGTCGAGCAGATCGATACCCACGGGTTCGAGGCCGTGCGTCGGCAATACCTGGGCGAGCTCGACGGGCGCCATTGCTACTCGGCCGAGCTCCCGATGGACGCCAAGGACACGGGCGGACTCCGCTTCGCCAACCTGCACATGCTTTACGGCAGCCTCGAGGACGAGGTCCACGCGATCGCCGGTCGCGCCGTGCAGATCGTCGAGTGGGACCGGACGCATCAGTTCTGCGGGGGCTGCGCCGAGCCGACCGTGCTCTCCGAGATGGACCGCTCGCGTGCGTGCCCGAAATGCAAGATCCCGATGTACCCGCGCCTGGCCCCCGCCATGATCGTCTCGGTCGAGCGGGGCGACGAGATCCTACTGGCACGCTCTCCGCATTTCCCGGAGGGCATCATGAGTGTGCTGGCGGGCTTCGTCGAGCCCGGCGAGAGCGCCGAGGACGCGGTCAAGCGCGAGGTCTACGAGGAGACGGCGATCGTTGTCCAGAACGTCCAGTATTTTTCCAGCCAGGCCTGGCCCTTCCCCAACTCGTTGATGCTCGGCTTCCGGGCCGAGTACGCGTCGGGCGAGATCGCGATCGACGGCGAGGAGATCGTCGCCGCCCAGTGGTTCAAGGCCAGCGAGATGCCCCATTTCTTCCCCGGCCGCGTCAGCATCAGCCAGTGGCTGATCCATGATTTCCTCGAGCGCAACGGCATCACGCCCCCGAGCTAGGCGCGAACCTCGATGCCCCTCGAAACCCATCCCTCGATCTGTCGCTTCTGCCACGCCAACTGCGGCATCCTCGTCGATGTCGACGACGGTCGCCCGGTTCGCGTGCAGGGCGACCCGGACAATCCCGGCTATTTCGGGTTCACCTGCGCCAAGGGGCGCTCGCTGCCCGACCAGCACGCTCATCCGGACCGGCTGCTGCACTCCCAGCGACGCGGCCATGACGGGATCTACCATGCCGTCACGAGCGAGCAGGCCATGGACGAGATCGCGACGAAGGTCCAGGCGATCGTTGCCGAGCACGGGCCCCGGTCGGTCGCGCTCTATCCCGGGACCTACTCCGGGCCCCACCCCGCGTCGATCCCGGCGGGCGTCGGCTGGATGTTGGGACTCGGGTCGAGAATGGTCTTCACCTCCAGCGCGATCGATCAGCCCGGCAAACACGTCGCGAACGCGATCCACGGCCGTTGGCTCGGAGGCTCCCACGTCTTCGATGAGTCCGACGTCTGGCTGCTGGTCGGTAACAACCCCCTGATCTCGATGTCCGGCGGGATCCCGCCTTCGAACCCGAGCAAGCGGCTACGCGACGCGAAACGACGCGGCCTGAAACTCCTCGTGATCGACCCGCGCAAGAGCGAGGTCGCGCGCTTCGCAGACCTCCACCTCCAACCCAAGGCCGGCGAGGACCCGACGATCCTGGCGGCGATGCTCCACGTCATCCTGCGCGAGGAGCGCTACGACGTCGACTTCTGCGAAGCCCACGTCGACGGCTTCGGCGCGCTCGCGGACTCGGTCGCCGACTTCACCCCCGCCTACGCGGCCGAGCGGGCCGGGCTCCGTCCGGAGGAGATCGAGCAGGCCGCGCGGCTCTTCGCCGGCTCGGCGCGCGAGGGCGACCTGCGACGGGGCTGCGGGGTCGCCGGGACCGGACCGAATATGTCGCCCCACGGCAACCTGACCGAGTATCTGCTGCTCGCGATGAACACCGTCTGTGGGCGCTGGCGACGCGAGGGCGACCGCGTCCCCAATCCGGGGGCGTTGCTGCCGCTGGCGACGCCGAAGGCCCAGGCCCTCCCGCCGCGGGCCGGTTGGGGCAAGGGGGAGAAGCTCCGCTCACGGGAGCTGGTGAACTCCGCCGCCGGCCTGCCCACGGCCGCGCTCGCCGACGAGATCCTCTACGAGGGCGAGGGAGGCATCCGCGCGCTGATCTGCATCGGCAGCAACCCCGTCGCCGCCTGGCCCGACCAGCTGAAGACCCTCGCGGCGATGGAGTCGCTCGATCTACTGGTCACGCTCGACATGAAGATGTCGGCGACCTCCCAATTCGCCGACTACGTCATCGCACCCAAGCTCTCGCTCGAGGTCCCGGGCCTCTCGGTCTCGAGCGAGGCGATCGAGCAGACCTACGTCGCCCACGGCTACCCCGAACCCTATGCGCAGTACACACCCGCGCTGGTCGACCCGCCCGAGAACGCGGACGTGATCGAGGAGTGGGAATTCTTCTACGGACTGTCCCAGCGCATGGGGATCGAGCTGCGCTGTTACCCGATCCGCCCCGAGACCGGCGTGCTGCGCGAGCGGCGCGAGGCCCTCGATTTCGACATGGCGCATAAACCCACGACGGACTGGGTGCTCGACGGCTTGATGAGCGGCGCCCGCATTCCGGTCCAAGAGCTGCGCCGGCACCCGCACGGCAAGATCTTCGACGACATCGAGGTGCTCGTCGGCCCCGCCGACCCGGATTGCAGCGACCGGCTCGACGTCGGTAACGACGCGATGCTCGAGGAGCTCTCCGCGATCCGGCAGGAGGAGACCCTCGACGACGCGGACTTCCCCTTTCGTCTCATCTCGCGACGGCTGCCGAACGTCTACAACTCGAGCGGGCGCGACATCGCCAAGCTGAACGGGCGGAGGCCCTACAATCCCGCCTTCCTCCACCCCGACGATCTCGTGCGGCTTGGCCTCGCCCGGGGCGACCTGGTCGAGATCCGATCCTCCCGCGCCGCGATCCTGGGCGTCGCGGAGCCCGCCCCGGAGGTCCGGCCGGGCGTCATCTCGATGGCACATTGCTTCGGCGACGCAGGGGGGCCCGACGACGAAACAGACGAACGCATCCGCGAGATCGGCAGCAACACGGGTCGGCTCGTCGACAACGAAGGCGTATTCGACCCACATACCGGAATTCCGCGCATGAGCGCGATCCCCGTCGCGATCCGCCCGGCCTCAGCACGCACCGATCCTCGAACCCCACATTGAAACTGGATCGAGGCGAGAACTGAAGATCGCCGCATCGCCGCGCGGGCTAGGCCGCCGAACCCGCGATCCGCCGACCCAGCCGGCGCAGATGATGGGTCGAGCCGCCGAGCATCAACTCGAGGTGGCGCGCATAGAGGTAGTAGCGGTGGACCGGGTACTCGCGATCCACTCCGATGCCGCCGTGGATATGTTGGGCCGCAAAGGTGACACGGAAGCCCGCCTCCGCGGCCAGATGCTTGGCGATCGCGACCTCCTCGTCCGCGTCGCGGCCCGCCGAGATCCGCCAGGCGACTTCCAGCGCCGAGAGCCGAACCGTCTGGGTGTCGATGTAGGCGTCGGCCTGGCGATGGGCCACGGCCTGGAACATCGCGATCGGCTGATCGAATTGCTTCCGCTCCTTCGAGTATTCGGCCGTCGCCTCGAGCGCCGCTTCGCAACACCCGAGCGCCACGTTGCACAGCGCAGCATTCGCGCGCAGCTGGATCCACTCGATGATCTCGCGGCCCCGGTCCAGGCCCCCCAGCAGCGCGCCGGCGTCGAGCAGCACGCCCTCGAGCGTGAGCCTCGACTCGGGCATATAACTCGTCGTCTCGAGCGACTCGAGCGTGACGCCCGCAGCGTCCGCATCGACCAGGAAGACGGCCGGGCCGCGATCCGTCCGCGCCGAAACTAGAATCTGACTCGCCAGCGCGCCGGCCGGCACGTAGGATTTCACGCCATCGAGCCGCCAGCCGCCTTCACGCGCAGACGCCTCGACCCCCGGCGCCTCGATTTCGCCCTCGGGCTCGACGAGCGCCGCCGTCAGCATCCGCTCTCCCGCCGCCAGCGCCGGCAGGATCGCCTCCTTCTGTGCTGCATCGCCGAACTCGGCGATCGCCAGACCGCCGAGCACGACGGTCTCGAAATAGGGAACGGGGGCGGTCCGTCGGCCGATGTGCTCGAGCACGCCCGCGACCTCGAGGAAGCCGAGGCCGCCACCTGCGTATTCGGTCGGGACCGCGACGCCGACCAGCCCCGCCTGGGCGAGCTTGGCCCAGAGGTCCGGGTCGAAGCGCGGCCCCTCGGCCCGCTCGAGCTCGAGCAGGCGCTCGGGCGGTGTGCCCTCGCCCAGGATCTGGGCGGCCAGGTCGAAGATCGCCTGTTGTTCTTCCGTGTACGCGAAATTCATCTCGTTGCGAAGCTCCGCGGCCGGGCTCAGACCCGGGGAATGCGCGGCAGACCCAGGCCGAAGAGGCCGATCAGGTCGCGCTGGATTTCGTTCGTGCCGCCGCCGAAGGTCAGGATCAACAGGCTGCGGTACAGGTTCTCGACCATGCCGCCGGCAACCGCCTCGTCGCTACCGCCGCGCAGATAGCCGCGCTGGCCCATCACCTCCATCAGGAGACGAAACGCGTCGAGGAAGAACTCGGTCCCGAAGACCTTGATCGTGGAGGCGTCGGCCGGATTCAGCCGCATGCCCTCGGTCGCCGTCCAGGCCACCTTCCAGTTGAGCAGGCGCAGCGCGTGGATCCCCGACTTCACCTTGGCGAGGTTCACCTGGACCCACTCGTCATCGATCACGCGCCGACCGTCGGGCCGCCGTGTGCGCCTGGCCCAATCGACCACCGCGTCATAGGAGCCCTCGATCATGCCGGGCGCGCAAAGCGTCACGCGCTCGTGGTTCAGCTGGCCCGTGATCAGCTTCCAGCCCTGATTGAGCCCGCCGACCAGATTCTCTTTCGGCACGCGGACGTCGTCGAAGAAAACGGCCGCAATGTCGTGGCTCGAAAGCAACTCGAGCCTGTCGATGCGGATGCCGGGGGTCTTCATGTCGACGAGCAGCATGGAGAGCCCGCCGTGCTTGGGCGCCTCCTGATCCGTGCGCACGGCAAGCCAGCAATAGTCGGCGCCCGTAGCGAGGCTGGTCCAGAGCTTCTGGCCGTTCACGATGAAGTCACCGCTGCCGTCGGGCGCGGGGTCGGCACGGGTCTGGAGCGCGGCCAGGTCGGTGCCCGCGCCGGGCTCGCTATAGCCGATACAGAAATGCAACTCGCCCGCGAGGATCTTCGGCAGGTACTCCCCCTTCTGGGCCTCGCTGCCGTGGGCCATGATGATCGGGCCGACGCTGTTGACCGTGAGCAGCGGCACGGGAGATTGCGCGCGCATCGACTCGTCGAAGAAGATGAACTGCTCGATCTCGCTGCGGCCCTGACCGCCGTATTCCTTGGGCCAGCCGATGCCGAGCCAGCCATCGCGACCCATCTGGCGCACGAGCCGGCGATTCGCGGGCCCGATGCCGTGCTCGGCCGCGAGCTCGGCGCGGACCTCCGCGGTCAGCATCTCCTCGTAATAGGCGGCCAGCTCCTGGCGCAGCACGCCCTGCTCGTCGTCGTAGCCGATGTACATGGCTTTACTCCCTGGCGGATTCGGGAGGGTCCTCGATGGGCGTCGCCCGCGCCACTCCAGTATCCCCCGCGACGGCTCCTCAGCGGTCCGGCAACGGACCCGTGAGCGACGCTCGCTGGGAGACCTCGAGCAGGTTCCCGTCGGGATCCCGGATCATTGCCATCCGGGCGACCTTGCCGAGGTTGCGCGGCGTCACCACGACCCGGCCGCCGGCCGCCTCGATCCGGGCCACCTCGGCGTCACAGTCGCGCACCTGCACGGTCAGGTAGAGCCAACCCCGCTGGGCCTGCGCGAAACCCGAGGGCGCGTCGGCTCGCTCCTCGAAGAGCAGGACCGAGTCTCCGCAGCGCACCCGCCCCGGAGCCTCCTGCGCGAAGCCCAGCGTATCGCGGTAGTAGCGGATCGAGCGCGCCCGGTCGGGGACCACGAGACGGACCCCGATCTGTGTCACTCCGTCGCTGCCCATGGGCACGAAGATCACGCGGTTGCCGTCCGGATCCGCGAGCGCGCGAGGCGCATCGAGACCGGAGCGCGCGATCAGCAGGGCTTCGATCCCCGAGCGCTGTTCGCCGTCGGTCGCGTCGCGGAGGTTCACCTTGATGACGGAGCCGCGCTCGTCGAAGCGATGCTGGTCATGGCCTCGCGCGACGGGCAACACGTGATCGAATGCCAGTCCCGCCTCGTCGCGCCAGAAGTCGACGACCTCGAGCCGATCGCTCACGAGCCCGACGTCGAGCTGGTCCTTGACGACCTCGATCACGCCTCTTCTCCGAGCTTCGCCGCCACGAGCGCGCCGAGCTCCTCGACGGGCCAGATCGGATCCTCCGCGTCGCGCATCCCGATCGGCTGCTCGCGGTAGGCGTCGAAGAGGCCGACATAGGGCCCGCTCGTGCTGAAGAGCCGCCCGCTGACCTCACTCGACGCATCGCCTAGCAGATACGCGTAGATTGGCGCGCAGGCCTCGGGCGGCGGCACGTCGAGGCTCGCCACCGCGGCCTCGGGCGTGAGCAGCCCCCGGGCCTCGAGCTTCGCGATCAAGCCCTCGTAGTCGGGTCCCGAGGAGAGCCGGGTCTTCGCCCCCGGACAGACGGCGTTGACGCGGATGCCATCGGCTCGCAGGTCGGTCGCAAGCGCGAACGTCAGGCTATTGATCGCACCCTTGGCCGCGGGGTAGGCCGTCCCCCCGAAACCGCCGAGGTGGCCGTGACTGCTCGTGTTGACGATCGAGCCCCCCCCGGACCGGATCAGGTGGGGCACCGCCGCGCGGATACAGAAAAACGTCCCATCCAGGTGAATCGAGACGACGCGCCGCCAATCTTCGAGGTCGATTTCGAGCACCGAATTCTCGGGCCGCCCCGCGATCCCCGCGCAATTGACGAGCCCATCCAGACCGCCGTAGCCCTCGACCGCCGTCTCGACCAGCGCGCGTGCCGCTTCGACGTCCGCGACCGACCCGACGTAGGCGAGGCCCTCACCGCCGGCGCGGCGAATTTCGTCGAGGAGGGCGGCGAGCTCGGCCCGCGCCCGATCCGCCCCGCCCTCGCCCTGGCCGGAACCGTTCACGACGACCTGAGCCCCCTGCGCAGCCAGACCCAGCGCGACGGCACGCCCAATCCCGTGGCTCGATCCGGTGACCACGATCCGCTTGCCCTCGAGTACCCGCGCCATGGCTGCCTCCCTCTGGGCGCCACGCGAAGACGCGTGCGCGCCGCGAGCATCGCAGACGCGCACCCGGATCGCCGGGCTGCCGGGCTGCCGAATCCAGCGCAGGGCGCGTTATGATGGGCGACCCCTCGAATCGCGACTGCGCCGGGGGACCCGTACCGAGGAAAGGCACGACACCACCATGGCCACAGCCAGCGACCTGATCGGCGGCGCCGGGATCATCGATTGCATGATCGGCTTCCCCGCCAGCGACTTCTCCCAATACGAGTTCATCCGGGCTCAGCTCCGCGACAGCGAGTCCCGGGACGGCTTCGACTTCCCGGTCGAATATATGTTCAAGAACGTGCCGAAGGAGCTCTACGGCGCCGAGAACCCGATCGACATCACGCTCCACGAGATGGACCGCTTCGGCGTCGAACGCGGTCTCGTCGGCGTCGGCGGCGATGTCTCCGCCCGAGCGCTCAAGGAGCACCCGGATCGCTTCATCGCCTCGGGCTCGGTCGACCCGAACGAGGGCATGGAGGGCGTGCGGAACATGGTTCGCCAATACGAGGAGTTCGGCGTGCGGGCCTTTGGCGCCTTCCCGGCGGGCTGCAACCCCCAGGTCGCGATTGACGACGCCAAGTTCTACCCGATCTACGCGAAATGCGTGGAGCTCGGCGTACCGATCTTCGTCTGCGCCGGCGTGCCGGGCCCGCGGCTACCGATGGACTGCCAAAAGGTCGAGCGCATCGACCGCGTGATGTACGACTTCCCGGAGCTGGTCTTCGTGACGCGCCACGGCTGTGAGCCGTGGGAGAAGCTCGCCATGAAGCTGATGCTCAAGTGGCCGAACCTCTACTACTCGACCTCGGCCTTCGCCCCCAAGCATTACCCCGAAGAGATCGTCAACTACGCCAATACGCGCGGTGCCGACAAGATCATCTACGCCGGCTATTTCCCGATGGGACTCTCGCTCGAGCGCATCATGACCGATATGCCGACGGTCGGTTTTCGCGACCACGTGTGGCCCAAGTTCCTCCGGGAGAACGCACTCAAGGTGCTCGGGCTGGACGCCTGAGCAGATGAGCGAGTCCGAACCCGACTTCGAGGCGCTCGCGGGCGCCGCCGACTCCGTGCGTCGTCTCACCGCCCACCTGCGCAAGACGAAGGCCCCCGCGTCCCTGATCGCCGAGGTCGAGGCGGGCGTCCGCGCGCTCGCGGAGAAGCTCGCCCCCCACGATCACGAGGGGCCCTTCGGTCAACATCGATTGATCCTGAGCGAGAGCCTCGACGATCATGCCCACGAGACCGACGACCCCGCCCGATATTTTCCCTATAGCCCGATCGTCGGCCCCTTGAACCCGATCGCGCCCCTCGTCCGCTGCGAACTCGTCGGCCGTGAGCTGCACGCCACCCACACCTTCGAGCCCCAATACAACGGGCCCCCGACCGCGGTGCACGGCGGGGTGATCGCCCTGGTCTTCGACGAGCTGCTGGGGACCCTCGGCGCGATGCTCGGCATTGGGGGTTTCACGGGGACCCTCGAGGTCGTGTACCGCTCACTCACACCACTCCAACACCCGGTCCGAATGCGCAGTTGGGTGGACGGCGAGGAGGGCTCGAAGGTCTTCATCAAGGGCACGATGCACACCACCGACGAGGGCGCCGAGGAGCGCCTCTGCGCAGAAGCCCGGGGCATCTTCATCCGGCCGAAGGTCCCGATCCTCAAGGACGCACGGGCGCGTTCCGAAGCCGCCGGCACGACTTGACCCCCCGCACGACCCAAGCCACCGACGCCATTGCATCCCTCCACGAATCGACGCCGCCGACGCCATTGGGTCCCCCTCCACGAACCGACGCGGCCGGCATGAGTGAACGCCTCGCGCCGACCGGGTAAGGAGCTCCCGCGCCGATGACGAGCCGACTGGATCTCGCGCTGCTCGCCGCACTGGGGGCCGTCTGCTGGATGGTCTCGACCCTCGCCGCCGGCGGCGGCGCGCTCACCTTCCTGCCCGCGGCCAGCTGGATCCTCGAGCCCCGGTCGATCCCCCCGATCCTGGCGATCGCCTCCGTTGCCTCGAGCCTGCAGCGCTGCTGGCTCTATCGGGAGGCGATTCGGCCCCGCATCGTCGCCAGCAACGTCCCGGGCCTGACGCTCGGCATCGGCCTCGGAGCGTTCGCACTCCGCGATCTCGACCCACACTGGCTCTCGCTCGGGGTCGGCGGCTTCCTCGTCTGGATCTCGCTGCAACATTTTCGGAGCGGCCGGGCGCTCGTATTCGACGGCCGCCCGTCGACCTTTGCGGCCGCTTCCTTCGTCGCGGGCACGCTGTCCACGGTCGTCGGCGCCTCGGGACCCCTCATGAACCCGATCTATCTGGGCGCCGGGATCGTCAAGGAGGAAATGATCGGCACGAAGGCGGCCAGCACGCTCTGTATGCAGGCCCTGAAGATCGCGGCCTTCCTATCGCTCGGCCTGCTCAGCCGCGACATCCTCGTCTCGGGGCTCGCCGTGGGCGTCGGCACCTTCGTCGGCAACGCCGTGGGGGCGCGCCTACTCCGGCAGATCTCAGTCGAGCGCTTCAAGAACGCGGTCCACGCCGTCGTCCTGCTCGCCGGACTCTCGATGATCGCCCGACAGCTCGTGTCCGCCTGAGTCGCTGACCCGCCGAGTCGCAGGTGACCCGAGGCCTAACGCGCAGCGAATCGACCGTCGGCCCCTCGATCGGACGCGACGGCGCTTCGGGTGTGCCGATCGTGCCCTCTCGCGCCCCCCCCAACCCCTGGGAGGGGTAGGATTCGCCTGGGCCGACGCGACGGGGCCGACAGCCGAGACCACGAGGAACGCGCGCGATGCGAGTGATGATGACGGGGGGGACGGGCTTCGCGGGGTCCCATACCGTGCGCCGCTACGTCGAAGCCGGTCACGAAGTCCGGCTCCTCGTCCGCGATGCCGATAAGGTGCGTCGGGTCTTCGATCCCCAGGGCATCGCAATCCCCGAAAAGGACGTGATCGTCGGAGACATCACCGACGCCGAATCCGTGGGGCGAGCCCTGGAGGGATGCGACGCGGTTTTCCACTGCGCCGCGCTCGTCGACATGCGGCGCAAGATGGCGACGAAAGTGCTCGAGACCAACGCCCGGGGCGTTGACCTCGTGATCGGCGGTGCGGTCACGCGCGGGCTGCCCTCGATCGTCTACGTCTCGAGCACCTCGATCTTCTTCCGGCCCGGCTCCGAGCCGATCCATCTCGACCTGCCGGTCCAGCCGGGCACGACCGCCTACGCCCAAAGCAAAGCCCAGGCGGAGCACGCGGTTCGGCGCCTCCAGGCCGAGGGCGCGCCGATCCGGATCTCGTATCCGACGGGCATCGTCGGCCCGGATGACCCGGGACTCTCGGACGCGAACGAGGCCGTCTACATCTTCTTCAAACAGACCGGAATCACGACCTCGAGCGGCTATCAGATCGTCGACGTGCGCGATCTCGCGGAGCTCCACCTGAGACTGCTCGAGCGCGCGGAGGGTCCCGCGCGCTACGTCGCGGCCGGCCCCATGCTCGACTGGCGAGAGACCTATCGCGTGCTCGACGAGATCACGGGCACGCGACTCTGGCGCTTCCCCATGCCCGGCGCCCCGCTCCGCGCCCTGGGGACCCTGGGCGACGTATTCAAGCGCTGGATCTACGACTTCCAATTCCCGCTCACCCGCGACGCGATGGAATATGCGACCCAATGGCCCGGCGTCGATGGCGAGCGGACCACCCGGGAGCTTGACCTCACGTTCCGCGGCGCGCGGGAGACCTATACCGATACGGTCCGCTGGCTCCATCGGGCCGGCCATCTGTCGGCGCGGCACGTCGGCCGCCTGGCGCGAGACGAATGAATCCGCCCGAGGCCCAACCACTCTAGTCGGGCGACTCCAAACCCCGACGCCGCCACCAGATCGACAGCCGCCGAGCCAGCCGTTCGGCCCAGGGCAGGCGTCGTATTTGGACGGGTGCGCCGTCACGATGGGTCTCGATGCGCTCGCCTGCGATGCGCTGCTCGACCCCGCCTGCGAGTAGCACGCGAAAGGGCCGATCCGGATCCTCCACCGCCCCCGCCGCAACGACCCGCACGGGCATCTCCTCGCGGTAGCGGTCGGCGATGGCCTGCAGCGCGGACGAATCTTCGAAAGCGCCGGCCCGGACCTCGTGGATCGTGAGTCGCACGCCCAGACCCGTCGAGCCGAGGTCGACCACGCCCCCCGTTCGGTCCGGCCGCTCGTCGTCCTCGAGCCCGCCCTGCAGCCACAGGCAATGGTAGCCACGACAAACCGGCGGCCGGGTCGCGTGGACCGCACAGCCCCCTTCGGTTCGCTGATGCGCGCAGTCGCGGCCGGCGGGCTTCGCCAGCTCGTCGACCCGCAGCACGCTGCAGCAAACCGAGCAGGTCCCGCAGCGCCGTCCTTCGGCGCGCTTTTGTCGATCCGGATCCGCGGAAAGCTGGGCCACCGTCGATCGCCTCAGGCCGGAATCGAGT
>Ga0315331_10000730_pt1 | contig 23217 bp, 18 predicted proteins | sample M160m34915metaG_FD_203456 | JGI IMG/M metagenome (GOLD analysis project Ga0315331, IMG submission 203456) | Ammonia-oxidizing marine archaeal communities from Monterey Bay, California, United States - M1 60m 34915 | ecosystem: Environmental > Aquatic > Marine > Intertidal zone | place: USA...
GATCGGGCGCCATTCGAAGCCCTGGTTCATCGGGTGCAGCTCGAAGGAGGTCTCAGCCCTCATCTCGTAAAATTGCGGCAACGAGGCTTCCCTGACAAGTCAGCGAGACCTCCGCTACTCCTGACTCGGGGGGCGCGGTCCCCGACCGCGGCCTCGACCTCCGCGACGGCGACGGCGACGAGAGGACGTCTTCGCGGGCTTATCTCCCTGCCCTTCGCCATTGCCACCCGGAGATCGACGGCGCTGGCCCCCTCTGCGCCGACGACGGCGGGCCGGCGCCTCACCTCCCTTGCGCGGCGCTTCTCCGCCTTCTTGCCCCGCCGAAAGACGCAACGGCGCCGCGTCCGACGCGGCGGGACCCGCGGCGCGCTCCTCCGCGCTGCGAGGCCGACGCGGCCGCCGAGCGGGGCCTTTCCGTGAGCCTCGCTGCTTACGAGCGGCGCGCTTCTTCTTTGCCGCTTTCTTCTTTCTAATCGGGTCGAAGAACGAAGAGGGTCGGGCCGGCGACCGGCGACAGGCGTCACAGACGCCGCATTCCTCCTCGATCGGGATACCAAAATATTCTCCGAGCAACTCACCACGACAGCGTTCGGCGATTGCATAACGATCGATCGCGTCGAGACGTTCGGCATCCTGCTTGCGCAGTGTACGGAGCTGCTCGCTCAATCTCTTTGCCGATACCTTCAATTCTTCATGCGGAACGAGGGCCTCGATGGACTTGTCCGAGTGGATCTGGAGCAGCCCGGCGGTCTCGAACATGGCGACGACGGCCTGCGTCACTCGCTGCGCCACTCTTGCCGAGGCGGCCAGGTCGAGCGCGTCGGGTTCGCGACCTTCCTCTACATAAGCGGCGAGCGCCGAAGCGACCTGATAGAGCTGACTCGGGCTCGTGCGACTCTGATTCAAGAGGAATTCGTGAATGTTCCGATCGACGCTGTCGTGTAACAGGATGCAGTTTGCGCGTTTGCCATCGCGCCCTACCCGACCGGCCTCCTGTACATACTGCTCGATCGAAGCAGGCGTCTGGAAATGCACGACATAGCGAAAATCCTGCTTATCGATCCCGAGCCCGAACGCACTCGTGGCGACCATCACGTTCCGCCGACCCCGCTGCATGAACTGCTCTTGCTGCTCTCTACGGTCTGTCCCGTTCATTCCTCCGTGGTAGCGATTCGCAGGAATTTTCATCTGTTTGAGCGCACCATAGACCGTGTCTACGTCACGCGTGGTCGAGCAATAAATGATGCCCGGTCTTCGGAGGCGAATCACCAATCGCCCCAGGGCTCGAAGCCGTGCGTCACCCGCACACTCGATCACCTCGAAGCAAAGATTGGCGCGATGCGGTGAGGCCACCACCTCCAGCGGTTCCCGCAAGCCGAGAATCCGCTTTAGATCGTCACGCACCGATTCCGTCGCGGTCGCGGTCAGCGCCATCACGGGGGGCCGGCCATAACGCTCGAGCAGCGTCCCGATACGGAGGTAAGCCGGGCGGAAGTCATGCCCCCACTCAGAAGCACAATGGGCCTCATCGATCGCGAATAGCGAAATCCCGCTCTTGAAGAGCGCGACCAGCAACTCGTTACTCCCGAGGCTCTCAGGAGTGGTCATCACGAGGAGCGAACCGCCTTCGGCGATTCGCTCGAGTGCCTTCTGGCGCGCCTTCCCACGGACCGTTCCGTCGAAACGCACGACCGGAATGCCCCGCGTCTCCATATTCTTCACCTGGTCCTCGATCAGAGCCAGGAGCGGCGAGATCACGACCACGGGTTTCGAGAGCAGAAGAGACGGAATCTGGAAGCAAGCGGATTTGCCGTAGCCCGTGGGTAGCACGACCAACGCATCCCCCCCGTCCAGGGCGTGCTCGATGACCTCTTCCTGTTCGGCGTAGAGCCCGTCCACCCCGAAAACGCGGGCGGCCTCCTCGATCGTCTCGGGCGGCCCGAGCGGCAGCTCCGGCTCCGGTTCCGGTTCCGGTTCCGGTTTTGGTTCCGGTTTCGGTTCACGCTCCGCTCGTCGCCTCCCGCTCCGGGAGCGGTGCCCGCGCGGACCGCGCGGGCCGCGCGGAGGCTCCATGGCACGCGGCTCATCTTTCTCATCGAAGTCGTCGTCCAGATCGAAGATCCCGAGCACTTCGATCCCATCGTCGGCGAGACTCTTGTACGAAGCGGACATGGTCTTCGTCTGAGGCGCTGCGACTTTCGAAAGCGCGGTGGCCCTCGCATCCGCTTTCCGACCGGGTGCATCCGTGCCCCTCAGAACCGGCTCTGCGGCGGGTGCATCCGTGCCCCTCAGAACCGGCTCTGCGGCGGGTGCATCCGTGCTCGACGGCAGCGGCTCTGCGGCGGGTGCATCCGTGCCCATCAGAACCGGCTCTGCGGCGGGCGCATCGACAACGTCGAAACCGCCCGTTGCGGACAGCTCCGACGGCATGACGACCTCGCTTCGATCCCTCGCTTCGGAGCGCGCCGCGCTCTCCCCGGGCGAATCCTCGAGCGAGGCGCCTGTCTTCTTCGCAGCCTGCTTACTTCGAGCGGCCGACTTCCCCGCGACCTTCTTCTTCGCAGGCACCTCGGTCTTCGCGGGCTTCTTCTTGGCCGCTTTCTTCTTGGCGGCCTTCTTCTTGGTCGCCTTCTTGGCGGCTTTTTTCTTCGCGGCCTTTTTGGCGGCCTTCTTCTTACTGGCCGTCTTCTTGGCGGCTTTCTTCTTGGCGGCCGTCTTCTTGGCAGCCGTCTTCTTGACTGCCGTCTTCTTGGCAGCCTTCTTCTTGGCGGCGGCCTTTTTCGCCTTTTTCGGCGCGGCCTTCGTTGCACGGGCAGTCAACGGGTCCATCCTCGCTTCTCACGACGGATAGGCTCTCGACCGGATCTCGGCTCGAGAGCGCATCCAGCTTCCAAGGGCTCCCATAGGTCTCGGCGAGAGTATCTTCGCCAAGGATTTGGAAGCGACGGAAGTTCGGAAGCCCGGGCGGCGGCGGATTTCAAATCCGGCCCCAGAAAGCAGGTGCTTCCGACCACGGAGATTCTAGACGGTTCGAGCGTTTTTCGCAGCTACCCCCGAAGCGACTTTCTCTCGTCGCCGAGGACGGCCCCCGCGCTCGTTTTTCCCCAAATGGGGGACGAAGCGGAGACCTCGCCCGTTTTTACAAATGGGGGACACAGCGGAGACCTCGCCCCCTTTCTCCCAGACGGAGGCCAAACCCGACGCCTCGCTTTGCTCAGGCGCTAGAGAGCGCTGAGGCGGGCCCTACCCCGCGCCACTGCGACTCATGGTTGCTGGCTGCGCTCGTCTCGGATCCCCTCCGCGAGCAATAGACCCTCCATCGCCCGGAAGGCTTTGGGCGTATCGAAGAGCGGAATCTTCGGATAGAGATGATGCACGAGATGATACTCCATCCCCATCGAGGCGATCGTGCCAAAGGGACAGGTCCAAACACGCGTATCTCGATACCGGCCGGTCTCGACCATCGGGTAGTGTGGCGCCCAACTGAGGAAGAGTTGGATGTAGACGAGGCCGAGATGCTTCGGCAGCCACCAGAGCAAACATGCCTCGATCGCGTATCCCGACCAGGCGGCTGACGTCAGAACGCCGAAGTGCAAGACCTGCATCACGAAGGACTCGACCAAGGCCTGGTCGCGCTTCGGATGCTGGCTCTCCCGGATGGTTCGCGCGTAGCAGTGCCCCTCCCCAGGCTGCCGTGCACGCAAAGCTCGATAGGCCGACCGCAGCCATGTCTCGCCACGGTTCGAAATATCAGGATCCAAATCAGGATGATTCGTGTGTGCGTGGTGCTGGCGGTGCGTGATCCAGGCGAGACGATAGGGGAAGGCCAGCGGTAACAAAGAGGCGTGACCGACCAGCTCGTTCAGCCAGCGCCAACGCGTCCCTTCGGCTCCAATGATCGAATGCTGCGCTTCGTGGGAGGGCAGGTAGCCGAGAATTGCGCTTAACGTAGCTAGCAGAAAGCCGAGCCAGAGCGGCAGGATGCCTCCAAAGACCAACGGCCAGAGCGAAAGCCACAACAGGCAGTTGCCAAGGCCCCACGCCACCATCTCCCACGGAACGCGACGAAGATATCGCTGCGCCACCGCGCGCTCCGCTCTCATCCCAGCGCCGGAAACCTCGGCGAGATCGCCCTCTCCGATACTCATTGCGCACTCATACCCAGCTCCCGCGGTATCTCGCGAGAAGCCCGAGCATCGTTCCCACGACGAGACCGAAGGCGATGGAGGGCAAGCCAAAAGGCGCCTGCCAACCGAGGGCATCGACCGACTGGGCAATCAAGGGCGCCAAGAACCCAACCCCGAACAGGATGGGGCCCATGCGGACCAGCATCTCCAAAGACTCGGCGTACTTCAAGTCAGACCCTCCTGCTTCCGGCGGGGGTATCGGATCAACCGCTCATCTCTCCGGCGCGGTGCGACGCAATTTTGTGAACAGATTAGCGCGCAAATTGCGTATTCTGGCCTAATGCGAAAATATGCCTCCTTGCAGACGCGCGCCGCACTCCACCGGTCCATCCTGTTGACCGGACTGGTTTCGAGCCTGATGCTCGGGAGCGGCAGCGCCCTCGCAGGCACGCCATCGGTCTATCACAGCCCCGCGGACGATGGCCTGGCTGCCAGCACGACTCCCGTCGAACCAGGATCACCATTGGTGACACTCTTTCTCTATGTCGACGCAGGGCCGTCGCCGACCTCGACCGGAACGGCCTGCGAGGATGGGGATGGCGACGAGCTTTGCGCGTGGGAGTTCCGACTGGAGGCGTCGGGGGCCGCAACGATCCAGGCGTTCCTGCCCGACCCGGGTCGAAATCTCGAAACCCGCGTATCTACGAGCGAGTTCGCCGCGGTGGGAGGCGACGCGATCGGCGGCCAGCTCGGCCCGATCCGAGTCGGAGCACTCGACCTGAGCGTCGCGAGCACCCAGTGGACGGTCTCGGTGGGCGACGGATCCGCTGTCGACGCTGGATTCGTGCTCGTTCCACTTTCACAGAGCGCAATCGCAACCCCCGAGCCGAGCAGCAAGGCCTTGATCCTCGCGGGACTCGGCTTACTGGTCATCTTTGCGCGTCGCCGACGCCGCTGCGCTCACCCGCCATCTCGCTTCATCGCCCTTGCCAGCCTGGCTCTCCTCGTTCTCCCACTGGCGGCAGAGGCCCAGGACGCCGACTCCGACGGCATCGTCGACCCCCTGGACAACTGTATGCACACGCCGAACCCGAGCCAGGCAGACTCGGGGGGTCTCTTCGGGCCCTCGGCGGACGGTATTGGCGATGCCTGCCAATGCGGAGACGTCACCGACGATGGCGAGGTCGACCTCCTCGATCTCGCGACCTACGAGCGCGGGCTCGCCAACCTGCTCCCAACGACGCTCGACGAAGATAAATGCAGCGTCGTCGGAGGACGCACCGACTGCGACCCAAACGACCGCCAGACCCTTCGACAGGCCATCGTGGGCACGGGTTCAGGCCTTGGCCAAGTCTGCCAAAGCGCCAATCTCGTCCCTCCTCTACCCGGCCGTATCGCCGCCGTCGGGGACAGCATCACCCAAGGGTTTGGAGCCAGCTGCAGCTGCAACACGAACTTCTTCTGCCTCTTGTGCCTATTGGGCGCGGACCAACCTCAGCACTCCTGGTTCAATGGCAGCTCACTTCCGAACAGCTTCTACGCCCTCTATGGCGGAGCGGGCTCGGGCATCACCTCAACCCGCGTATCGGTCTCGGGTGCGGAGATGAGCACCGGCTCGAATTCGTTCTCCAATCAGGCTGATGACATCCTCGCGCTCTCGCCTCTGCCCGATCTGGTCGTCGTCGAACTCGGGGGCAACGACGTCTGCAACCGCGGCTGCGTCGACCCCGGCAATTGCGCTGACCCCCTTTACGACGACGCAACATGGACGGCCGCGGTCGAGGCCGGACTCGACAAACTTGTCGGCTTCGGGCACGCAACCTCGCTTACGCCCGAGGCAACCATCTACTTGCTGGGTGTGCCCCGCGTTCAGGATCTCTACTCGGCGGGCGTCGCCAAACAGGCCGGCGCCAGCAACATCGACTGCGACGCCATCCGAGATGACTACGACATCTGCGAGATCGCGACGCTCAACGCTCCACTCAATGGCGAGGATCTGACCACTCGTCTCGAGGGATTGGCCGAACGAATCCCGCGCTACAACGAAATCCTGCGAGACCTCGCGCTCGCCTACACCACGAACACCAACGGCCGAAATCCAAGCGGGATCGAGGTCGTCTCCGACTACGTCAACGAAGCCCTGCCGTCCGTCGGCACCACGCCCTTCGGCGCAGCCGAAATCAACGGCGGTGACTGCTTTCATCCATCGGTGTTCGGCCAATCCACCGCGGCCGCCGCCGCCTGGTACTCGAACCCGCGCTAAGAGCCCCTCGCGTCAGGGCCCGATTCTCACTTCGTAGGCCAGAGGGAGTCCTCGTCGCATGACCAGCAGACTCACCTTCGGCCCCCGCCAAAAGGCATCGAAAAGCGAATTATGCTCGACCGTCACGAAGCGGCCGTTCACTGCAATCGGAACATCTCCCTCCTGGAGGCCGAGCTTCGAGAAGAGGTCTCCCTCGACCACCTCGCGAATCCGCAGCACGCGCTGCCCGGAATAGGTACCCCGGCTGGCCTCGAGCTTCGCTTCCAGCCCTCGACGATCCAGTAGGGCCGTCTCCACCTCGCCGCGAGTGAGCGTCAGCAACGCCACGGGCTCAGAGAAGAGATCGGCTGGGATCTCCACCTCCCCCTCGAAAGCGGGCAGCGGGCGCTCCTCGTGCATGCCCCAGCTTCCCTCTTCGCGATCGACGGACGTCGGCTTCGCGTCGAGCCCCAGCCGCTCGAGCTCGGCAACGATCACCCGCTCAAGGTCCTGGCGAGTCGGCCGGCCTGAGAGATAGAGGCCATTCACAAAGAGGGTTCCCGCCCGGGTCACGCCGAGAGCGGTGGCCAGCATGAGATCAGCGTCGATTCGCCGGGTCTGCCGACTGGAGTTGAGGCAGCGCTCGAAAGCACCGGGCGCGAGACCGACGCGCCGTACGTAGCCATCGAGGTCGGACGGTGCGAGGTCGGGCTGCTCCAGGAGAAGTACGTCGTGATATTCCCAATACTCTCCTTGCTCTCCGGCACACAATGCGGCCTTTGCCGCACCGCGCGCATAACGATGATAGGGAAGCGGGAGATTCCGCACGGCGAGACGTACTCGTCCTGAATAGTCTTCGAGCATACGTGCCAGCGCGGGCTGCAAACGGCGGCTATGGCCCGACGCATAGTCGAGGAACTCGACGATGGTGACTGGCGCTTCCTCCGGTCCCCGAATCGGCGACTCCCCCACCGGAATCTCGAGCCGGGGCGGGACCGGCGCCATGAGGGCGATTTTGACTCGTTCCTCCCACTCGGCGGAGCCGGGCGCTACGCCGGAGCCGAGGCGACGCTGCGCCAGGGCCGTCACCTCCTCCAACCGCTTCCGGTAACGGGCCTGATCCAGATCGTGCAGAACGATCCAGAGACGCGCGTCCAGCGACTCGCGGGTGATCGCTTTTCCGTCGACACGCGCAACGACGGGATCGGCCGGTGTCTGTTCAGCCCCTTCACAAGCCAGTAGAGCGACCGCCGTCGCGAGTCCTGCCAACCGCTGCCAGCGAGCCCCGCCCACCCCCCGACTTCGATCACGCACCCTCGATTGCCTCAGCCATCGCCGATCTCCAATGCCGAGAGACAACCCGTCTGCTCCAGAAGGCGCAGGAGGCCTGGATCCGCGCTCGCACGTCTGAATTTACTGCGCAGAATCGCGAGCGTGCTCGCCGGATATTGAAAGGTCCGCTGGTAATAGAGGCGCCCACCCATCTCGAGCTCCGTCTGTGCGTCCCCCTGTGCGAGCGCGCGCTCGTTCGCGACATCCCACGCGAGGAAGCGGGGAGCGACTTCACGCTCCAGAAACGGCCTCAGCGTTGCCTCGAGACCGGCCAACGACTCGAAATCGCCTTCCCTCTTCGGGTCGAGCATGCGTTCGATCCACCCGACTACGGCGGGGGCCTCCGAGCGCAGCACCGCACCACAGGTCGGGTCCGTATAGGCTTGGTGGAGCTGGCCCCAGAGCCCAAAATCACCAAAGGCAGGCCGCCCTCCGAAGAGATAGGGGCGCTCGCACAAATGGTCTTCCAGGAGCGTCAACAGCGAATGCCAGGACGCCTCGAGCAGCGGCGCGTTATTGCGGTTGGCCCCAGCGAAGGCCATGCGCGGGATCATCCGACGCACGATGAAGGGCGCCAAGAGCGGCGCGAATACGCGAAGAGGATGCCCCTCGAGCATCCCTCGCGCGAGGCTTCGGCCGCGCACGCGCTGGTCCGCAGGGAAGCCCCAGCGATGATGAAACATCAGCTTGTTCCCCCACTCGTCCCCGTACTCTTCGATCAATTCGGAGAGGAAACGCGTCGCCGGATCCGGCGGGTGGAAGGAGGGCTCGGGGTGGTCCGCCTCCAACCTCTCGAGGATGGGCGTCGAGTCCTGCAGAACCGTCCCATCCGGCAGAAAGACCAGCGGGATCAGCTGCACTCGAGCATGCGCCTGGAATCGCTTCTCGTTCTTCAGGCACCGGTCGACCCATTCGTACTCGAGCCCCTTGTAGCGCAGCGCGGACCGAACCTTCATCGAGTAGCCCGACTCCGGTCGACCTATCACGACATAACGCCCCTCGGAGGACACCGACTCCTCCCTGGTCACGAATTCAGCACGACGGGCATCGACCTGTGGCGGTGCCACCCAGGTACGTTGACGATCTCGAGCTCATCGGAGGGCACCGCGAGCGCCATATTCGGGAAACGCTCGAATAGATTTCGCAGGGAAACACGCGCTTCCATCAGCGCGAGCTGCTTGCCCAAGCAGAAATGCGCGCCGAAGCCGAAGCCAAGGTGGTGGTTCGGCGAGCGCGCGACATCGAAGAGCTCGGGCGCCTCGAAGAAGCGGGGGTCCAGATTGGCCGCTCCGAGCAGCGGCATGACCGGTGTCCCCCGTTCGATCCGGTGCCCCGAGATCTCGACGTCCTCGGTTGCGTATTGCGGCTTCGTCCCGTGAACAGGTCCACGAAAGCGAACGATCTCCTCGACTGCCGAGCCCCAAAGCTGCGGTTCACTACGCATGCGATCGACTTGATCGGGATGCTCGAGAAGCACCCGAACGCCGTTCCCGATCAGATGCTGGGTCGTCTCGAAACCCGCGATCATCAGCAGGAAGACCATTGCCAGCAGCTCGTCCTCACTCAGACGATCCCCCTGGTCTTCCGCTTCGATCAGGGCCGTCAGGATGTCGTCGCCGGGCGAGCGCCTCTTACGCGCGATCACGCCTCGAACGAAGGTGGCTGTCTTACGGAGGTCCCAAAGCAGCGTCCGAAGGATCGCGACGCCGCTCAGCCCCTCACTCAAGACACGCATCCCTTGCTCGAAATGGCCAACATCCTCCAACTCGAGCCCCATCATGTCTGCGATCACACGGGTCGGCACGCTCCGCGCGTAGGTGGGAAGGAGATCGACCGTCCTCTCCTCCGACAGACCCTCCAAGAGGCCTCGAGACCGCTCTTCCACCGCAACCTCGAGCCCGGAGACGGCCTGTGCGGTGAAGGCCTTGTTGACGAGATTCCGCAGCCGGCGATGCTCGGGATCGTCCGCGTAGATCATGCTACCGGCCAGGGCCGCGACGGATTTCGGCAGGGGAAAGGGCAGCGGCCCGGCCGAGGGTTTGCCCTTCGCTCGCCCTCGATCGCGAATGAATCGCTCGTCCGAGAGCACCAGGCGACAATCCTCGTAGCGCGAGACGAGTTGGAGCTTGAGCAAGCTGATCCGGCCGGAGCAGACCGGGGCCGACTCGAGCAGACGGGGATAGAAGTGGGTGTACTTCTGAGCCGCAAAGTCCCCACCGCTCAGATCGATCGGGAATCGCAGATCACCCTCGGACCGGACCGCTGCAGACATGCGCTCGCCCTCCATTCCAGCGTACCAAGACGAACTCCAGCCTACCGCGCTTCGCACCCGGCCGACGCATCTCCAACAAGGCTGCGCTGACCGCCGGTTCCAGCCCAGAGCCGGGGCGAGCGACCCCCGGGTCCGGCGCAGCTAGCTCGCGCGTGGATCGAAGAGGATCTTGACGTCCCTGACACCCGCCCCGGAAAGATCGGAGAAGGCCGCTTCGAGGTCCGCGGGCCCGACCTTGCGGGAATGCAGGTCGACACGCACTCGCCCGTCCACCATCATGGACATCGCCTTCTCGAACTCCGTATGGTGATAGGCGATCGAAAAATCCATTCGGAGTTCCTTCGAGAGCAGGATCCCGGGAGTGACGACCGCGTCGCGATCAGAGAGCCCGATGATCATCAGCGCCGCGCCGCGCCGCGCCAGGTTGGCAGCGCTCTGGATCGTCTCGGGACGCCCTACACACTCGAAAACCACGTCAGCGCCAAGTCCACGCGTCTGGTCATGGATCGCTTCCGCCGCCTCTGCGCCAGGCGCGTAGACCCGGGTCGCCCCCAATTCGCGAGCGAGTTCTGCTCGTGGGGGTGCGCCTTCGATCACCACCAGTTCCCCCGCGCCCGCCGCCCGCGCCCACTGCAGCGTGAAGAGACCGATCGGCCCAGCACCTTGCACGACCGTGAAATCGCCCAGACGCAGGCCGCTCTTTCGCACCCCGTGATAAGCCACGGTCGCCGGTTCGACTTGCGCTGCGCCCTCGTCCGTGAGTCCATCCGGGACCTGTGCGACCCGGGCTTCGCTCACGGCGATCGAGGGTGCAAAGCCGCCGTGCAGCGAGCCACAGGGGTCGGCCCCCCCGAGCGAGTTCATCGCGGGCAGGCACCAGGCCTCGTGACCCGAACGACATTCGGCGCAATCACCGCAGGGCGGGAGTACCGCCACGCAGACCCGATCCCCCTCCCGCACGCGCGTGGTCCCCCGCGCCGTCTTGCTGACGACGCCGCCCCACTCGTGCCCACAGAGCGCCTTGGGATAGGGACCGCCGTTCTGGTAGGCGTGGACGTCGGTCCCGCAGATTCCGCAATAACGAATGTCGACCACGACACCCGTCTCGCCGATGGGGTCGGGGTCGGCGAAATCCTGCCATTCGAGGCGCCCCTTTCCCGAAATGATCCCGGCCTGCATCGAAGATCCTCCTCCAGCCCGCGTCGACGACCCGACGCCGCAGGTCCCAGCATAGGTCTCTCGCGACACCCTCGCGGCCAGAGACCTCGGCGGGAAAACCCGATCCCAACATCCCCAGCGACGCGCTGGGATCCCGAAAACGATCGGCGGACGAGAGGAAACCGAGCGTCTCAATCCGGTACTTCTCCCGATCCGAGAAAATCCGAAAGGACCGATAGGTCTCCGCAACCCATTGGAGACCCTTCTATGCGATCCGTTCTCGTTTCGATCTCACTCCTCGTCGCCCTTTCGATCCCGGCCGCGCCGGCCCTGGCCGGAGACCTCAAGATCTCCGTCGGAAAGGAAGGCACCCTCGTCCACCTCGACCAACGGAAAACCCGGATCTCAGGGAGGAAGGTCGGCGGCCTCGTGCTCGACATCGACGCCGCGCGGGAGAGCTGTTCCGCCAGAGGCAATTTCAGGGGAATCGTGCGAGTCGTGCCAACCCGTCTTTTTGGCCGACGTTGGACGGTGGCGGTACAATGCCTTGGCGACGCGGCTCGGGACGAAACGATCGCCAGACTCGGCGCCAATATTCCCCCCCGACACTGAGCAACCGCACCGTCGGACCTCCCCCCCTCAGCCGAGAAAGATCGCCTCCAGGGCCCTCTCAACGCGGTCGGCCCGCCGGAGAAATCTGCGCAATTCGAGGGCTGACTGGATTCTTTCAAGAAAGCGGGCTAACTACCCGATGACGGGAAAGTCCGTCTGGACCACAGTCGACTTAGAATCGACGGTCCCACCGGCAACAACAGGACCCCGAGAGCGCGACCTCTATCGAGGCACAGCGCCCTAAATTCCCCCCAACGGGTCTCGCCGGATCATTCATCTCTCCCTTTTCTGTTGTCTGGGTTTGATCGAGAGAAGAGCCTCGCGAGCTGCGCCAAATGTGCGCCGCCGCGCGGCGGAGAACCATTTTGTCCAGCGCCATCGCGCAACCTGAGGTCGACGAAAGCTTCGACCGATTTGATTTCCATCCCAACCTCTGCCGGGGGCTCGAAGCCGCCGGATTCACGGAGGCACGGCCGATCCAGGCCGAAACCATTCCCGCTTGCCTCGAGGGCCGTGACGTCATGGGCCTGGCCCAGACAGGCACGGGCAAGACGGCCGCCTTCGCGCTGCCGATCCTTCAGCGACTGCTCGAGGAGCCCGGCCGCGGGCCGCTCGTGCTCATACTCGCTCCAACCCGCGAACTCGCGATCCAGATCAACGAAGAGATTCGCCTGCTGTCCAAATTCGTCGACATCGAGTCGACGACGCTCTTCGGCGGCGTGCCCATCGGGAGCCAGCTACGTGCCCTCAAGCGCGACCCGGAGATCCTGGTGGGCTGTCCGGGGCGCGTCCTCGACCTGCTCCAACAGCGTAAGCTCGACCTGGGCGGAGTCGACACACTCGTGCTCGACGAAGCAGATCATATGTTCGACATGGGCTTCCTGCCCGACCTCAAGCGGATCCTCAAGGCCCTGCCCGACGACCGGCAGAACCTGCTCTTCTCGGCGACGATGCCGAAGGAGATCCGCTCACTCGCGAGCCGGATCCTCGATCGACCGCATATCGTCGAACTCGCCCCAAGCGCGCCGGCGGAGCGAATCGAGCACGGCATCTTCGAGACCGACCCGAGTCGTAAGCGCGGCCTGCTGGAGAAGATCCTCGCGGAGGACGACTGCGGCTCCGCGATCGTGTTCACGCGCACGAAACATCGTGCCAAGCGCATGGCCCAGCAGCTCGACCGCCAGGGCCTCCGCGCCGTCTCGCTCCAGGGCAACATGTCCCAGAGCCAGCGCGACCGGGCGATGAGCGGCTTCCGAGAGGGGCGCTTCGACGTGCTCGTCGCCACGGACATCGCGGCGCGCGGGATCGACGTGGCCGGTGTGGACTACGTCATCAACTTCGACGTGCCCAATACCGCCGAGACCTACACCCACCGCATCGGACGCACGGGGCGCTCGGGCGCCGAGGGCAAGGCGGTCACCTTCGTCACGTCGGAGGATCGCGCCTGGGTTCGCGACACCGAGCGCATGTTGGGATCGGCTCTGCCCCGCTTCGACACGCCCGAGGTCGAGCCGTCTCGGGCGATCGACGCCGATCGACGACCTCGAAACGGACGCAACGGCCGTTCCGGCAGGACCGGAAAAGCCGCCAATCGGGGCGCCGGAACCGGAAAGGGAGAGGCGAATCCCCGACGACGACGCTCTCGCTCCGGCGGTCGCCGCCAACCAACGGCATCCCCGTCCTAACGTCCAGGATTCACGCCGCCGAGCAAGGCTCGGCGGCGTATCCTACTCGGACATCCGCGGCGTATCACGCGAATCGCAGCCTCTGCTGATTCGGTCCGCCTCGTCATAGTCGGGGAATGTCTCGACCAGCTCGACGAGCGCCTCGCACCGCTCCGCGTCGTCGGCGAAGCGCGTGTCGGTGAAGACGCGATCGGCGATGCGTTGCGGCGTACGGTAGTCCGAAGACATCCGGATCCCGCCCCCTGCTCCGCTATCGAGCACGATAAAGCGCGGGCTCTCCTCCGTTGCCGAGTTCCAGGGCGCCCAACGCGGGAGAGCCTCGTCTCCTCCCTGCCCGGGATCCCCGGTGCGAGCAAACTGGGCCCAATATCGGCCCATCGCGATCGAGAGCGGATCGGAGGCCAGCGCGGAATCCTCTCGAAACATCACCCTCATCAGCGGCTCAAGCGCGGGCGACCCCATCACGAAGGGAATCTCCACCGCGTGCCCGGCGCCGAGCAGCACCCCCATATCGGTCCCCATCAAGCTCGGCTGCTCGTCCCAGTCGAACCGATAGGCATAGACCGGGAGATCCCCCTGGCTCTCGATCGCGATCGCGATCTGGTCCGCCCCGTCCACCTTCCAGGCATCCGAGGCGTGCTCGGCATCTCGCTCGTAGCGCTCGACGTCGCGCAACCGCGGAAGAACTCCGAAGAGCATCCACGTGTACTCCGGATTCCTCATCATGAAGAGCTTTGTCTCATCCCGGTTCGTCCCAACCATCGTCGGCACCCGGTGATAGGCTCCGGCACGAAAGTGGTCGATCATCTCCCCTTTGGGCACCACCGTTCCCTCTCGAATCGTGAGCGGAACCGAGCTCATATTGACTTCAGCCCGGTCCGCGAGCACCCCGATGATCTCTTGGCGGCTCTTGCCACGGAGATAGCCGGCGAGTGAGCGGGGCGGGGCCGAATCGGCATACGCCCTCGCCGCCTCCCGATCGGGCACGCTGCCGTCGCCAACGAGCAGACGGGCCAGGAACTCGCGAGAGCTGAAGGGGCGTCCCGGTTCTTCGTCGGCGACCCAGTTTTCGGACTCGCTGATGCTGGCCGACCAGGTCCCCCCGCTCTGCGCGATCGCTCGATGGAAAAGACCGCGGGCCGGGGGCGACAAGAGCAGCGCGAGGACGTTGTTGCCGCCCGCGGACTCTCCAAAAATGGTCACGTTTCCGGGGTCGCCCCCGAAGGCGCTGACATTTTCGCGAACCCACTCCAGGGAGCGAATCAGATCGAGGGTCCCGAAATTCCCCGAGCGGTCGAGTGCATCGTCCTGCGCTTCCCAGAGCGCCGGGTGCCGAAACCAGCCGAAGGGGCCCAACCGATAGTTCGTCGCGACGACGATCACACGATGGGTCTCGGCAAAGCGGCTCCAGTCGTAGCTCGAGCTCGTCCCCATCAGGTTCCCTCCGCCATGAATCCAGAACATCACAGGCAGGCTCTCCGACTGCGCAGGCACTGCGTCCGGATCGAAACGAGGCGCGTAGACGCTCAGCTGGAGACAATCCTCACGGCCCACTGGACGGTCGGGATCCTGCCCCTGGGCGAGCGTCATCGGATATTGCGTGCACATCACAGGGGGCGTGAGCGCCTCGAACTCGCCTCTCCAGGCCGGCAGGGCCTCCGGTGCCCGCCAGCGCAGCGCCCCCGTCGGCGGCTTGGCGAAAGCAATGCCGTGCCAAACGTGGGCGCCCTCCCCGCTCGTCTGTCCGATAACGGAGCCTGCCGGGAGGAGTCGCCGCGACGCGGGGTCCGAGACCGGCGAAGGTACCCCCGGTGATCGCGAACAGGCAGCAGCGAAGAGCAACAGAATCGAGACGAGGCAGGCTCGTGCGAGAGGCCGGTCGAACATCTTGGGCTCCTTCGATGTATTCAGGGAATCGCCGAGTCTATAACGCTCTCATCGCGGCGGCTCGATCTCACGCGTTCTCCCCTCCCCCCAAAAGACAACCCTCGCAACACCCCAGGACACGGGGAGCTCGACGCAACGGCTCCGATAGCCACCCAAACCCGTACAGCTGACTTCGAGTCGCACCCACACCCTGGCATCGATTTGCTATCCAACCTCGGCATGGGCAGCCTGACCGAAGAACAGATTTCACATTATCGACGCGAGGGCTACGTCCGACTACCGCCGGTTCTCGAGCGTGACCAAATCGACCGCTATCTCACGCGCGCGCGGAACATCGCTCGCGGCGACATCCCACCGGCGGCCGTCAACCGTCTCGTCAAGGACATCCACTACGCGAAGGGCCTACTGCCCACACCCGAAGACCCTGAGCACGCGCTGTGGAAGATCGTGAACCCGGATCGCTTCGACGAGGTGATGGCCGAATGCCTCCGATTCCCCAAGGTGCTGGACGCGGTCGCTTCGCTCATCGGAGAAGACCTGATGGCCTTCCTTCTGATGTTCATCTACAAGCCGCCGGGTCTCGAGGGAGCCGTGCACCCCTTTCACCAAGATGCCGCCTACTTCATGTTCCAACCCCAATCGCAATGCCTTGGGGTGTGGATCCCGTTGGACCCGGTCTCGGAGGCGAACGGCTCACTGACGCTCGTCCCCCGCTCTCATCAGCTGGAGGTCCGTAAACACGAAATCCAGGAGGGCACCAACTTCGGGGCGCTCGCGGCGGAAGGGACCGAGAACGATCCCGATTTCCAGGAGCGGGCGATCACGATGGAAATGCAGCCCGGAGAATGCCTCCTCTTCAATACTCGCCTGCTCCATCGCACGGGCGGCAATCGAACGTCCGGACATCGCCGGGTCATCACCCTGCACATGGCAAGCGCCGCCTGTCAGATGACGGGACCGGGACTGAGCGAATACGGGTTCACCTTGGTCAGCGGAGTGCTCCACGAAGGCGGGCTCCGCCCCGTGGCTTCGCCCGAGCTGGCATTGACGAATCGGCTCCTCTGAGCAGACGACGCTCCACATCCCCTCCGCCAGTCGCGAGATGTCCGCTCATCGCCCAATCGGTCGACACACCCAGCGCCGGATCTCGGATTCGAACCTCGACGGCCCCGTTCAGGGAAGCTGAGACGAATTCCAAGTCCACCTCATTTTCATCTACAATCGGAAAACCACCCAGCCCCCGGTCTCCGCGAGCGACGTTCCCAACGCCGCCTCCAGCATGGCCGAGAGCGACACACCCTCTGTGTAATACACCGACAAAGACCCGGGGAGAGAGAGCACCCCATGAAGATACGTTGCCCACTCACCCCACTGGAAACCGCGGCGGCGACCCGCCGGAGCCGTATTGGCCGCGCTCTGCTCGTCGCCCTCGCCTCGACCGCACTGGGCGCCTCGCCCGCGGCAGCCTACTCGAGCGGCATCGCCGGCTATGCCGGCGCGCCCGATGACCCAAGCGGCTCGAGTTTCACCTGCGCGCTCTGCCATTACGGCGGCAGCCTCACGGGCGGCGCTTTCCTCCTCATCCCTGGAGAGATCGTCGCCGGCGAGACCGTCCCGATCGACGTCTACTACTCGGGCGCCGCGCCACAGGTCTGGGGCTTCAATTTGATCGCGATCGAGGACGCAACCGGCCTGCCGATCGGGCAACTGATCGCGGGGACCGGTACTCAGATCGTGACCAGCGCAGGCCAGGCATGGGACTATCTCGCCCACGCGTCAGATGGGACGAGCAGCCGCATTGGCACGGCGGCAAACCCTGGCTGGGAGGTCGAGTGGACCGCGCCGCCGAGCGCGGTCGACGACGTCACGTTCTATCTCGCCCTCAACGCCGCCGACCACAGCGGCAGCACGAGCGGAGACATCATCTTCACGACCACCGAGACGATCACGGTTCCAGCGCCGGAGCGCAGCCTGGGACTGGCGCTCGCCTCCCTCGCACTTTGCGGCATCGCCCGGAGACGCTCTCCCGGTCTGGAGACCACGGCGAGCCGCAGCCTCGTCCGCCTCACCAGGCCTGCGTCCCCCGCCACATGAGGACCACCCTTCGACACTTCCGCGAGTTACTCGATCTCAAGATGGCGATCGTCCTCGCCCTTGCCCTCCTCTCCACCTATGCCTGCGAGGCCATCGGCCTCCGGATCGACATGCCGCTCGAGCTCGTGGGGATCGCCATCGTGTTCCCCATCGTCTTCTCGATTGGGCAGGCCTTTCAGCGACGCGAAGCCGCACTCCTCGCGCTTGCCGACTTCAAGACGAGCCTCGCCGCGCTCTTGCTCGCACATCGCGACTGGCCTAGCTCGGAATCCGCGAGACACGAGGCGCGTGCCCGCGAAATCCTCACCACCCTCCACCACAACGTGCACGAACTCCTCCGCAGGCCCTCTCCCGCCCTGCTGAGCCAGACCTACGCGGCGTTTTCCGAGATCTCGCGATCGAACGAGCGACTCCGGCGAGAGGGCGAGGTCAGCCCAACGGAGATCTCTCGCGCCAACCAGTACTTGAAGGTCTCGATGTTCAACCTCGAAAAGATGCGCAACATCTCGATCTATCGGACACCACGCGCGCTCCGCTCTTTCACCCAGATCTTCCTGAGCGGCTTCCCGATCATCTTCGGCCCCTATTTCGCGTTCCTTTCCGACACCTGGTACTCGGGGGTCGGCTACGGCGTCGCGATCCTTTACACGGTTGTATTAGTCGGCCTCGACAACATCCAGGAGGGGCTCGAAAACCCCTACGATGGGATCGGCGTCGACGATATCCGCTTCAGCGAGGACGAGCTGACCTCGGTCCGCGAAGTCGGCCGCACCCCACTCGCCGACTCGCCCTGAATCACCCGTCACCCGCGAGCGGGGCTGCGAAATCGGTCGGAAAATTGTGGCGCCAGGCGAGTTCCTCATAGCGCCGCCTGATCTTCCAGCCCACGGATGTCCGGGCCAACTCGTCGCGGAACCAGATCCCCGAAAACACGACCCGCGTGTCGGATGAGGTCTCCATCTTCACGGCGATGTACTGCATCGAACGCACCCGAGCGAGATCTCCTTCGAGTTCGACCTCGAAATTCGTGGAGAGGTGCTGGTACGAGTGGAAGCGCCCCAGCACCGACGCGAGCCAGGCGCGCACCTCCGGTGGCCGTCCGACCGCACCGTCGTTCTCCGAGTAGTCGATCTGCGCGTCACTCGTGAAGAGCGACTCCCAACGGGCCCAGTCTCGCCGATCCATGGCGCTGGCCTCGGCGACCAGTACGTCCTGAATTTCGGACCGGTCCGACAACTCCTCGAGCGTTCGCATCCTCTGACTCCTGGCGATGAAACGCACGTGTGGATCGACGCGCGCAGGCGGACCTGTGAGCGTACCGAGATCCCCTTCGATAGGCTCTTTCGGGTCCCAAGATGCCTGCGAGGCGAGGACGACCGGCTGACCCGGAACCGATGCGGATCAGCTCATCGAGGGCCACGAAGCGCCCGATGCCCTGGCACCCGGCGCTTCCAACGCCGCTCGCCCCCTCTACGCTCGACCCAAGGAGAACGACGCGATGCCCCCTTCGAATGCCGCCGCCCAGGGCCGTGAGATCCTCGACGCGGCCCGCGCGCTGCAGCCGGTGATCCGGCAGGCCGCCGACCGGACCGAGCGCGAGGGACGGCTCGATTCCGAGATCGTCCAGGCGCTCGGAGACGCCGGTGTCTGGGGCATGGCGATGCCCCGCGCGATGGGCGGTCCCGAGGCGGATCCGGTCACCCAGCTCGAGATCATCGAAACCCTGGCCCAGGCCGATGGCTCCGTCGGCTGGGTCGCCATGATCGGCTCGGACGGCGGCTTCTATGCGGCCCACCTCTGCGAAGAGGCCGCCGAGGAAATCTACGCGGACCGCGAAGCCGTGACCGCCAGCGTCCTCGTCCCGCGCGGGCGTGCCCAGCGCGTAGAGGGAGGCTATCGGGTCAGCGGGCGCTGGCCCTTCGGGAGCGCGAGCCTCCACGCCGAATGGTTCGTCGGCGGCTGTCTGGTCTTCGACGGCGACGCACCCGCGACGGATGCGCAGGGTCGGCCGATCGTGCGCATGGCCTTCTTTCCCGCCGACGACTGTACGGTCGAGGACAACTGGCAAACAACCGGCCTCGCCGGCAGCGGTAGCAACGATTGGGGCGTCGACGACGTCTTCGTTCCCGAGCAGCGGAGCTTCTCCCTCTTCGAGCCCGCCCGGGTCGACGCGCCCCTCTACCAGTTCCCCTGGTTCATCGTCGCCAACGCGCCGGGTGTCTCGCTCGGCATCGCCCGCGCCGCGATCGACGCCTTGTCGGAGCTCGCCGCCAAGAAGTCGACCACAGCCACGGGCGGGCACCTTCGCGACGAGCTCCTCATCCAGCGTGCCGTGGCGCAGGCCGAAGCCGAGCTCGGCGCAGCCCGCGCCTACCTGATCGACACGACCCGCACGCTCTTCGACACCGTGGCCGCGGGCGACGAGCCGAGCCTCCGCTTGCGCGCGACGTTTCGGCTCGCCGGGATCCACGCCTTTCGGGCCGCCAAGTCCGCGGTCAGCCGCATGTATGAGGCCGGAGGGGGATCGGCGCTCTACGCTCGCTCCCCACTCGATCGACACTGGCGCGACATCTCGACCGTGACCCAACACGCTTTCGCCAATGAAAAAGGCTACGGCGAGGTCGGGCGCGCCTACCTGGGCCTCGATCCCCAATCCCATATGATCTGAAGGGGCCGCGTCCGCGCCCCGGTCAGGAAAAGACCGTGTCCAAAGGGCCTTCTCGAGCCACCCTCGTCACCGGAGCCTCCTCCGGAATCGGCCGAGCCATCGCGCTGCGACTCGCGAGCGAGGGCTGGCCCGTCTACGCCGCCGCGCGGGACACGCGTCCGCTCGCCGACCTCGAGTCCGTGGGGTGTCAGCTCCTCGAGCTCGACGTGACCGAGGCCAGCGCGCGCGACCATGCCATCGCCCAGATCGAGGCCGAGCACGGTGCCGTGGGCGCGCTCGTCAACAACGCGGGCTATGGCCAGCAGGGGCCCTTCGAGGAAACGCCCCTCGCCGCATTCCGGAATCAATTCGAGACGAACGTCTTTTCGGTCGTCGGGCTATGCCAGCGGGCGCTGCCTGCCATGCGCGCGCAACGCTGGGGACGCATCCTGAACCTCTCGAGCATGGGCGGACGGCTCAGCTTTCCGGGCGGCGCGGCCTATCACGGCTCCAAATATGCGCTCGAGGCCATCAGCGACGTGCTTCGCTTCGAGGTCGCCGGCTTCGGCATCCGCGTCGTCGTGCTGCAGCCGGGCCCGACCTCGACCGCGTTCGGCGCCCGCTCTCTGCGCTCCCTCGAAGACCTGGTCCCGACCGACGACGGCGCGTACGACGCGCTTCGCGCGGGAATCCGGACCGCCCTCGCCTCGACCTTCGAGACGGAACCGCCGAGCCGCAACGCCGATTCCGACACCGGCATCGCGACCCCTCAGGAGGTCGCGGAGGTCGCCTGGCAGGCCCTGTCCAGCGAAGACCCGAAGCCGCGACAGGTGGTCGGTGCCGCGGGCGAGCAAATGGTCGCGCTCAAGGAGAGCGGCACCGAGCGAGACTGGGATCGCTTCGTCGCCGGCCTCTATCCCGCCCCGGGCATCGAACGAAACGAAACGCCGGACACCCCACGCCAGGATTGACCCCCACTCGCTCAGCGTCCTCCGGCGACGCTCCCTCCGCATCGGGGCTCAGAGCGCGGGCCGACCCGCCGCGAGCCACGCCGGCTCCGACCAGACGTCGTGGTTCTCGCCCCAGGCCACACCTGCATCCGATTCCCAGCGCACGAGATTGAGCACGGCATAGACGCCGTTGCCCGCATTGGACGCCATCACGTTCACACACTCGCCCGCCGCTTCGAGCGTGCGACCCGCGGCGTCGGTCGCCCGAACCCGCACCGAGGCCGGCCGCTCCTCCACCCAGTGCGTCTCGCGCTCGCCCGAGACCAGCCGGGCGGAGACCCCGTCTCTCAGAAGGTATCCGCTGGTGATTCGCTCTTCGCCGTCGGGCGTCGGGTTCACGTAGGCGAAGAAGCCAAAGCCGTCGGCCGTCGCATAGGCGTTGCCGAGCCGGAGTTCCTCGGGCATCTCGCGCGGTCCCCAGGAGCGATCGCGGATCGCATAGCAATCGATGCTCTTTCGTTGGCCTCGAAACGCGAGCGTCCCCGTCACGCGGCCTGGTTGTTCGAGGTGGCCTTCGAACATGCCCGGGGATTCCTCGGGCGGCACCGGGTTCGGGGGCATGATGGAAGTGAACTCGAGGTCGAGTTCGACCTGCTCGCTTTGATGCCGGATCCGGTACCGAGAGAGCGGCGCCACACATTCGATCTCGAGGCCGTTGGAGAGACGGAGCGAACGCAGATCCGGCGGCTCCACATAATCCTCGACCCAACGGTCTCCGAAAAGACCCTCCGAGCGACCCTTCCAGCCGGCGACGGCCCCGCCCTGCTGTCCGGCGTTCGCACTCCACCAGAGTCGGACGGAAGCGGTCAGCCCCTCCTCCGGCACCCAGAAAGGGAACCACATGGTCTCGACCCAGGAGGCCGCCTCGCTCGTCGGCGGGTGAAACGCGTCATCCGCCTGGGTCACTACGAGCGTCGGATCCCTGCCAATCATGAACTCTCCAAGGTCTGCGCCAAAGTCTGCGGCCGCCGCTCCGCGAGCGGCCCCATCAGGGGCCTGCGCCGCTCGGCCAAACGCTCCATTCGACGCGCCAGATAACCCGCGACGCGACGCTCCAAACCGGCGTCCGTCGCGACCTGCTCGCGAATCGCGTGGCGCAGCGCCGCTTGCGTCGCGCTGCGATCTTCGGGTCCCCCCTCCAGAACCGAGCCGAGATCTTCCCAATCGCTTCGGTCGAGCCGCGCTCCCACCCGCGCCGCATGATCCAGCGTCGCCGTGGCGCGCTCGATGCTCGCGAGCCGGCGAAGCGCGGCGGGGTCAGACAACGCGGGCTCGACGACGCCCCTCAGATCCCGGCGAACGGCGTCGACCAAGGGGCCCTCGGCGAGCACCTCTTCCGGAACGGGTAAGGGCCGATCGACGCCGAGCGCATCACACAGAACGAGGGCCGCCGCGCGCATCAGGGAGGTTTGGTACATGGTCATCTCGACGATGTCGAAGCCCGGGGGCGGGTCGGCCAGGCCGAGCCCGATCATCAGGCTGTTGCGCGTGAGAACCAGCGCCCGGTAATACTCGACACGAGCAGAGTCGACGGGTGGACCGCCGCTCTCCTCGTATTCCGCGAAGCGGCTCGACAGCGGACCGATCGGCGTCGCGATGTCGCGCACGGCGATCGCCGCCAGGTCCTCCATCGGGTCTCCGAAATGCGCCACTTCCCAATCCACGAGCCCCGTGACGCGCCCCTGCTCATAGAGAAAGTTGCCGGGGCCCATGTCGCTGTGGACGAGGCAATAGCGCTCGACATGCGAGGGGATCTCGCGTTCCAGCCAACCGAGCGCGAACTCGAAGAGCGGGTCGGCCGCCTCCCCCAGATGAGCGAGCGCCACCCGCGCCTGCTCGAGCGTATCGCCGGCGCAGGCTTCGGGGCGCTCTGGAAGGGAGAGATGCTCGATCTCGAGCGCCGCAGGGTCGAGGCGGTGGAGCGTGGCCGTCAGCTCCATGAGATGGCGTGCGGTCGGCTCGCGGTCCTCCTCCCGATCGACGGCAGGAAAATCCGAACGACCCGGCAGGCGTTCGAGGAGGACCGCCGAGAGCGAGGCGTCCCACCCGATCAATTCAGGCACGGGAACCGGTGTCGAGGCGAGCGCCGCCAACACCGCCGCGTCACGCGCGCTCCCCGCCTTCGCGCCCCGGTCTCTCAGCAAGAAAAGC
>Ga0315331_10000734_pt1 | contig 23172 bp, 21 predicted proteins | sample M160m34915metaG_FD_203456 | JGI IMG/M metagenome (GOLD analysis project Ga0315331, IMG submission 203456) | Ammonia-oxidizing marine archaeal communities from Monterey Bay, California, United States - M1 60m 34915 | ecosystem: Environmental > Aquatic > Marine > Intertidal zone | place: USA...
ATTTCCCGTTGCGGCTGCAACTGGATTAGAGACATTATTGTTCTCCTCCTCTGCTTTAACAGGTGCTATTGAGAGAAGACTGATAAGGAGACCGTAGTAGAGGAGACGTCTATTTCTCTGTCTATTACTTCTACGGATAATACCTGACTGGCTGCTCTTGTTACTATTTCTAGCTCGAATGGATCTCCAGCTGTATGTAGAGTGAATATTGAATCTGAGTCGGCTATACCTCCTGAGGAGGCTGATGTATGGGTTATATTTTCCCCAGTCCATTTGTTTAATGCAGACCCATAAGTGGTCGTAGTAATTTCTTCTACGATCTCTTGAGTTGTTGTAGTTGTACTGTTCATCGAACCCTGGGTGAAGTTTGGGGTTACTAATTCTGCTCTCGCTACCGAGGGGGATAACAGTGCTAAGAGTACTAGCCATTTTTTCATTGTTTTGGTTTATCCTTTTTATTACTACCATTACTACCAGTAGTCAAGCCGAATGTTGCTAGGGCTCCAGTGAAGACACTGGCAGGAAAAGTTATGTCCCCACCTGGACTTTTCTTAATCATAGGTATTTCTACGTAGTTTAACGTAATGATAAATCCGCTCCAAACCACAACTCCAAGACGGACAAATGTACCTAAGATTTGGATTTGGTGTTCTTGGTCCTCTGCAGCATCTTTCAGCTTTCCGAGGAATCCTTTTTTTTCTTCCGCTGTTCCTTCCATTTGTTGACTTTAGCTTGTAGTTGTTTTTGAACTTTCTTTTTAATAGGTTCGAATAAAGATGAAGTAATAGATGTTGTTGCTACCGCTACTACAGCAGTAGTAACAGCAGTGATCACTACCGCAGGTTCAGGTAGTGGCATCTGTATATCTATAACAGGTATCTGTAACTTAGGTTGCTCTACTTGTTCTGTAGATTCCTGTTTAACGTCTTCAGGTGCCTCCAAATCACTCGGAGGTATAACCATAGGTTTATACGACGGTATCCGAGATGTAGGAGGTCTGAAGTAAAGAGCATCAGGTTTTGGTAATGTTGCTCTAGGTAAGTATATTTTAATACTTAGATTTACCTAAAGTAACTGCTGCATCATGCGTGGAGAAATCTTCACTTCCCCAGATACTTGTTGTACCGTCTTCTTTTTTGTATACCTTGATGATCTCAAGATGATCGACATTACGCTTAAGAGTAGCCTTATCCTCATCAGTAATAGTTGATTGAGCAGCTATACTATTAATTAAAGTAACACTATCTTTTGATGCATTGTAGATTTGTGCTACTTCATCAGTCGTTCGTTCCGCCATTAGCCTCCTCTGTAGGGTTTTCTTCTCGTGCTAATTCGTTTAGTACATTAAGAGCACCATTAATTTCATTGAATCTAACTGAGATTTGATTTCTTTCTTCAATTAGTTTCTGAGCTTTTTCTTGTAATTTTTCCATTAGGATGGTTTAGGGTATTTATCTTTTGTGGCTTTTATTGCAGAAGCAAATCCTCCACTTGTCGTAACTGTTCCAGCTACTATGTCTTTATAGAGTAAATCAAGTTGCTCTCCTATTGGTAAATAAACAGTATCACCTGTTCCTATTCTAGGATTACCTTGTCTATCTGATTTATATTTAACTGCAGCAGCAGCCGTATTAAGCTCTGTTCGAGCTGTATCTATATTCGATTGTACGAGGGTAACTTTATTACCATCTTTGTCAAAAGCACCTTGGCTGTCATCAACACGGACAACACTTGAATATGCTTTGTAAATTGCTTCGTGATCTAGTGCCATTATGCGGCTACCTCCATCAATGTAAGAGTACTAATACCGTGATAATTATCGTTTCCTTGCCATCTATTCAAATAGATTGTATGAGCGTCAGTATGCCATTGAAGTTTATATGTAGTCGCACTTGTAGTACTAGGACTATCTAAATAAGACATATTATGTTGAATCATAAGCAAGCCTCCTATATATACACTTGTTGTAGCTGGTGCGCTACCAGAGGTATTGGCTGGTTGAGCAATATTAGTACTTCCTCGAACAAGATTTATATGCGATGTATTGCTTTGAGTATGACTTAGAAAAAGATTATAACTAATCAAAATCTTACTACTACTAGAACTTGGTGTTATTGCTTGAGATATACCTATATCTGTAAAGCTAGTAGCGGATGTTGATGCTGTATCACTTTTAGTTGTTGAAAGAACTTGAAGAATCTTACCTCCACCACTTAGATTAGATACGGTTGTACTACCATCTGAGTTAAGAACAATATTATTTGAACTAGAGGAGGCATGTTTTATATTTGTTGTAGCTAATGTACTCATGCGGCTACCTCCATAAGAGTTATTGTTGATGCACTTCGACCATCAAATTCTGAATTATTTGCATCTATACCATTACGGTTTAAATATACGGTCTCACTACCTCCCCAGACAGCACCTTGAACTTTATAAGTAACAGAAGAAGTTGTACTTGGTGAATCTAAATAGCTAATATCCACATCAACAGACTTATAGTATTCAACATTACCATCATGATAATCAGTAATGTTTTTAGTAACTCTAGGTCTATTTCCAGCAGAATCGCCTAACATTAGTTGCGTAGAATCTCTTACTAAGTAAGTGTATAAACCATACATACTTGTACCTCCAAGTATCATATTACAAGTAACTAATATTTTACTTGATGTAGAAGCAGGAGTAATCGAACAAGAAAGTCCCCAGTCTGCAGGGCTGCTATAAACAGCAGTTAGAGATGCCGTATCTGTCTTTACTGTTTGGACTACTTGAAGAATCTTACCAAAACTTTGTGAAGTACTAGGTAATGTAAAAGTTACATCAGCTCCACTTGTCGAGTTTGGAGGAGCTAAAGAAACTGAACCTCCACCACTCGTGGGTATTAATTTAATTGCACTCATATTGATAAAGCTGTGATTCCTATACGTGGTACGGATAGCTGCTGATTCTCACTACCATCCCACCAGTAAGTTTTATGTATGTGTATAGGATAACTACTCGAATATTCTCTAAATTGCATTTTTAATGTTTTATTTGAAGACCAGCTGGCTACTCTACCTGTATCTGTATTAGCAGTACCGCCAATCCTAACAGGCCACTCAAAGGTAACTAACTGAAGGATATCTTCACCAGTTATTTCTGTACGGCTATGTACAACTTCATCACTATCTACAAAGAATTTAAAATTAGCTATATGGAGATCAGTAGCACCCTCTCTACTACACTGAAAGTGGAATTTATATACCACTGTCTTTGTATCTGCTGGTGGTGTATATGCGATAGTGCTGCCAGTTACGTCAGCATAGCTATCAGTTGCAACCTGCTTGTCTGTTACGTTTGGGAGGGTTATATTTCCAGCCGAAGTTGTAACAGTCTCTCCATTACAAGGATAAAAGAACTCTTCTAATACAACATTAGTTATTTCGTTACTTAATCCTGTTACCGTTCCATTACCGTTAATTGTTACTGCCATAATTAAATCACCGTCCAAGTTTCACCAGCACCAACCGTTACGGTGACACCAGAGTTGATAGTTACAGGACCAAAAGTACCTGCATTTGTGTTGTTAGTTATTGTGTAATTAGTTGTCACTGTTTGTCCGTTTTCCCAAAATATAGAATCACCACCAGCTCCTGTAGCACCACCGCCTCCAGCTGCTTCCCATCCAGCTTCACCGTTAGCGTCAACTGTTAGAACGTAGTCTTCAGTAGCAGTAGTGTCTTTAACCGTAAAGTTAATACCAGGTATCCTGAATTTGGTAATTGCTGTATCACCTAAAGTTATTTCGTTATCTACACCTACAGCACTGGCAGTTGCATCATGTCCAAGTATTAGACAGTTGGCTCCTGTGGTAAAACCATCTGCTGCTTTTTGTCCTATTATCGTGCAATTAGTTGCTGAAGTCATATCCTCACCAGCCGATTGCCCTACCACAGTATTGTCATTACCTACCAGCGTTCCCCAGACACAAGCGTACTCACCAATAATGGTATTACGGGAAGCATTACCAGCAGTCCAAGCACTTTTTCCAATAACTATGTTACTTGACCCAGTAGTGAGTCCAGCACCTCCATTGCTTGCAATGACAGTGTTACTGGCTCCTGTAGTGAGATTTCCTGCGGCTGAATGACCGCACAAATTATTATTTGTTCCTGTAGTGACTGAATCACCAGCACCTTTTCCTATCGCAGTATTGTAATTTCCAACTGAAAGTTTTAATGCGTTATATCCTATAGCAGTTTGGCTATTTGCTGTTTCGTTAGTCTTTAAAGCTTCATAACCCAGCGCAGTGTTTGAAGTACCTGTAGTATTAGCTGTTAAAGAGTACAATCCAATGGCTATATTGTTATCTGCTGTAGTATTAGCTTTTAAAGCATCAACTCCAATGGCTATATTGTTATCTGCTGTAGTATTAGCTTTTAAAGCATCAACTCCAATAGCTATATTTGATGAACCAGTCGTCTGGTTATATATTGAGTCCATCCCAATGGCAATATTTTTCTCTCCTGTAGTTGTAAAAGCTAGAGTGCTTCGACCTATTCCAATATTTGTATTTCCAGAGGTAAGTCTTACTCCTGTAAGCCAACCGATATTTATATTATCACTACCTGTGGAATCAGATACTTTAGGGCCAGCACCGCATCCAAGTCCAATATTACGACTTCCACTTGTAGTTGCGACACCAGCTTCAGCACCTATAAATGTATTTGCTTCTCCTGTGACAGCATAACCAGCACGATAACCAAGACCTGTATTTTCTATAGTAGTAGTTACATTTCCAAGGGTATAATCACCTATACCTACATTTCTTCTTGATGTTGTTAATTTGCCAAGAGCATCTTTTCCAACTGCTGTGTTGTCATATCCAGTAGTACAAGCATCTAAAGCTTTATATCCAAAGGCAGAGTTATCGTCTCCTGAAGTGATCGCAGTACCAGCATCATATCCGAATAAAGTATTATATTCTGCATCAGTTCCAGTAAAGCTATCACCAGCATTCGAACCACCTACCGTGTTGTACTGAGCATCAGAGCTAACTCCTCCACCAGCAGCAGCTTCCCAACCAGCTTCTCCATTAGCATCAACTGTTAAGACATAATCTTCAGTAGCAGTAGTATCTTTAACAACGAAGTTAATACCAGGTATCCTAAACTTCGTTATATCGCTATTACCTAGAGTTATTTCGTTATCGACCGTTGGCGAGCTAGGCATTGCTAACTTTCCTATTATTGTATTATTAGCACCTGACGTTAAAGCTGTACTCGTATCATTCGAATTATAACCAGCGTACGAACCTATACATATATTGCCACTACCTGTCGAACTGTAACCAGAGTGAGTCCCTATACCAACGTTTTCACTTGCGGCACAATTATATAAAGCTTTATATCCGACAGCAGTACTGTGATCTTCGTGCGTTATAGCACCTGATAAGGCTTGTTTTCCTACCGCTACGTTTTGACTTCCCGTCGTGAGATTGTCTAGTGCTAAACTTCCAACGGCAGCATTTTCATACCCAGTTGTAGTATTTCTCGCCGCATGTGCACCAATGACCGTATTGCTATTACCTGTAGTCTGAGAATTTAAAGTTTGATGACCAATAGCTATATTGTTATATGAAGTATTTTCTTTTAAAGCTTCATATCCAATAGCAATATTTTGAGTGCTAGTTGCTAGTGTTTTTAAAGCTTCAGATCCAATTGCAACGTTCTTATCGCCCGTAGTTAGAGCCGTACCAGCGTTATATCCAAATAAAGTGTTGTTAGTAGCATCTGTACCAGTAAATGAGTCTCCTGCATTCGTACCACCAATCGTGTTGTATTGAGCGTCAGAACTAACTCCTCCACCTCCAGACCCAACCTCAACTACTGAGCCGCCTGAAGTTTTTGTAAACAAACCTCCATCAGAGGTATTAATGGCAAGTTCACCTACAGTTAAATCGCTTGCTGAAGGGTCAGCAGCTTTTCTTTTATGTAGTATATTTGCCATTTACCATGTACCACCATCGATAATACCACATCCTAATTCACCAGTTGAGGAATTATAAGTTAATTGAGAATCACTCTTAGGTGCTAAATTTCCAGTTGCTGCAGTAGCAAATAATGGGAAACATGTTGTATCACTTGATTCATCAGCAACTGTTACTGTAGTTGCTATTGCAGCTGTACCTGATGTATCTTGGTTAAGTGTACCTACAACGAAATCTATTGTATTATCACTATCTTGATAAGTAACTGTAATACCTGTTTCAGTATTACTACCGACCATAGCACCAACAGTATCAGATATATATTCAGCTAAAGTAGTACCATTAACTGTATATGCATCTGCTTCTAATGTTCCATCAATATCAGCATTACCTGAGATATCAAGACTTGCTGCATCTAATTCCCCTCCAATAGTTAATAGACCAGAACTAGGATTATAGGTTAATCCTGTATCAGTCTCGATACCTTGAGCACCTGTTGCTCCATCTACAAAAGTTAAATAGGTAGTCTCATCTGTTGAGTTATTTGCTGTAGCAGTTACATTACTTGCATTTGTAGCAGTACCTGCATCTTCCCAAATAAGACCATTACTATCTGAATATTTTAGAACATAACCATCAGTAGGACTGTTATGTATATCTAACTTATCTTCTACAATTGAGTCATCGCCTATACGTGCAGCAGGTAAGGTACCTGATGATAAAGCGGAAGCATTAGTTGAATCTGCAACTTCAGCCCAAGTTAAGCCACCAGTATTACCTGATTGAGCTTGTAAGAAATAACCATTAGTAGGTGAGTTAGATACCTTTAGATTAGCTTCATCTACTACATCATTTGCAATAGTAGTAGCGATATCGCAATCTGCACTTCCATTAAAACTTGTATCACTAGCAGTAATTTCTCCAGTTAAAGAGAAGTTTCTTGCTGAAGCTAAGTTTGTAGCAGTAGCAGAGTTACCTGTACATGATCCAGAAGATCCACTTGTATTACCTGTTACATTACCAGTTACGTTACCTTCTAAGTTACCTACAAGTGTACCTGTTGTAACTGTTAAGTTACCAGTTGAATCAGCAGTAGCTGTAGTTGTACCTAATAAAAACTTATCTGTTGATTCATCCCATCCAATAAAAGCATTATCACCAGTTGAACCTCTTTCAATTAGTAATCCGCAATCGTTAGCGTTAGAACCAGCACCACTATTTAATTCAAGTAGATTATCTGCAACAGTTGTATTTGTAGTTGCTACGGTAGTTGTTGTACCATTAACAGTTAAGTTACCAGTAACTACAACGTTATTACTAAATGTTTTATTACCAGCTACTGTTTGTGCATTTGTTAAATCAACAAACGCTCCTGATCCACCAATCTTAATTACACTAGCTGCATTACTACCACTAGTTCCTTCACCATAATAAAGTATATCGTTACCTTCAGTAAACGCTAATTCTGCGTTTGCTAAATCTGAACTACTAGGTGCTGTTGACCCAGTAGATCTTTTTATTCTAATTTGAGCCATGTTTTAAAAGGAGCCTCCGTCCACGATTTTTGATAATGTTTGAGTCGTATCAGCCTTAAACTTCGAAGCGCTAGAGCTATAATAAATAACAGAACCATCAGCCTTAGCTGATTGATCTAAGACAAAATCAGATGAGCTGCTTATAAGTGGATTACTTGTATCAGCAACTTCTTGAGAAAAGTATAGACTTTGGTCAAAGTTATTATTTAGATCTGTAGCTCTATAGGATGAACCAGATGCGAAAACAGCTTTAGCTGTATCGACATCAGTGTTTCTATAAATCAGTACCTTAACTCCAGCACTAGGAGCCGAGTTTAATTGGATGGAGGTGGCTGTTGCAAATGTAAATGCAGTTGTATTTGTACCGTCTAGCGATACCTTCACGTCTTCAGTTTTTAGATAAGGGAAGTCAAATGAATAAGTTACTGTACTTCCGCTTTGTGTGTATTCTTTTGTTGTTACAGCCATATCTCATTGTTGTGTATTTTAACTAATAGCTGTTATAGATATAGTTGGATGATGCATAGTTGCTGCGGGGTTACTATCCCAGTACGCCAGATCATGAAATCTTGATAAGTAACCATCTGAATAAGCTTTAACTAAAATTTTAATAGTTTTTGCTGACGTCCAAGAACTCATTTGTCCTATACTTAGGTTATTCGATGATCGTATTATAAAAGGCCACTCAAAATGTTGAGACATTTGAGTGCTAGATGAGTTTATGTAAGGTGAATATCTTGCTGCAGTTACTTCATCAGTGTCTAGCATTAAAGATGTATGATAAAGAATATGACCATTGGAGTTGTTAGGTCTTACGAAATAATTAAATTTATAAACCACCGTTTTTGTATCTGCTGGTGGTGTATAAGCCATTTGACTTCCATTAAGAGTAACCCAACCTCCTGTAGTATTAACGTCTTGGGCTGCTTGAACATTTTGTGTTTGATACGTACCACTACTAACAACAGCAGATGTACCAGTACAACATAATGTAAATGTTTCTAATACAGAACCAGCAGGTTTTATAGAAATAGGAGTAGCCCAAGTTAAACCGCCTGTATTACCAGATTGTGCTGTTAAGACATAACCGTTAGTTGGGTTGTTAGATATTTGTAATTTAGCTTCATTAACAGCTTGATTATCTATCTTAGCTTGAGTTGCAGCAAGATCAGCTATCATATCTGTTGCTACTTGTACTTCTTGTACTTGACCTGCTGAAGCTCTACCTAGTACTCTATTAGCAGTTACTATATTTTGTAGCTTAGGATATGTAACTGCATCATCTTGAATAGCATTAGTATCAACTGCATTGTCAGCTAACTCACTAGCACCTACTGCATTAGCTGCAATTTCATCAGCCGTAACAGCATTAGTTTCTATTTCATCAGTACCAACACTGTTATCAGCCATCATTGACTTCTCAACAACACCAGTCCTAATAACCCAGTCAGTATCACTATTAACAGTAATATCATTCTTATTACCTGTAGTGATACCTCCAGATGTAGTCGTAACTAATTTAGCTTCTTCTATTGCATAGAGTGCTTGTTTTTGATTTTCATTTAAACTTGCTGCCGTGATAGATGAACCTGCTGCATACTCATGTTCAGCTGTGTCTATATTTGTATTACGATATAGTTTTACGTTATCTGTACCTGATGCAGGAGCTGTTCCAAAAGTAACTGTGTTTCCAGAAATTGTATAATCCGTGTCAACAGTTTTAGTTACTCCACCTACTGATACACCTATATCTGCATGTGTTAAATATGGGAATGTTATATCGAATGTTTTATCTGATCCATCCCCATTATACGTCTTTTCTGTTGCCATGGTTATTTATTTTGTAGTATGTATTCAGGGTAAGCATCTTCGGTAGGTAATTGTACATCGATTGCTTGATCGATTGCTCCTTTTTCAGTAAAACTTTTAGAAGCACGTTTAATAAACTCTCTATTTCGTATTTCGGATAACATTTCTTCAGATAATGAAGCTTCTGCTAATTTTTTAGAAGATTCAAAAGCTTTTCTTATTCTACTATATACTTTTTTATAATCTTCAATAGCGAATAATTCATTCCCTATGCCACCTTTACGTTGTTCTCTAAGTATATTGGTAAAACCTTTAGTACCGTTATACTCAATATTTTCAGCATACCTTTTAATTTTCTGTAATTCACGTTTAAATACACCTTGCTCACCCATTTTACTGAAGATAGCACTACGTTCAGTGTTAGTTAATTCAACACCACCAGTACTGCTATTCATTTGTGGATTAGCATTATATTCAATCTTTTGTAGAAAAGTATGTAATTCTGAAGGATTATCGTGACGCTTCATAGGACTATATGCATTCCATGCTCTAACAAAGAAATTTTCTGGATAACGTATTTTATTACCATCAATAAAATCGTAAGATTCAGGAAGTGCCCCTTGTGGATCAAAGGCGTCCAACCAATTATTTCTATTACGTATAGAATCACCTAGTTCTGCTTTTATTTCACGTAAGGTTGGATTCATAACACGTCCTAATTCATTACGTTGACCAGATAAAGGTAAAATAGCATTACCAAAAGATGATGCCCATCTATTAAATGCACTACCATTACCTTGTAGAATATCATTTAATGGTTCTACATTAGATAAAAGACTTTTGTTTGTAAAACTTGAAGCAAATACAAAAGATAACTTTTTCCAAAACTCTTCTTGTTTTGAGGTACTTAGAGAATCAGCATTATCTGCTACGGTTACAACTGTTGATAACCATTCACCTAATGGACCTAACCAAGCATAATCATACCATCCACCATCTAAACCTTGAAAAGTGTTTTTTACCCAACCAGTTTTAGTGCGAACTCTTTGTCTAGATTTATCCCAATGACCAGCTCCTCTTAATCTACCAGATCTATAAGCACCTAAAGCTGCCATAGTAACTACTGTACCTAAAGCTACTTTACCTTTTACTTCAGCTCTTATTTGACGAAATTCTGTCATATAGTTTGCGTCAAAGTTTTTACCACGTCTTTCTAAGATTTCTTTAATCTCTTCAATGGGAAACGATTCAATCTTTCTAGCACCTAAAGGGCCGAATAATTGTTGATATTCTTTTGAAAAAGTACCGAATGGACTATATCTACCTACAGTAGCCAGTACATTAGCCGATGTTCTAGGGAACATAAAGTGAGGTTTGATTATAGGGAATCGATCTAAGATAGCATTAAAACCTTTAACTAAAGGACTATCTAAGTTTAAAGCTATTTCACTGTTAAGATATTCCACAGCTTTATCTGTAATCATTCCGTTTTCATCTTGCATTTCTTTGAAGATTTGATCTTTAACTTCGAAAAATGCATCTTTATCAATTTCCCTACCTTCTTGTATAAGTTTATCAAAGGCTCTGGCTTTTGCTTCTACGTGACCTGTTACTGATCTAGAAAACCCATCTAAACCTGTCATAGCATTAGTACCAAATCTAAGCACAGGGTTTTCAGCCATTGTTTCTAGATTTTCATATACATGTAATAGAGCACTAGCTCCAAACTCATCTTGTTCTTCAGCTGCTTTTGCATAAGACCAAAGCATATCTAAGTTATTAGCTTTTTTTAATGCTATATCTTCACGCATTGCATAACTAATAGCTCTAGGTTCTAAAGAAGCTTTTTTGAAAACTAAACCAGCATGGCTTAAACTTTTAGTTAATGTATCATCTAATGAGAAATGAGACCACATAGCTCTATGCATTATATGCCAATCACCTTCTAATGCAGCCCCAGCCATAGTTGCTATAGGTCTAGCACTTAAACCACCTAAGTTTCCAACTAAAGCTTTAATAGGAGTAGAGAAGGCAGAAAGAACAGAGTTAAATATATTACCTAAAAATGCTTTATTAATCATAGGTGGTATATCAGGATTACCATCATACAAAGCTTTTTTAAATACACCTAAACTATTACTAACATAGTGATTTAATTTATATAATGAATTTACATCACCATCAGTTAGTTCATTAGCTAACATAAAACTTTTTAAGAAATCAGGATTAACTTCTGCTATTTCTCTAATTGTATTAGTATATTCTTTTACATTAGGAATTAGTTCATTAATTTTACTTTTGATTTCATCTTCGATAGCTTTAGCTGCTTGACCCATAATTTGAGGGTCTTTAGTATCAGCTGCTACTTCCCAAGCATTAAGATTAGATCTGTAGGTACCAGCTTCGAAATTAGCCACACCTTTTTCTATCATCAAATACTCTATACGATCTGCTATTTCATTCGCAGCTCTACGCATAACAGTAGTATCATCCATTAAACGAATACCTTCTGATATATCAGAGATTTGACCTCCTAAAGAAGTAACTAAATAAGCTCTAGCTTTTTGTACATCAAGATCAATAATATTTTCTTTTAAACTTTTAATAGCTAATTTAACACCTTCAGAACCTTTCCTATTAATGACTTTTAATTCAGTATCACCTACTGCACGTTTAAATTCATCTAATAGTTTCATCATATCTCCAGGTTCCATTCTTGGATCAAGAAGTATTTCTGATAATCTTTCACCAGACTTTTTAATTTGTGCTGAAGTAATCTTTTTACCATTAGCTAATTGTTTTGAATATACACCACCTTCTTTTAAGTTTTCAGCTAGTTCTTTGATAAGAGTTCTTTCACTCATATTAGCTGGATCTAACCCAACTTTTAAAGCAGCTTCACTGATAGGATTACCTAAACGTCCGTATGTTGTGTCTATAGTGTTATCGATCCTAGCTTGGTCTACAGCAGCCCCTAAGATGCCATCTGGATCTTTTGTACGTGTTAAGCTTTCCTTGTCACTAAAGACGTCGTGAACGCCTAATACGGGCTGATTAGGATCTTTAATTGGTATAGTACCGTTTACTTTAGCTTCTCCTAATTCATCTAAAGCTTTTTCTTTTCTTGCATAGTTACGTAAAACTGTATCTTCTATTGGATTATCAGAGAACTTAATCTTTGAAAATTCATCAGTTGTTAGTTCTTCTATACGTTTTTGAGCTTTAGGGTTTTGTGCTATGAATTTAGTTGTTTTATCTAAACTCTTACCAGCTTTAAGTAAATAAGCTGAACCTTCAACTACACTACTAAGTACATTAAAAACAGCACCTTCATTAACATTCTTCGAACGTTTAGTATCAGAACTATCAGAATCTAAAGTAGCTATTGTATCAGGAATAAATTGGTAAGTTTTAGGCCAATGCTTTTTCAACATACCTGTAGCATTATGATCTTCTTGATTTTGTTTTGCTATATAATCAACAAAACCACCTGTACCTACATCAATACCGAATTTAGAAAACCATTCAAAGGTTTTACTATTACCTAAACGTTGCATCCAAGGTGCAGCTAATTTAGCTTTATGTAGTTTTGTACCAGTTTGAATAGCTTTTGCTCTTAAACCTAAAGAAGGTATAATTAAGCCTGACATATCCCTAACTGATTCTAATACCTTACTTTCATATTTAGGTAGTTTTGGTATTTCAGGTATATTGAAAGGGTCTCTAGCTGGACCTGTAATCCAATTAGCTAAATCTGTAACAGTATCTACTACACCTGCACCCATAGCTGCAGGATAGTTAGATGCATTTTGTAAAGCTTTAAGTGGGTTACTTACATCTGCATCACCTCCAACTTCATTGAAACTTTCAGCAAATGTATTGTTACCTGTTTCCGTAGAAGCAGGTTCTTGTTGTGTGTTGGAAGCAGGTGTTTGTTCTGCAGCTTCTCCTATACCAGGTGTAATCGGTTCAGCTAGACTTTCTAAGTCTTCTGGTGTAAACTCTGGTATTTGGATTTCAAGCTCCTCTTGAGGTTCGTTTTCCATTTTATAATTTTAAATTAAGGATTAAAAGGATTAAACCCAGGTCTCATTGGTATATTAGGTATTCCAAACATTGACAAGTTTAAATCTTCATCGTATATACCTTCAGGAGATAATTCATAAGCTATACTAGTATATGTATTTTCTGAAGGGTCTCTCATAATCGACACTTTTGCTTTAGGTGACAACTCTTTTTTCCAAGTTTTAGCAGCATCAGTTTCTTCTATTTTTTTACCGCCTTGTCCACTATAAATAATCCAAGGTGGTACGTTTAATTCATCGCTAAGAAATTGTATATCAGGACTCCATGTACCCGATTCTTCAAATTCTACTTCTATCGATGCAAGTGAATCTTTGTTTAATAAAACTTCATCATTATTAACTATTGCTTGTCTACTAAGACCTTGATCTGTTAAAGATTTTATAGTATTTCTAGCGTTGCGTTTTCTAATATCATTATTAGAAAAATCAGCTCCTATACTTTTTAAATAATTTTCAAATCTTCCAGTTTTAGAATTATAAGAATATAAACCAGGTCCATCTATAGTATCACCTCCTTTAATTTTAAAATCTGTTGTTACTATTGTAGCTGCTGTTGTTGCAGAATTAGGATCATTAGGATCTAATTTAATATATTCTTTATTAAAGTCTCTTTTTAATTTATCGACAATACCTTGGGCTTCTGGAGTTAAACCCTTGTTATTAGTATAAGCAATACCTGCTTGAGATACAAATACATTCTCAAAAGTATTTAATGTATTTTTATATGAATCGGTTTTTCTACCATTTTCTTGTTTCTCAGCTTTAGATGTCCACTCCTGCATTAAATAAGAAACGCCTGTTTTATTAACCATTTCTACAGTTAATTCATTATTGGCATAAGCTGTTTCTAATTCTCTTTCTGCAGCTTTAATTGTTAAAGTACCTGTATCTAAATTATCTCTTATACGTTCTAAATTTTCTGGGTTGTGACCATTTTTAATTAAATCATGGATAGCAGTATCTAAAATTATTTTTTGATCTTCTGGAGTAGTACCAGGGTTATCTACAAGCCATGTAGAAATACGAGTTTCTTTTTCCTCATTTATTTGTTTATTACGTTCTTTGTTTTCTTTATGTCTTTTAATAGATCGTTTAGAAAGTGCGTCTTCAATACCTTCAGCTTTTTCTTTTCCAAGATAATCTCTAAAAGTTTTGAATCCATCTAAACCAGTTTCACTCTCAAGAAGTATTTTTATTTCGTCTTCAGTAAATGTATCATTATCTATACCTATTAAAAGTTTATTATAGTCTTCATTTTTATAAATCTTTCTTTCGCCACCATATAGTAAATGTTTTTTATTAACATTTTGTATAAATGTTTTAGCAGCTAGACCTGTTCCAGCATTTATTGTATTATCTAGTTCTTTATTATATAAAGTAGTCCTCTCAGCTTTTTCTAATTTAGTCCTTGTAACAGCTGCTGTTGTTGTTGAATTTTTAAATAATGTACTAAATTGATCGTAAATTTTTAATTCTTTTCTAGTAGCAGCATCTAATCTACCAATGCTAGTGTTAGTTATGTAATCTAATTCAAATTGTTTGTCAAAGTTCTGCCTAGCTAGAGTATCTAATTGATTATAATTTGCCCTATCTTTAGCTTGTATATACGCTGACGCCGCATTTATCATATCTTCGCCAGCAAAATATTTATTTAACCAAGAAATATCTCTTGGATTTTCAATACCATTTAAAATATCACGTTTTTCAGCTGATAAATTATATTTCATTTTATCAACTTCATCACCTAAATCTTCTAGTTTTTTCTTATCTTCTAAATTTTTTAAATAATCTTGTGAAGTAATACCTGCTTCTTTTAGCTCAACTTGATAGTCTGCCTGACGTTTTTCATCAGCTTTTAACTGCTGTTCTTTAAACATCCCTGCAGCTGTTGGGGATAAATTAACTAATGTCTGTATTCCTTTACTTAATTCTTGAGCATTTTGTACTCGGTATTGAGCATTAGTTTGTTTTTGTTGTAGTAATCGTGCTAGATTATCGTTGTTTCTAGCCACTGAATTTCTTGCACCTGTAGCGTAATCAGGTACAGGTAGTCTTTTATATTCTGCCATAGTTAGTTGCCTTTTATAATTTTACCAGCGGATGCCCCAGACACAGCACCTGAGATACCAGCCGTTAAGCCAGCTAAGAGTGGGCTTCTATAAACAGGTTTTGGCGGCTCAAACCCAGGTACTTTCTCCCACATAACATTTGCAAATAATTGTGATCTATCAGCTTTAGCTTGGTTTCTTAATGATTCAGCTGTTTCTTTAAAAGCATATTCATTTTGAGTTAAAGCATAAGCGTTTCGTGAACCTTTTCTTAAGTATTCAGCGAAGTCTAAAGTTTCTATTCTGTCAATAGATCGACCTGTTCTACCAGATGCTGCTAATGAAGCACTTTCACTGTCTTGTAAAAAGTCTTTATAATCTTTTTCATCTGATTGTAAAGCTTGAGCAATTAAATTATTACGTTCAGCATCAAGTTGTTCAAAACCTTCACCTAAAGCTAAAGCACTTTGGTCTAGACCTTGTTCATATTGAACTCTTTCAACTCCTGCAATTGACAACTGACCCATCCAATCAGCTTCACGTTGTTGAAGGGCTGATTGATATGACTGAGCTCTGGCTCTATTTTCGGCATTAGCGGCATTAGCAGCTCCTATAAAACTAGCTCCTCCTGCGACTGCTGCTCCTACTACTGGATTGCACACGGCAAAATTCTATAAAGGATAATTGGTTAGGTCCGTATTTTAATTCCCGTAAAAATTTGAACCCGAGGAATTTAAGTAACTTAAGATGGACAACGTTTCTTTTATCAACGATGTTCCACAGTAACTTATCTGTTTGTCTTTCGACATATCGTTTAGCTTCTCTAGCAAAGGTGATTGGATAGTCATGGATAGCGGGTGTACATAACATCCATATCAGGCCACCAGGGTTTACACCAGCCATACCAGCAGTCTTGCCGTTAGGCACTGTGAAGTAGACACAGGGTGTGTTCTGAGCAGCGTAAACTAATACTTCCATTGGATCATAGCCATGACCTTCTTCGACCTCTCTACGGTCTTCTAGACGTAAATTAGAGGCCACCTCAATGGCAGCCTCTTTTGTGATTGGGTGAATGTAGTTAGACACGTTTATAATATCTATCTGAATAGTTACCTTCCCAGTTCATTGAATACAATGTTGCAGGTGAAGGGTGTTGGGAATTAAGTAATAAGGTTAAGTTAGTATTCTTTTCATATATTGGTATATTAACAATTTGCTCACCATCTATACCAGCGGTGTTAGCTGTATAGGTATCGGCTTTAACTGATTCAAATACTTCAGAATAATCTGGTTTACCTATTCGTTTCAGAGTTACCTTATACACACCACTAGGACCAAGACTAAACTTAGTTCTTTGTAATACTAATGATGCTTGTATATCAGATCTATAACTTTCTCCTTCTCTTCTTCCTACATAGATAGTTGGAAACTCAACTTCCATATCAAAGTCATAACCTAATACAACATTGAATGCTTTATCACTATCACTTGTAGTCCAATTACCAGGTATCTTTACCTTAGTTGTACCATTATCATCAAATGTAGTGACTGGTGTTAGTAATCCATTGAAGTCTTTATCTGATCCTGTAGACACAGCAACAGCATATAACTGTCTGGAACTATTGAAGTCAGCTGCAGTATGGTCGAACTTTGTGTAGTGACCATTTGAGACATACGTTAAATTGGTATGAGCAAAGCTCTTAGCATTATCTAAGTGAACCCTATAAGTAGCATCTTCAACAATGGTATGAGAGTTATCATCTAACTTGATGCTGAACTTCTGCATCACTGATCTAGGTTCATAAACTCTAATTGTTGAATTATTAGCAGGTGCAGATGTAAAGACAATACTAGAACTACTTAATGAGAAACCAGATGTTTGATCAATACCATTTATTTGAACATTAAGCTTAGATAAGGCTGGCATCGGATCAAATGCTGTATCAAACGAAGTGGTACTTCCATTACCAGTAAAACTTTTATCGTTAACTATATTCTCAACGATCCCATACAACGCATCATCAAGCATAGCTATATGCTGTATCTCACCACCTAACTCCCATTCAAACCAAGCTTGTTGTAGTCTTTGTTCTCCTGTTGTGTAGTATCTAAAACCATATAGTTTACTAGTACCTTTAGTCGCAAAGAATATAGTTGAGTTCTCTCTGGAGTTAGCTATTAGATTAATATTTTTAGGGAATGCTTTAGAAATATTTTTACTTTGTTCTAATACAGTTACTTCTCCTTCTCTTAGTACACTTTGCATTTCAAAGAAACGAGTGTATTTACCTGCATTATCTAAGAAAGCTGTAGTAGTACCAAGTGATACTGGATTGGTTTCAGAATTAAAGTTATAAGAAGATAGTGCATTTATCTTTGCAGTTATCGGACTAAGTACATCACTATCTGTAGTCAACATAAACTGTTGATTCTTAGTAAATAAAACTAGACCTGCGTTAACTTGTAAACCATCATAGACAATAGCTGGATATTCAGAACTACAAGATAAGTCAATCATATCTGTAGCTGTATGTGTGATAGCAGATTTACTCCAGAAGTTAAAGAACTCTCCAGGTTGAGACATAACTACATTCTCATCACTGAGCATGACTAGTCTATTCCTAAAGAACAACATCTTGTTTATAGTTTGACCTACAAATGAACCTCTAGGATTTGTACCACCGTCTGCAGCTGTATCACCTACTAAAGCATTTTCCCACGTAACTTGTTTAACAGTGAACGTACCATTAGCTTCTCTAATTAATTGTATAGGCATCGTAGCTGGATCATAAGCTATCTCTGTCCCAGGCTTTGCACACTCTTCCCATATACCATCACCATCTCTACCATAGTTACCGAAGAACTTCACATAGTAATCATCTTCTTCAGCTTCACTATTAGCTACCTTAACTACATAACCATGTTTACATTGTTTAGGTAGTTCTGCTATATCATCGATTGAACTAGTTAGTACATTTAAAAGTTCACCTACTGGTGAGGTGATGTTGAATGTACCTTCACTTGCAGGGCGGCTTATGTAAATACCGTTACCTATTTGTCTACAATAATATTCGTTATCTGGATCAGTTAAATCATCTTTAAATTCATATTTATCATTTGTACCAGAATTACTATCACCTAAAATTGATGTTCTAATATCTCCAAGAATACTTTCAGCAGTAACTGTAGTCTTAGTATCAAATGATGTAGGCAGAGGACGTACTAAAGCAAGATTTGCTTGTACCTTAGAAATACTTGTTTCTTTAATAGTAACTTTATAATACCCATCCTTCATCCAAATAAAGAAGAAATCATTTTCTAACCAACCTTTACCACCAAACAATAAATCGTAAGTAGTTGTATACCTAGCTTGGTATATGGTAGGGTTGTTTGTTGAAGACTGATAAGGTACTGATTGACCTGTAGTTGAAAGTCTAAAATATAAATCATTTCTTCCAGTTTGACCGCCTAAGTTATAAGTAACTGATTCTGAAGATATATCAGATACAATAGGGACGACAGCTCTAAACGTATTAGTATCAACATATGTGATAGTAAAAGCTCCAGTTGGTAGAGCTGAACTAGGTGTAATATAAACTGTGTCACCTACTGAAAGACCATGATTATTTTTTGTGACACGAATAGTATTATCTGATGAAACACCTATAGCTGTTGCACTTATCGAAGTGCTGTTAAATACGTCTATGGTATAATAATAGTCTCCTGTTACAGCACCTGAATCTGTATCACTACCTCCACTATTAATAGAAAAAATACGAGTACCAACATTAGGTGCATACGCATCTTGAGCATCTCCAGCAGTGTCATCACATCTAGTATTAGCGAAGAGTCTGTCGTATCTATTATAGGTACCACCATCAATCGCACAATAATTATTACTAGACTTTACAAGTTCCACGTCAATCCTTGTAGCAGTACTTACAGTTTCAGTGCTTGTATTATCAAATAAATTAACTGTATACTGACTAGCATAAGCAACCTTTTTTAGCTCTATGTATGCTTCTGGAGGTCTAACAGGTTCAACTGTTGTAGCCATAGCAGTAGTCTTATTCCTATTAGTTATGTAGGTGTAGTCGTTAAGAGTAAGAGTTTGTAGATCTGCATCAGTAATAGTACCACCACTATTAGTTTGCTTAAGGTAGTTCTTTAATGCTGTAGTTTGACCTGACTCATAGTTAACTGTAACAGCAGCTCCAGTATCACACTTCCACATCTTAATCTCACCATCACTCAACTGGATCTGACCTATGTACTGTTCATCCTCATCTCTGTAGTAATGAAACCACTTACTGTTAGTTGTATAAGCACCAAGGTTTCCACCAATCAACCTGCCACCAGGTCTCTTTAATAGACCATGTGTAACATCAGGTAATACATTCTTAGCTGTCCTAACTTGACCAGGTACTTTTAATTCGTCAGGCTGTTGTGATATACCTCCTACATAGTTAGGTATCTGTTGTGTAACATTGGTCATCTTAGCAATGCTCTATATGGTTGATAAGGTTTATAGCTACTCTTCTCAGGGAATCCCATATAAGAATGATCACCTTGTAAACACTCATACTCCATACAGGTTGCTCTGGTTTGTGCTTCTTGTAGTTGTAGCATCTGTACAAGTTGTGGGTTACTTACTAATTGAGTAGCAGCTCTAACTGAAGCTCTAGATATTATGTATCTTTTAAAAGCCATAGGTAGATCTTCATATGTCCATAACCATGTGATATCTAAATATGCATCATCATCAAATTCATATGATTGACCAATTGTATCCCATAGTTTACCCGATCTTCTAACTACATTCTTATCTTTTTTCTCATCGTCATAATGTAAATCATAACTTAATACGTTAGCTGGTATAGTTATATGCTTATTACTATCAGGTGATATTTTTACATTGTATTCTTTATTGAATACCCAACCTTCATTCTGTACATCCTTGTTGACTTCGGTCAGTAGATTATATATAAATGCTATCTCTGGATTCTCATAATTTAAAGTTGTTATTGGTGACTGACCGATAGCTCCCAGTATTGAGTTCACTGCGGATAGTTCTGTATCGGTGTCAATTGTTGTGGGAGTAGCCATAGTTTAAGGAATAAAAAAAAGGGAGACCGAAGCCTCCCCATGTGTATATAGAAAATATTGTTTAGAATGCAGCGTCTGCACTTGAACCAACATATAGTTCAACACAAGCAGCTGGGTTTAGATAATCAGCACCCATTGCTAGTCTACCTAGAATAACGTCACCCTGATAAATCACGGATACGTCACCAGAGGTTGTTTGAACTTGAGGACCAATAGCTTCAACAACACCTGCAGCTTCTCTTTGGAAGATAAGACCACAAGAGCCAGCGAAGTTTTCAGAAGAACCATAAGACTGGTTAACTCCAGATACGTTCCACTTAGCACCACCAGAAACAGAATTTGTAGTTCTAGAACCAGCAACATTAACTGTAAATGTATTAGCATCTGCAACGGTAGCTACTGAGTAAGTACCTGATGAAGCTGCTGAACCACCAGTTAAAGTGATATCAACTTTTGAACCAACTGAAAGACCGTGTGCTGTTGCAGCAACTGTAACCACTGTAGTACTCTGAGAGTAGTTAGATGTGGTTTGAGTTACACCGTCAACAGAATCAGCACCTATTGTAGAGCCGATAAAGTCTCCAGCATTATCAATAGTATTAGCAGTACCGAACTTACCTAAGAATGGTAGGTTCATAGACTTGTAGATCTTAATACCAGCAATTGATACTACACCTTCTCCAGACTGTAAACTTGAACCTTGAACATCTCTGTTGATTAGTCCATTATCGCCTACTTGTTGGATGAGTGCATAGTACTGTCTTGGGTTAAGAACAGCCACACGTCCTTCAGAACTTACACCTTTCTCATCTAATACAGCCGCAGCTTCAAAGAAACCTGTAATTAAGTTAGAAGCATTTGTTGCTTGTGTATTATTTGCAGTAGCGTTTAACTGAATTTGTGTACCACCTGGTTCTACGTAACCTGAAGCAGTAATTGGAGATGCCTTACGAGCACCTTTAGCGATAGCTCTGAAGATCTTACGGTCATAATTCTCAGCTAGAGCATAACCAATCTTACGAGAGATCTCTCCTCTCAAATCGTAATGAGATAGGGTCTCATCTAGATCGTAAACAAAAGCAGAACTGATTAAGAGATCGTCCATGACGATAGTCTTTTCTGCTACTGGGGGTGACTTATCAGCGTTACCAAGTATCGGAGTACCAGGAGTATGATAAGAACTTTTCATGCGACCCGTATAGATGAACTGTAAAGATTTACCGTTCTTTAGGGTACGCTTCGTGACTAGATCACGAGCAATTGTGTTATGTTGGAAACCTTTGAACATCTCACCTGAGAACAGCTTGAGGTAAAGGGCGTACTTGTCAGCACTTCCATCATAACCAACACCAGAAGATAGATTGGCTCTACCTATTCCAGTTTGTAAAGCGTTAGCCATTTTTTATTTATTTTAAAATGTATTGAATGTATAAATCATCATCGTGCACAATTTGAATTCGAAGTTTTGTGGTCTTTCCCACCGTCTAGACGGCTAAAGGGTATCCTGCGTACAGGGCCAGAAGCCAAAGCGAGTGAGGGGAATCGAACCCCTGTTAAGTTAGATTGGAAATCTACTTTCTGCCATCGGCACTCGCAAGGTAACATTAGATGTTTCCTTATGGTATTGGAGGTGTGCTCCTTCTATCATTATAAAAAAGGATAGCAGTCCGAAAACTACTATCCATAATTCATTAAAGTGTTTCACTTAGAAACTGTACTTTGCTCCTAACTTTGTACCGTAGGTGTTGTCAGCGTCTTCCACTTGTGCGAAAGATACTTCACCATAGAAGCCAAGTTTATCTGTAGCAGAGATATTGCCACCAAGCTTGCCAGAGAAATTAGACTCTGAATCAACCCCATCAGCAGCATTAATTGTCTTACCGCCTTGGACATAATATGCCAAATCGCCAAGATTGTTTTCATAACCTATGTGTAGATCTGTAGCGCTTGATGTGTAATCTGAACCAGTGTAGTTAGCATTTGATTCTACATTAACATATGGTCCAGCCATTGCAGGTGTAGAAACAAGAGTGGTTGCTAGGACAAGTGCAAGTTTTTTCATTTAATTAATTAGATAGTTTTAGTGTAAGTGACACCACGATACTTTAGTTTTACAGTCATTGTAAATCTCTAGTACCTGACTCCCGTTCCATAGTCAGGTTTCATGCGTCCATGAAAAATGGATGAACGGACGTGGTTCTATTTTTTCTTGGTAGTTTTTTTAGGTCTACCTACCTTTGTACCATAGGTACCTTTACCCGAGGGCATATTCTTTCTCAGTTGTTGAAGCTAGATCGAGTGGGAAATTGTGTGCATTGCGTTCGTGCATTACCTCCATACCTAAGTCGGCACGGTTCAGGACATCAGCCCAGGTAGGTACTGTTCTTCCACTGGCATCGACAACGGATTGATTGAAGTTAAAGCCGTTGAGATTAAAAGCCATAGTGGAGACTCCCATAGCGGTAAGCCATATGCAAGTGACGGGCCAAGCAGCAAGGAAAAAATGTAAGCTACGACTATTATTAAAAGAGGCATACTGAAAGATAAGTCTCCCAAAGTAGCCATGAGCCGCAACAATATTATACGTTTCTTCTTCTTGGCCGACTGTGTATCCATAA